>Ga0210064_1000608_pt1 | contig 16859 bp, 20 predicted proteins | sample Muzzi_CordC_D2_FD_185531 | JGI IMG/M metagenome (GOLD analysis project Ga0210064, IMG submission 185531) | Wetland microbial communities from San Francisco Bay, California, USA, that impact long-term carbon sequestration - Muzzi_CordC_D2 (SPAdes) | ecosystem: Environmental > Aquatic > Marine >...
TCATCTAATTATTAATTTTCGGTTTATTTGCCAAAAAACTTAAGCGATATTCTTTATGATATTGATGGATTAATTGAAAAATCTTTTTAATTTACCCAATCATACTTATCTTTATTGCAATAATTAAATACTCTATTCTAATGTTGAAAACCTGGTCCTCAGGGCCAGGTCAGAATTAATTGGCTGCGCCATAATTGAAGGTGGGGGGATTGGCCCGCCCTGGCGCGACGTACTCAGAATCTAAAGAAGGTTTGTCGTTGTCAGGTAGAAAATATTTAATTTTGGTTTATGTAAAAAGCGGTCTGGGCCAGGATTCTTTGCTAACCGGCAACTGTTTATGTTGATTCGACCATCTAAGATCAGTGATGCCCATTCGATGTCCTGCATATACGTGCAGACCTGGCAGGACACCTACCTCGGTGTTGTACCTTATGGTTATCTGAGCGAGATGACCGTCTCCCAACATGAAAAAGCCTTCTTGAGAGAATTGAGAGGCCGACATATCGTTAGTTATGTGGCTGAAATTAACCACCGGGCAGTTGGTTTTATTACCGGTGGGTATGAAAGAAACGGGGACCAGATTTACATGGGGGAAATTTACACCCTGTATGTTATGAAAAAACACCAGAGACGGGGGATCGGTGCGAAATTGGTTTCAGCTCTGGCAAATCAGTTCAATCATTTAGGCCTTTATTCCATGCTTGTACAGGTCCTCAAACAGAATCCTTACCGGCACTTTTATATAAAAATTAACGGCGTCCATCTTCAAACGCAGCCCATATCATTTGCCGGTGAGATCCTGGAGGCGGAAACTTACGGCTGGATTGATTCTACCCTCATCCACCGTTGAGGTGCGGCATTCCACTCAGGCTTAAAATCATGCTGCGTCAAGCCATTGTCCCGGCTCATTTAAAAATGCCCGGTATTCGCGGCGGGGATCCCATCAAAAGAAAAACCCCACCTCTCTTTTAGGAAAATGGGGTTTAGCAAACCATTAAATGGATAGCGATGGTTGTGGTAAAGTGTTTTTAGACTTCTTGAATCCTAAAATTGTCTTATGATTCCAATTTGTTGCCGTCGGTTCAATTACCCCGCTGCGGCCTGCAGGGCTTCTAACACTTTGGCCGGGTGACCACCGGCATCGGCTATATTACGCCAGTGCTTTCTGACCTTGCCGTCAGGACCCACCCACACTGTGGAGCGGATGACTCCCATGCTGACCTTGCCGTACATTTTCTTTTCCCCGAATGCGTCGTATTGGGTCATCACCTTTTTATCAGGGTCGCACAGCAGCGGAAACGGGATTTTGAATTGATCGATAAATTTTTGATGAGATGCTTCACTGTCAGGGGAAATTCCCAGTATCACCGTGTCGCGTTTTTGGAATTCGCCATACATGTCACGGAATCCCTCGGCTTCCTTGGTTCACCCCGAGGTGTTGTCTTTGGGATAAAAGTAGACGACGACGTTTTTGCCCTTGAAATCTTTGAGGGCGACCTTTTTTCCATTTGCGTCGGGCAGAGTAAATGCCGGCGCGGCTTTGCTTTCTTGGATTGGCATAGTGACCTCCTGGGTTCAATTTTTTAGTTCTGATGATAATTGTTTTAATCGGTCAGCAGCAAAGACGCTGACGCGCTATTAATTGGTGCCGGATATATCGTTTTTCAGCGGTTACAAGCTATTATTTTTTACGAACCGGGCCACAAACTGCTGCGGACTGCAGATGTCTGAAACCATCGGCCGCACGGCGAACTCTTCAGGTGCTTGAGACGCGAATATCGTTTTTCCCCTTGCGTAGGCATAGGTCAGCTCGATGGTGACGCTGCATCCGATATAACCTCCCGGCAGAAGTGCGTAGAATACGTCACTTTCATCAATCTCAGGAAAATGCTGAACGGTGACCTGGGATTTGAGCTCGGGGTCGCCATCAATCTTCGCCGGATCGAGATGGAAATAGGGATGATGCACTTTTTGCCCGGCATCTTTGAGCCTGTCCACAAGCTCCATCGCCTCTCCATAGAAGCGTTTGCTGGTTGCCACAAATACAGTCATTTTCCATTGCCTCAATAAAGGTGACGTCATTGAAACAATAACTATGTATACATACTATGGCAAGCCTGGTATCCACATTTTTTGACCTAGATCATGGATTTGTAATTTATTCTATCTAATATACTTTATCCGCGTCTGGCCGATGTGAAATAAAGAAATATTTGCTATTTTCAGGGCGGTTTTTTTAGCGGATTAATTAGGGAGGACAAGGAGATGGATCAAAAACAGAAACTCGAAATAAGACTGGCTGATCTGGCACAAAAGATCCGGGAGACCGAAGAGCGGCTGCCCGCCCATTCGGTGAAACCGCAGATCATGACCGAACTATTTGAACTGGAAGATGAATACGAAGCCGTGCTGACGCAGCTAAAAGCGATCAAGGCCGATCATTCAGGCCCCAGCGATTGAATATTAAAGATTTGGGGATGTTTTGAAGTGGATACATTTGACAGCACATACAAAGACTATCTTGATAAATTAGCGCGAATCGATTTTTCAGCCAGGGCAAAAAATCTGGATCTTCCCCTGGCGGCAGATGTTATCCGGCTGCCGTTTTTCAACCGACCGCATAAGATTCAAAGCCCTGCCGCAAGTGTGGCTGTATTTGAGCTTTAACGATCAGGATGAAGATTTCCCGGCCCAGTGCAACCTGCTGTTTGACCGGTCAGCCGAACAATATCTGAGCATGAAAAGTCTTTTTGTTCTGGGTACCGCTCTTGCCGGCACTCTATTTTGTTAAAAAGATCACTGCCATCGAAAACTACCACGGGTTGATCACCACCGACCTGATGAGTCTTGCGGACTTTAAAGCACTCTGCAAAGGCGTCTGTCCCCCGGCCCTGGTATATTTCCATGAAAACCAATTTACCTACCCGCTGGCGGCGGGCGAGCACATGGACTATCAATTCGGTTTCACGGATATTACCACGGCGCTTGCAGCCGATCGGATCCTCTTTAATTCCCAAACCCACAGGGATGCCTTTTTCAAGACGCTGCCGGCTTTCATCAAAATGATGCCCGAATACCGGCCCAAATGGGTTGTGGAAGAAATCCGTTCCCGGGCGGATGTCCTGTATCCCGGATGTCGTTTTCCGGCCCGGGAGTTGGCTACGGATGATTTTTCCCGGGTGGATCCGCCGCTGATTATCTGGAATCATCGCTGGGAGTTTGATAAAAACCCGGCGGAATTTTTTCAGGCACTGGATTCTGTTCTGGCAACCGGAGCCGATTTTCGTCTGGCGCTTCTCGGAGAAAACCGTCAAACGGTGCCCAAAGAGTTTAATGATGCGCGCCAACGGTATGGTGAGAGGATTGTTCAATACGGCTATGTTGAATCACGGCCGCAATACATCGATTGGCTGGCACAGGGATCGATTGTCATCAGCACGGCCCAGCAGGAAAACTTCGGCATCGCCATGGTTGAAGCAATGCGCTACGGATGTCTTCCTCTGTTGCCGGCAAGGCTTGTCTACCCGGAGATTATTCCCGCCCGTTATCATGCCGATATTCTATACCGCAGCCATCAGGACCTGGCGGCGAAACTGCTGGACCGCATCACGAATTATGCGAACTATCTGAACCTTCGCAGGGCCCTTTCCAGGGAGATGGGCAGATTTGCCTGGGAAAATACCATTGACTCATACGATCTGGAACTGGAAAACCTCACAACTTGACTTGGCGGGTTTGATAACTATTTTAAGGGCCTGTTAAATCCAAGCAAAGGAGTCAGATGTGGAAAAAGTTGAAAAAGGGTTATACGTCAGCGTGGACTACAAGGGCACGCTGCAAAACGGCGAAGTTTTCGATACCAGTCAAGGGAGCCAACCCCTCGAAGTGCAAATGGGTGTCGGGCAGCTGATAGAGGGCTTTGAAAGGGAACTGTTGGGAATGTCGGTAAACGAAAAAAAGATGTTCACGCTAAATCCTGATGAGGCATATGGGCAGAGAGACGACAGCCTGACTCGCGACTTTCCCAGAGCAGATTTCCCTGCGGAAATGGAACCCCAGGTTGGCATGACGATCGCGCTTCAAACTCCTGAAGGGCGTCAAATGCCGGCCCAGATTACCTATCTCGACGAAGAAAAATTATCCGTAGACCTGAACCATCCGTTGGCCGGTGAGCCATTAACATTTGATATCGAAGTGGTGGGCATCAGCCAGACACCAACCCAGGAGCGTGAAAGATGCGGATGTGGTTCGGGATGTGATTGTTCATCAGGCAGTTGCTAAATAATCCGCTTACTTTCATGGGATCGCCGATACACCGAAAAGATATGGGTGCAGGTGTACAATGACACCGTATAGCACGATGCCCACCGCCACCAGAATAATATCCCGGTAAACAGGCAATTTCCGGTCGGGTTTTTGTGCGCCGCGCCGATTGGAAGACCATATATCAAATATTGCGAAGACCCCGAAGCCGCCAAAAAGTATAATCGATGCCAGGTCACCATTGACCAGAAGATGAGACAGCGCCCATAAAGCAAGGCCCGTCAGGAATGGATGACGTATGAGACGTTTCAGGTTGGTCGGCATGCAGGCTGCCGGGAAAAAAATCAGCGCGAACAGCATCGCGATCTGCGTTACATGATATGTCCAGCCGGGCGGATCCCAGATTGGCACATATTCAGCGCGGCCTTTGCCGATGATGATCAAAACGATACCGATGAAGGCGGCGCAGGAATACCCGATCTTATAAAAAGCTTCCCCCTTCCATGCAATCAATTTTTGCCGGAGGACTGTAAATGACGGGATCAGGTGAACCGTAAGAAAAATAATTATCCCGATTATCAGCAATAGCATGAGTCACTCCTGTAGTGTGTATGCCATACTAGCGTTCCGACACAGTCAGCTTTTTTGAATCTTGATGGGTCATAACGTCCAATATAGCCTGGTCCAAACGCTCTAATATTTTTTATTCTGTTGATACTGTCCTTTTCTTTTAATTTCCCACCAAATCATAAAAAGGTTGCACCCGATAACAACAGCAGTTCCTGTCATTACGGACAGCGCCGGAAAGTCATGCCAGACAATCCATCCCACCAAAGTTGCCCATACGATGGAAGTATACGTATAGGGTGCGAGGAGGGATGCTTCGGCAAATCGGTAAGCGGTGGTTTTGGTCACCTGCTGGACAACGGCAAATATGCCGATGCCCAAGATCCACGGCATGATAGCCAGATCAGGTGCTGAACCGAAAAATATAGTGTAAGGACCTGAAATCAATACACCGATTAAAATAAAATAAAATACGGTCGTTAACGCTTCATCGGTTTGTCCAAGATTGCGAAGGGCCATATTGACCAGTGCCACGCACAATGCAGCCGCCAGGGCAATTAACGAAGCAGGGTTGGAGAATAAATCGCCGGAGGGTTTTGCTATCAATAGGATGCCCCCGAAACCCACAATGACTGCGGACCAGCGGTATCGATCCACCTTTTCTTTGAGCATTATCGGAGACAGTATGGTCACAAACAAGGGTGCGGCAAAAAGCAGTGCGGTGGCATCGGCCATGGGCAAAAGCGCGTAGGCCCAGAAAACGAAACCGACGGCCAGATTGCCGACAACCGCCCGGTACAAATGCATCTTGAATCGTTTGGTCTTAAAGACTGACATCGGCTGTGTCAGCATCATGTAAGGAATCAGCAGGCTCAGGGCGATCAGGCCGCGATAAAATACCATCTCGATGGGACCGTGAGCCGGGCTGCTCATTTTAGCGCACGTATTCATCAAAACAATGCTAACTGTGGCGACCAGAATAAGGGCAACGCCTTTATAATTACTCATCCAGGGAATCAGTATTCGATTAAAGGAGTCCGTTTAACAGACTGATCATCTGTAGTGGGAGCCATGCCCGGGGCGTCGGGGGCTGCGCTCTCCAATCAATTATGATCACCAAACGATGGTTGTCAATCCACTTAGCGGGGATAAGGCCCCGCAGGCATGACATCTCGATCCAGGCATATATAATTTTGAATTGTTTTAAGTATTTTTCAATTTAGCCGATGAGTATTTTGTACCATGACAAAAAAAATTCGCTAGGTTTCGGTTCATATTAGATGCCATAAAACTGGAACATCAGGAGGTCCTATGAAGAAATTAATTATTGTATTGATATGCCTGGCCTTTTGGGGCTGTTCGCACCAGGTGACGGTTAACCCCACTGTCTCGCCGGTTGCTTCCCAGCTTATTGATCATAAACTGGATGGAAATATCGCTATCTTTGTTCATCCGGATCTGGCCGAATTAAATCAAGTCGTCAAGCCGCGAAGCCGTAACTGCAGCACCGCAAGGTTTCCGATCGAAGCCGGGCAGAGCATAAAAGCCGGCCTGATTAAAACAGCGCAGAGTATTTTCAAAAATTACAAGGTCGTCGATTCGGTCCCAAAAAATCACGGATTTGATGGAATTCTGGCCGCCGAACTGCTGGATTTTGATGTAGACGTGAAATTCAATGATGGCCTTTGGGGCGGCACGGCCGAGTCCTGGGTCGAGATAAACATCAAACTCACCTTCTATGACGCCAATCTGAATCCGGTCTGGCGTTCGGTTGTGGGATACACCAAAAAAGAATTTGCAGATGCCGGTGGAACCTGCGGCGGCGGCGCAACTGCAATCAGCGGCGGAATGGAGCAGTGCCTGAAAAATATCTCTATCCAGATGGCTGAAAAAATAGCTGAATCCCAAAAAATTAAAGCGTCGATTGCCCGGTCCCGGCATAGTTAGCAACCATAATACAATCAATAACTACCCTATGAACCAAGCTCCATCAAATATCGAATAATAGCAAGGTCGGCTCCGGTCTTGCTATTATTATCTGAATATACTCTGAATGGTAGTTCGAAATATCCGTGGGTCCCTTTTTTGCAAAAATGGCGGACCATTTCGCCAGAGCGAATACAACCGGATTACTCCTTCTTGCTCGCTCGGGGGAAATTATTTTTTATTCAGTTTGAGCTCTTGTCTGGCAATCAGGATTTTGCCGTAAACATCCTGCATTTTTTCTTCAACAATGACTTTGCCTTTCTGGATTCCGGTTACCCTGCCGCCGCGGGTGCCGATATAGGTGCCTTGGGAGATGACGTGACCCCTTCCGGAGGATTCCTGCACCAGGCCCTTATTGCCGCTGGCAGCCAGAATAATTCCGGTCAGCTTCAACTGGCTTAAATCGATTTTTTCAAGCGCTGTTCTATTGGTCCGCCCGTTGTCGACCGGAGCCAGGATGCCGCCGCCGGTTTGCGGTTTTTCCTTAAACAGGGGTTGAAAGGGGTCTATTTTACCTTTGGGGTCATAGACGGGCTGGGTCTTTTGGGATAACAATATCTTTGAAGGGACCGTTAACTCATCCGGGGTGCTTTTTAGTGGGACGGTGATTTCCGATTTTGGCTTCAAGGCCGGTCTTTTTTGACCGGCGATTGTCTCCCGGGACTTGTTTTGATCATTGGGGTTATGCGGCTGGGCGACAATTTTTTTTCTGATCACCACGGGCTCTTCTGATGATCTGGCCTGGCTATTGGAACACAAAAGAGATACCAAAACCGAAACTGCAAATAATAAACTGCTGATTTTAACGAATTTCCTTTTCATAGAAAATATGTGTCCGATAAATCAAAGGCTTTTGGGGAGGATAGTCGTCTGGAATTTTAAAAAGGTGACATTTTTTGTATCAAGAAGTATTTTTATTTCGCCTGCGGCGGACAAGTCCCGCCTGTAGCGGGGCAGTTCATTGGATGAAGGTCTTAAGGCGTGTGATATCTGCCACGGGGATTACGGAAATCCTATCGTCAAGATCATATGCCTGATCACCGGGGTAGAACACCCACAGGTGATCCAGGTGCAGATCGTCCAGGGCGATCAGCATCGAACGCCGCCGGGCGGGTGCATCGGCATATTTTAACTCGAAACCGAACCGTTTGCCCTGCGCCAGCACCAGAAGGTCCAGCTCGGCACCGGCATGGGTCGCCCAAAAGCAGGTGTCACGTGTTTCAAGGGCACAGATTATCTGCTCGATTGCAAAGCCCTCCCAGGACGAACCGAGTTTGGGATGGCCCTGAAGAGTGGTATCATGGAGGCATTTTATCATTGAAAATCTTAATGTCGAGTGAGGATTTTCAAGGTTAAGGCAACTAAAAATCGTATCTCTGCTGGAACTTCAGGGGTGGTGTATCGGGACGGTAGCAGATATTAACGCTTGTTGAGATGGAGCTCCCGTTCAAGAATGATTATTTGTCCCTCATTGTTTTCTCTTTTTTCTTCAATAATGACTTTTTCTTTTAAAATTTTCGTAACCCTGCCGGAATTTCGGCCCACATAGGTGCCTATTTGCAGCACAAAGCCCTTGCCGGCGGCGTCTTCGACCATAGCTTTATCGCCTGTGGCGGAAAGGATTATTCCGACCAGTTTCAACTGGCTCAAGTCCAGTTTCTCCAGCGGCGTCAGAGGTATTCTTTTAACTTTTTTAGCCTTAATCGAAGAAGCGGACCCGGCTTTAAAAGGATTCTCAAATGGATCGATCCTTGTATTTTCATTAATGGTTATTGAATTTATGGAATAATTTTTTGAAGAAGGCTGGTCTGGGCCTTTTAAAGTCTGTTGACCCGCTTCGGGGCTTGCTATTTTTTTGCTTACCGGGGCCCTCCTGTCGGTTGTTTTTTTAAGCGTTTCATAGGTTTGAGGATCCCTCAACCCGTAACCGAATATAATTAATGCAAGACAGGCGGTTGCAAATGCACCAATTAGTTTCGGATAGTTAGATGCCAGGCTGAAATCAGGCATTCGTATTTTTTTTCTCAAAGAAGGCTTCTTTGCGTGGTCGATAGCCGTTGAAAGCGCCGGCAGTATCTCCGGCGGCTGGTCAGATCGTATCCGGGATTCGGCGTCAGCTGACCGGACATCCCGCACCAGGATATCGCAAATCCGGCAGGTAGCAAGGTGATCCTGAGCCTTTGGCATATCATCGGGTTCAAGTTCTTCAAATGCATACGCAATCACCATTTCCGACATCGGGCAATCAGCATTGGTGCTGTATTTTTCATTGCTGATATTTCTGTTCAATAGCGTTGCCATTTCTTCCGGTATTGCATCGTTGCCATGATCATTTTTTTGCATCTGTCCATTCTTTCAAGCGGGTTGACATGCCGGATTCAAATCATCATCCTGAATTTCCGCTTTGGCCATCTCTTCATAGGTCAGGCCTTCAAGGTGCATTTTTATCAAATTGGCATCTCTGGGTGATTTTTCCTCAAGCTGCATCAGGCTGCTGTAGAACAAGTTTTGCTTTTCCTTGTCCAATAAACTATTTTCAGGTACCGGCGCAGCCCGGGAGTCTGCTTCTGACTCGAACTCGTATCTCTCAATAATTTCGCACAGATTTCTATCGCGCTCGTATTTACGGTTTGCGTCGATAATTCTTCGATTCAGAATCCCCGTTAAATAGGTGCGCAGCGAGGATTGCCCTTTGAAATTGCAGATCGCCTTGCCATTCAACATCTCGATCCAGAACTTGGAGAGCACCTCATCAACCTGGTTGGGATCAGCATCAAATACCCGCCTGGATGCTAACGCTGCAAAAAAATTCTGATACCTGTTGTAAATTACCAGCAGCGCTTCCGAACGGCCGGCGCGCAGATCCTTGCAAACCTGCTGCGCGAATTCATAACCTCCAACTGGTGTTTGATGCTCCATTCTACCCGGTGCCCAATTCTCGGGATTGCTGCCTGTGCAGGAATGACAGCCGATATCGCCATAAACTCCGCGATCGTTCAATTAATTTGGTTTCTACAATTATATCGGTTTTTTATGGTAAGACTTGAATTAAGAAATCGAAGATGACAGCGGCGGGTGATGCCGGTAGATATGGTTTTACTTCATACAGCAGTTGGAGTCGGCTCAAAACTATCATCATCCGATATTCGTTGGAAACACCCGGTCGACGAAGCTGTTGCGAAACAGGCCCTGGGGGTCAAATGTCCGGCGCAGGCGATCGAAGGCATCGTAGGCCGGATATAGTTTCCGCAATTCAGTATGACTCCTGGTGAAACTCTTGCCCCAGTGCGGGCGCCCCTCATAGTCTTGCATCAGCACTTCAAAATCTGCGAAATAGAGCGGAGCCCATTTCAGGCTGCCGACATAGGCCCCGATATAGCAGCTGTCCCGGCCGCCGGCCGGGCTCATGGGGATGTCATCGCTCGCTACAAACCGCACCTCCAGCGGGAAATTCACCCGGTAATCCGCTTTCAGGACAATTTTTCGCATATCATCGATAGCCTGGGCCGCCCGGGCGATGGGTATTGCGTATTCGGCTTCCTGGTGGATGGGAATCGAGCTGCTGACTTTGATGACCTGATCGCTGCGATCCACCCGGCGCCGCGGATGGAAATGGACTTTCTGCACGGTGTTGTTCAGAAAGGGAATCACCGACGGAAGTGACCTGCCCACTTTCATAAGACCCGTAAAAAGATGGCCGGAAAGCCCCGTTTTGTCCAGAAAACCGGTGAAGCCGAAACCGCCGCGGGTCCTTTGCGTGCGGTTGAAAGTATAGACCTGGAGTTTGTCGGTATAAGCCAGCCACCAAAGCTTGCAATAGTCGTTATCGTTGAGGTAGCCGTCAAGGTTGGCCAGCGCCGTGTCGAAATCAACCAGTTCCAGCCGTTCTTCCAGATCGAAGGCTTCCCGGCAGCGAAAAGTGATCTCGCTGACCACACCCAGACATCCGAGATTGACCCGGGCGGCAGAGAAAAGCTCCGGCTCGTGTGCGGCATCCAGTTCGTGAATCTTGCCGAGGCCGTCGACCAGTCGGATTTTTTCAATGTAACTCGACAGGATAGGGGTCCTGGCGCCGGTTCCGTGGGTGCCGGTGCCGATGTATCCTCCTGCCGTTTGCAGGATGATGGAGCCGAAATTGTCAAACGCGAGTCCGTTTTGGGCCAATACTTCGTTGACATGCTGGAGGCCGGCACCCGCCTGTACGCGAATCCGCAGGTTGTCACGATCCACTTCAAGCACTTTATCCATCCGGTTAAACCGGATAGCTGCCTGTGGCATGTCGATGATGTCCGACCATGACAGGGCCGCACCAATGGCTTTGATCCGTTTTTGTTCTGCTCCCGCCTGCCGTATCAGACCGGCGATTTGTCCTTCGTCTTCAGGATAATGGATCGCGTCAGGCGTCCAGGACTGCGTGCCGTCCCAATTTTGGATTTTCTCAGAGATCATTGAAATGTCCTCCGGGGTCCAAATTATAGCGAGAGGTAAATGAAAACATACTGTCCCTGGTTGATATCGATTACCAGGTCGCCGCCTCTTGACTCGGCATATGTAATCCAGGCCGGTTTGTCACCGGGACCGCATTCCAGATTCGGATACGATTCGCCGGTTCGACCCTGGTACCAGGACAGCAACATGGGGTCAGCGCAAAACGCTTTGGCCCGTTTTTTTGCTATATCCTTGGCCTCATTGAATTGAAGCTGCGGATTGTCTATTTTAACTTCGACGTGGTTGCCGGGATAATCTTTGATATCAGGTTTTATCAATTCCATGGCTTAAATCACCTCTATTACTTTAAGGAAACTAAAAAATGGAAGCCACCGCGAAACAAAAAACCCCACCTCTCACCGGAAGAAGCAGGGTTTGCGAAATTTTGACATGGCTACCTCGTTAGGTTCAGGTCAGCGCTCATCAACTGTTAAGGTTATTAGCACAAGCGGTTTTTAGCAGTCAACAAATAATAATCGGGTGCTTGAAATCGGGCCCACAATGATTAAGCTAAGCACTATGGTACAAGAGGTTGAAATATGGCGGGTTAGAAACCTTGGCTATCTATTATACCATTAATGGGATGAATTCAATTTTTCCGTGAATATGACTAGCGCATCCGGAGGTGTAACATGAGTGAACGCAAAATTACCAAGAACGAGCAAGGCTGCATCAGCAGTTGCATTACTAAATATTGGGGAAATCCCCGCAATCAGGATGATGAAGAAAAACGTGACCGCGATTACGAACAATGCCTGGCGGATTGCCGGATCTGCGGCTAAGCAAAAGCATATGCGGTAGATAAGGCGGCCCACCGGGCCGCCTGATCAGTTTTGATTATCGATCAGAGCCCCTTCCCAATCATTTCAGTGCAAGGTATTGATTCGGCCTAAATCACTGACGCCCACAACCCAGCCCACCCCAAAATTCTTATCATCCCGTTGACGAATTGAACCATATTTACTAATACTTAAATTCAGCGAAGCCCCGACGAAAACTTTGTCAGCGCCTATGGGGCGCGGCCCGGTAAATATGCAGTAATTGCGATCACCGATACGGGTATTGGGATGGATGAGCAAATGGATGAGTTGTCTAAAAAAATCAGAGCAATCCTGCACCCCTGAGAGTCTTCTATTATTTCCTTGGAAAATCTGTTTTTTCCTCATGAGGCTTCATTTTGGAATCATGGGAATCGGCTGCCGCAATATTTTCAGACTGTTTTCCTTCCTCAAATGAGACGGTATTGAAGTTGCCGGATCTGTCGGCTGGGATCCGGTAAGTCTGCAATATCATCGATTGTTTGGCGGCCACTTTTTTGCGGTCCATCGCAATCACGGGCCCTCTTTTGGTTTTAAAGACCACAAATGGATTATCGGAACCGTCTTCAACAAGAGCGATTAAATGTTGCAGGTCGCGGACTGTCTTCCCGTTGACTTCCACAATCCGTTCGTTGATAAACGCTTCGTAACCCTGGTTGACTTCCGATGGCAGCACCTTGATTATAATGACGACTTCCTCCCCCTCCTGCTTCGGTCTTTCATGGGTGAAGTAGTTGATCAAGTTAAACGGTGCATCTTCGGACCAATTGTAGCCCCAGGTCCACAGGTAGTTGAGCGTAATGGGACAGAACACCAGCCCGCCGTAAACATAATACGCCGGACGAGTATCATACTGGGTATTTTTTACCAGGCTGCCGGATCCCCAGGCTTTGAAAAGGGAAAAGCCGATGGTCTGCTCGCGCCCGTTGCGGAGTATTTGAATGGCGACCTTTTCTCCTATCTGGTGTTGCTGGATGTAGTAGTCGGCACGGGTGCGTTCTTTGGGGCGAAACTCAACGGTGCCGTCGTCAGCCACCGCATGACCGTCTATTGACATGATGACGTCCCCCGGTAAAATGTAGCCGTCGGCCGGCGAGCCGGGGATAACAGCGGTAACCAGTGCGCCGGACTGATCGCTTTTGAGGCCGTACATGGTTTTGAGACCCTCATTTTCCATTGACTGGGCATAGACGCCGTCTTCGGGAAACCCGTCGTAACGCCCATCCGTCATGTCGGTCAGGAAGTGTTCGATGATCGGTGCCGGTACCATGTAACCGATGTTTTCAGAGTTTTTGCGCGTTTGCATTACCACCCCGACAATATGTTCACCAACCAGCACCGGTCCGCCGCTGTTACCCGGGTTTATGGCGGCATCGAGCTGGGCGGCCAGCAGTTCAATGAGGCTGTGGGCATAGCGCTGGTGTTCGATCCTTGAAATGACCCCTTGGGTCGTGCTCAGGCTGTCGCCGCCTTCCGGGAATCCATACACCACAACTTCCTGTCTGACTTCCGGCAGCTCGGTGAATTTAAGCGGCTTTACGCCTTTAAAAAAGGATGCATCGTTGACGGTCAGCAGTGCAAGGTCCGCCTCATGTGAGACCGCCAGCACATCGGCCTGGTATTTTTTTGATTGACCGTGCCGGCGTACCTGGATAAAGGTTTGATCGCTGACCATGTGAGCATTGGTCAGAATTCGAGTACCATCAATGATACAGCCAGAACCACTAAAGGATTTGGGACCTTTCATATTCCAGGGGTTGTCGTAATCCGGCTGATTTTGAACCGAATATATTTTCACCATCGCATCCCGCACGTCCATCCGCGCAAAGCCGGCGTGAGGTGTTACGGTCAAAAAAAATATACCGATCAGGAAAAATGTGTGGAATATGCGTGACCGGGAGCCGGCGTGTGTTAAGTACTGTGTAATTATCTTCAATTCAATAATATCCTTTCGACTGATATGGCAGCGCCGGGATCGCGATGCTGTCTGAAATTAAATCAACCCTTGTTACAATATCTGCAATTATCTTAAAAACTTTAGCGGGTCGGGATGCACGCCAAACCTGATATCAGTCAGCGGTCCGGGTTGGCGGCCAAACCGGATTTGCGATTATTCCTAATTCTAATCATAACCCGGCCGGTTGACAAATTTGATCAGGCAATTCCGAGAGTTCGGCGGGGTCTGGTCATCATAATGATTGTCCGGGTGCGGGACTTTATGCTAACATATGATTTATCTAAATACGCGCAAGGGATGGACACCACATGGCAATAGTCGACAGTCAAAAAATAGATGAAAGCATTCGTTTTCTTAAGCGGTCGGAAATCTTCGAAGCCCTGGGAACCCAGCACCTCAGGATTGTGCTCGAGCGGGGAGCCATTGAATCCTATTTTACGCCGGGCGGCATTTTGTTTCGGCTGGGGGACCCGGCGGATGCCCTTTATGTCGTAAAATCAGGAGTGGTCGAAATTTGCCGGGCGCGGGGCCAAGACGAGGCGCCTTCGGTTGTGGCTTACCTGGGAGAGGGAGACACCATCGGAGAAATGGCCATCACTACGGGCTCGCCCCGCGGTTCGTTGGCCCGGGTTCCCCAAATGGCGGAGGTTTTCAAACTGTCGAAATCGGATTTCGAGGCGTTGATGCAAGAGATCCCTGAGTTCTCCACCTGCCTGCTGAGCGTTATGTCCAGGCGCCTGGAGGATCGATTGCGCAAGCAGCGGGTGGCTGCCCGCTATCAGCAGCTGTCCGGAGACCTGCAGTATTTTGATCTCGCAACGGTGATTCAGGCCCTGGCCGGAGCCGGCAGATCGGGAACCCTTACCATCCGCAATTCATCCGGGAATGTATTTGCTGCGTTGTACTTCGATCTGGGACGCATCCGTTATGCCCACCGGGGAACCCTTAAAGGTAATCAGGCTGTTTACCAGCTTTTTCTGTCACCGCTGCAGGAGTCATTTATTTTTCGGGGTGGGCCGCTGTCGGAGGATTTTACAGACGAAGAAGAGATCATGGCATCCACGACGGGACTGCTAATGGAGTGTGTCCATTTACAGGACGAGTTACAGGAACTGAAGACCGAATTTTCCGACGATCAACGCCAATTTAAGCTCAACCAGACGCCCCTGACCTGGCAGGATTCGGACACCATGGCCCTGGCCCGCCAAATTTACGAATGCCTTCAGCAGCAGGACACCATCGCCCGGATGGTCCAACGAATCCCCTTCAACGTGGCCTCCATTTATATGGTGTTGTCGGACATGCGGCAGAAGGGAATGATTGCGTGAAAGCTCGGTATTTTTACGGCTACAATATTGTCGCAGCAGGCTTTACCATCCAGGCCGTTTGTATCGGAGCCATGTTCGCCTACGGCGTTTTTTTCAAGGAACTCCAGTCTGAATTCGGCTGGTCGCGAGCGACCGTATCGGGCGCTTCGTCTCTGGCTTTTTTAATTATGGGAGTGGTTGGAATCCTTGCCGGCAGGTTCAATGACAGGCTTGGCCCCCGGATACTGATTGCTACCTCCGCCGTCTTTTTAGGACTTGGCTATCTGCTGATGTCCCGCATGCAATCCACCTGGCACCTTTATGCTGTGTATGGCGTGCTGGCCGGAATCGGCTTTAGCACACATGATGTGATTACCTTGTCTACCGTGGCGCGCTGGTTTGTCAAACGCCGGGGTGTAATGTCCGGTATCGTCAAAGTCGGCACGGGCTGCGGTCAGCTGCTGGGGCCGATGATCGCCACGTTGCTGCTGGCCGTTTTCGGCTGGCGCCACTCCAACTTGATCATCGGCCTGGCGATCCCGGTTGCGCTTGTGGCCGTGGCCCAGTTGATGCGGCGCGATCCCCAGGGCATGGGGTTGTTGCCCGACGGCGGCAGCGCTATGGCTGACGGCCGGGTGGGTGTGGTCGAAGAACAGGGGATTTCGCTGAAAGAAGCCGCCCGAATGAAACAATTTTGGACCATGTGCCTTGCCGAGTTTGCCGTCTTATGCTGTTTATTGACCGTCATTGTGCATATTGTGCCGTATGCCAGGGATCTGGGGCTGGCCCCGGTATACGCAGCCGGCGTGCTTTCGACTATCGGCGGGGTGAGCATCCTGGGCCGTATTGTAATGGGTGCGGCCAGTGACCGGATCGGAGGCAAGCGTGCATCGATCATCTGTTTAATCCTGCTGTTTTGCGGCTTTATCTGGTTGCAGTTCACGACAGAAGCCTGGATGCTGTTCCCTTTTGCCGTGATCTACGGTTTTGCCCATGGTGGATTCTTTACCGTGGTATCCCCGTTGGTGGCCGAGTTGTTCGGCACCGGTTCGCACGGGCTGCTATTCGGAATCATTCTGTTCAGCGGAACCCTGGGCGGTGCGGTCGGCCCGGTGATGGCCGGCCGGACATTCGATGTAACCGGAAGCTATCGGCTGGTTTTCCTCGTGCTTTCCATGCTGACGATAATCGGGTTTGTCCTGATGATTTTGCTGCGTCCGATTAGCGTCCGCGAGACCGACGATTAATATTAGATTCTCTTTCAAATACTCCGGGGATTTAAGATCAAGGTCCCTCGGGGGCAACTTAGAGCGGACCCCGGAATCTTAACTAGGGTGTTCATTACCTATATTAGGTAATCAATCCCATATTTATCTGCCTTTTGTTTCACATCTTTTTATCATATTTTTGCTGTAATATCGCATAACCCACTGAAATAAAATACGATGATAAATAAGCGCTTCTTCTGGCACA
>Ga0210064_1000609_pt1 | contig 16852 bp, 12 predicted proteins | sample Muzzi_CordC_D2_FD_185531 | JGI IMG/M metagenome (GOLD analysis project Ga0210064, IMG submission 185531) | Wetland microbial communities from San Francisco Bay, California, USA, that impact long-term carbon sequestration - Muzzi_CordC_D2 (SPAdes) | ecosystem: Environmental > Aquatic > Marine >...
GTCAAAGCAACCCAGGCCCGCTATCTTAAAAGTATGGCTTCCGAAATCAAAGGCTATCAGATCGAAACCTGTTTTGGACCCAGCAGCTGTCCGAATCGGGCGGTGCTCAGTGATCACCTGCTGGAACAGATCGAAAGCCTTTTTAAAGCCGAAGACCTGCTCGGGTTTCTCAACGAACAGGTCCAGGGCGATTTAAAGTTTCACCACGAATTCAGAGTGACCCTGGCCGACTGCCCCAATGCCTGTTCACAGCCCCAGATAAAAGACATCGGCATTATCGGTGCCTGCTCACCGGAGGTAACGGAAGAAGCCTGCACCCAATGCGAAGCATGTGTTGACGCCTGCAAAGAGGATGCGATTACTTTAGACCCTGAAGCAGATTGTCCTCAAATCGACTACGCCAAATGCCTCAATTGCGGCAAGTGCATGCAGGTTTGTCCCACCGGTACGATTGTCGAGGGTAAAAAAGGTTACCGGGTGCAGCTGGGCGGCAAACTCGGCCGCCATCCACGCCTGGCAAAAGAACTGCCCGGAATTTACAGTGAACAGCAGGTGCTGGAAATTGTCAAAGACTGCCTGAAATTTTACAAGCAGACCAGCAAACACGGCGAACGATTTGGTCAGATTCTGAAACCATCCGATTTTGACGAGATCGCCAGGCGCCACACAGGCAGCTGACATCAACACTGCGCCATCCTCCGAAGGACTTAAATTCCCTTGGAACTGATAATTTTGCGGTCTTTTGCAAATTTATCATAGTTGACAGATCGGAATTCAATACAAATTATTTAGTAGCAATCTTAAACGTTGATATGAATCACCTTATAATGTTCACCAATCTAGGAGGATCATCAAGATGGCAAAAGAAACCTTTTCAATTCCTAACATTTCATGCGGCCATTGCGTGAATGCCATTAAAAACGAACTGAGCGAAATGGAAGGTGTTAAATCAGTAGCGGGCAGCCCCGAAGCCAAAACCGTCGACATCGAATGGGATGCGCCGGCTACTGTGGAAAAAATCAAGGCCACCTTAAAAGAAATTAATTATCCGGCGGCCTGATTTTATTTCATAACCCTTAAATATTATTACTTTTACAACCAATTATAGCCATGACCGAACAAAAACTGACCCTGCCCATCACGGGCATGACCTGCGCCAACTGCGCTGCCAACATTGAACGGGTTGTTAAAAAGCTGGACGGTGTGGCAGATGCCAGCGTCAATTTTGCAGCCGAAAGTGCCGCGGTCTCCTTTGACCCGCGGCAGCTTCAACTGCAGGATGTGGTCGAAAAAATCCACACCTCGGGGTACGGGGTGGCCACGACCAAAGTCGAGATGCCGGTAACCGGTATGACCTGCGCTAACTGTGCGGCCAACATCGAACGGACCTTGAACAAAAAAACCGCCGGGGTGGTGAACGCCGCCGTCAACTTTGCCACGGAGCGGCTAACGGTGGAATATATCCCCGGGGTTTTAAATGTTGACGAAATTGTTGCCGCCGTTGAAAAAGCGGGCTATGGCGCCATTCCCCCGGAAGATGGACTGGACGGGGAGGATGCCGAGCAAAAGGTGCGGGACGCCGAAATCAAAGATCAAACCCGCAAGTTTGCCGCGGGGGTATTGTTTGCCCTGCCGCTTTTTGTATTCAGCATGGGCCGCGATTTTGGTCTCGTCGGGCCGTGGAGCCACGCCCCCTGGGTCAACTGGCTTTTCCTGGCCCTGGCCACTCCGGTTCAGTTTTACACCGGCTGGGATTATTATGTCGGCGGCCTTAAAAGCCTGAAAAACAAAAGCGCCAATATGGACGTTTTGGTGGCCATGGGATCTTCGGTGGCCTACTTTTATTCGCTGGCTGTTCTCTTTTTTCCGTTCATGGGTGCGCATGTCTATTTTGAAACATCCGCGGTGATTATCACCCTGATCAAAATGGGAAAGATGCTGGAATCCCGCACCAAGGGCCGCACGGGTGGCGCCATTCGCAAATTAATCGGTCTGCGGCCCAAAATCGCAACGATCCTGGAAAACAATATTGAAAAAGAAGTTCCGTTAACCCGGGTTAAGGTAGGTGATACGGTCATTGTACGTCCGGGGGAACGGATTCCGGTTGACGGGCTGGTACTTGACGGTCAGTCGGCGGTAGATGAATCCATGCTCAGCGGCGAACCGCTGCCGGTTGACAAGCAGCCCGGTGACACGGTGGTGGGCGGGACCATCAACGGCGAAGGTCTCATCCGATTTAGTGCCACCCGGGTCGGCAAGGAAACCGCCCTGGCCCAAATAATTCGACTGGTTCAAGAGGCCCAGGGCAGCAAGGCGCCGATCCAGGCCCTGGCCGACAAGGTGGCGGCCATTTTTGTGCCGGCGATCATTGGGATTGCATTTTCTGTCTTTTTCCTGTGGTGGGGGATAACCGGTGAGTTTGTGCCCTCAATGATACGGCTGGTAGCGGTTCTGGTAATTGCCTGTCCCTGTGCCCTGGGACTGGCCACACCGACGGCCATTATGGCCGGCACCGGCAAGGGTGCTGAAAAAGGCATCCTGTTTAAAAGCAGCGAGGCTCTGGAAACTGCGACCAAACTAAATACCATTGTGCTGGATAAAACCGGGACCATTACCATGGGTAAACCCGCCGTGGTTGATGTCATACCCGTTAAACCCCAGTGTGAAACCGAAGATGATCTATTGAAACTGGCTGCCTCGGTTGAAAAAGGCTCCGAACATCCCTTGGGAAAGGCCATCGTAAATGAGGCCAAAACCCGGCAGATTGAACTTTTTGAGCCCAAGGATTTCAAAGCTTCGGGAGGATCCGGCGTACAGGCCGGCGTGGCCGGCAATCCGGTAAGGGTGGGCAAACCGAAATGGTTCCGGGAAACAGGTATCGACATTCAAGCCGCCGACAACGAGATCGAGGCGCTCCAATCCCAGGGCAAAACAGTTATGGTGGTTGTCAGGGACAATATGCTGTGCGGCCTGATTTCAGTATCCGATACACTCAAACCGGAATCCCAAGATGCCATCCAGCAGCTTCACAACCAGCATTTAAAAGTCGTGATGCTCACCGGTGACAATCAGCAGGCAGCCGCGACTATCGCCTCCCAGGTCAATATTGATGAGATCATAGCCGAGGTGCGACCGGAAGAAAAGTCATCCAAAGTAAAAGCGCTGCAGCAAAATGGTGAGCGGGTCGGCATGGTAGGTGACGGCATCAATGATGCCCCGGCCCTGGCCCAGGCCGATGTCGGCCTGGCCATCGGTACCGGCACGGATGTGGCCATTGAAACCGCCGGCGTTATTCTCTCCAGCGGCAGCTTAAGTGGTGTGCCCCGGGCTATCCAGCTCAGCCGCGCCACCATGCGCACCATCAAACAAAACCTTTTCTGGGCCTTCGGCTACAATGTCATTTTAATCCCGATTGCCGCCGGGATTCTCTACCCGTTTGAATCCCTGCCGATGATGCTGCGGCAGCTTCATCCCATTCTGGCCGCCCTGGCCATGGCCTTCAGCAGTGTTTCCGTTGTGAGCAACAGCCTGAGGCTTTACAAAACCAAAATAAAGTAGAATTCACGTAATAGTTCACCGCCCCGCTGAAATAAGGGCAGGAGAGATTTCATAAATCTCGATTTCCTCTTTTCGGGATCGACGCACAGAAATAATCCTGACGTTTTCATTCCTGTATGGGATAATTGACTACCGGTATTTATCAGAAAATTTACCGATTATCGGCAACCTCTTTTCATCAATGGTTTTGGCCGGGATTTCAATTTGATCCGCATCATTCCACAAAGCTTGAGCTTCAGGTTCCGCAAAAAGTTTGATAATCCTTGTCACCGTCACTCGGCGGGTCCTGATACTCGGGCGTTTGTGGCAGCTTTTCATATGGCGAGCGAAGGACCTGAAGAAATTTATCGGCTAACGTAACTTCACCGGCCTGCTCGCATTCTTGAATCACCGTTTCAACATGATGGTTCCTTGGGATTACCACAGGATTATGCCGCCGCATCAGTTCCTGTGCACTTCGAGAAACTGCGCGCTGCTCGCTTAATCGTTTTTGCCACAGGTTAAAACACTCCCCCAGTTCATCATTCATCTGAGAAGCTGCGGCTTCAGACAACAAAGATTGGGTCAGAAGATCGAAAGTGACCGTGTAGTCTAATCTCATGTCCTTGAGTCGGTTCAAAACAGAAGCGATTAGTTTCTGATCCTCCGGCTGAATAGATGTCAGACCAAGCTTCTTGCCCATCATTTTCATATATTCTTTCTCAAAACGGTCGGCAAACTCTGCAATCACAGATCCGGCCTGGTCGATTGCTTTATTCCTGTCAGCATTGATGAGTGGCAACAAAGATTCAGCGAATCGCACGATGTTCCATTGTAAGATTCCAGGCTGATTGCCGAAAGCATATCGGCCCATCGTATCAATCGAACTGTAAACGGTCTGCGGATCATAGATTCCCATCATGGCACACGGACCATAGTCGATGGTTTCCCCGGAAAGGGCCGTGTTGTCGGTATTCATGACGCCGTGAATAAAACCGACCCGCATCCATTCAACGACGAGTTGAATCTGCTTTTCGATGACCTTATTAATAAGCGCGACATATTGAATTGGTCCTTCTTCCTGCAACTCCGGATAGTGGCGCTCTATAGTATAGTTGCAGAGCGTCTTGAGAGATCGATGATCACCCCGGGCCGCGAAGAACTGAAAAGTCCCAATACGTATGTGACTTGAAGCAACCCTCGTCACGACAGCCCCGGGCAATGGGGTCTCGCGAAAAACAGTTTCTCCTGTCTTGACAACTGCCAGACAGCGTGTTGTCGGAACCCCCAAAGCTTTCATGGCCTCACTCATGATAAACTCACGAACAGCTGGACCGAGGGCACAACGACCATCACCCCCTCTGGAAAACGATGTGCGGCCGGAACCTTTGAGCTGAATGTCCCACCTTTGACCGGATTGATCGAGCACCTCCCCCAGAAGGTGTGCTCTTCCGTCTCCAAGTCGGGGCACAAAACTGCCAAACTGGTGTCCGGCATACACAGTCGCGATGGGTTCTGATCCGGGTAAAATGTGATTTCCTGAAAAAGCTTGTGCAAGGGCAACGGAATCATATTTCAATTCATCTTGAATCATTAGCTGTTCAGCCAGGCCGGGATTCCACAAAAAGAGCTGGGGGTCCTGAACAGGTGCAGGTTGTGTTCTTTCGTAAAAAACCTCATCTAAGCGGGCGTAAGAGTTCGAAAAAATCATTTAGATAGTCCTTCACAAGTTCTCGCTTCGATTTAAACAGGCAATGGGTTTGCAGCGATTGCGACTCCGGCTCCGCCACCATCCTGTAAATAGTAATATAATACAGAATACCGGGGGCATCCAGTCTTGCTGATCGTGGTATAATTTTCGGATTCCACTGGTCCGCGATGCTATGAATGTATTTATAGGATGTCACCATACGCCCCTTTTCTGCAATGGTCCCGATTCCGGTTTTCTTTTGTTACAAAATTATGATTTTCCGGTGATGGTTTCGTGACATATTCTGACTATTGTCATTGTGTAGCGCGACAACATATCGATCTTTTACTTGAGAATAGAAAGGAGACAAAATCATGAAAAAGTTATTCCTAGGGATGTTGCTGGTCGGATTCATGGGCTGTTTAATGCTTTTAACCGGTTGTGCCGGCACGGATGCATCGCAAAAGACCATGCAATCGGAAGGCGCGATGCAAAAGGAAGGTGAAACGATGATGAAAGCGGACGCGCCGATGAAAAAAGAAGGCGACACCATGATGAAAGAGGATGCATCGATGAAAAAAGAGGGCGATACCATGATGAAAGAAGATGCGCCCATGAAAAAGGAAGGCGATACGATGATGAAAGAAGATGCATCCATGAAGAAGGAAGGTGACACGATGATGAAAGAAGATGCGTCCATGAAAAAAGAGGGCGATACCATGATGAAAGAAGATGCATCCATGAAGAAGGAAGGTGACACGATGGAAAAAGAACAGTCACCCATGAAAAAAGAGTAGGCGTCGCCGATTTAAAAGTCCTACCCTGATTGACTGAAACTATGAGGAGCTCCAAAGTGGGAGCTCCTCCTATCTCTTATTTTAACATTCCAGCCGTGTGGTTTTTGATAAAATACTCTAATTTTGCTTTCTGTGAATTCGTCAATATGCCGAACTGCACACTGCATTTGCGGATTTTTAGTAAATTTAGCAAAAATTTTGGGGGGAGTTGAAAATCCGAAATTACTTTAAATGGTAGTCTTTCAGGCGATATACCTTTTCTAAAGCCGGCATTGAAAATACACAATTCAGAAGTCTCACCAAATACACGTCTATGGCCAAGGTAGATAAATGATAGCCCCTCTGTGCTTATATCAACAATTTTGCCGGCTAACAGCAGCCGGGGCCGAACGGAAACTAAGCTGTTATTTCGAGCTAAAAACCGGCGATATTTGCGGCGGTCACCGATTCTAATCAAGTTAGTCGGGCTGTGAATTTTTTGTTTTTTGTGTAAATCTATAAGGAGGTTTTTTAAATCCGAAAGTTCATCTTTGGTCGTTACCATCAAATAATTTCCCAATCTATCTATTAACAGGGAAAAATACACTTTTGAAGCGAAAACAAATTTGTAAGCAATCTCTTTATTGTGACGGATGATATTGCCTTTCTGGTAATCCAGCTCACTTTGCAAATTAAGACTGTATTTATCTTCAAACTTTTCCCGGATGGCATTCAAATCAAGGCAGTCGATAAATTTTTGGAAAAGTCCTGTCTCTAGTTGTCTGACCGACTCAGTATTTAATACTTTTTCCCCGGTCCCATTTTTTTTTGGCGGCGAAATAAATTCGTCCCGGGCATCGGTGAATTTTAGAAATTTTCCCATTCTGTCCAGCAGAATTGAAAAGGCCAAGCTGGCCTCAAGATCGAGCTTGTAGAAAATTTGTTTTTTATAGGTTAGAATATCACCGCCTTTGTATTGGGAGTAATTGTAGATATCTATGTTATACATTTGCTTTATAATATTCTCAATTATACCTCCATCGAGATTGAAGACGACGGTTTCCTCGAGAGACCGTAAAAATTTGTTGCTGTCCAGATACCTCTTTTTATGGACATAGATTTCTATTTTGATTAATTTCTCCGGCATCGTCATCCTATTTTTTACCATCATTCACGAGATTTAAGGCCCGCAATCACGGGGTATAATCAGGTCAGAGTCGCTATCGGATGTCTAATTCATGATATCAATGTCTGCGACTTTTCCAGATGGCATCTGGTGGTCGCTGGAATCACCAAAGGTCAAGAAGCTCCCTTTTCTGTCCACCAATAAAGAAAAATTAACTGCCGCCTCGAAATCAAGTTGAAAGCCCACATGATCTTTAAATACGACAAGATCTCCGTGTCTGCATCGGGCGTCGCCTAGTATTTGCAATTTAAACTCTTTTTCGAATAACGTCCCAAGATCTTTTATATTTAAGCCAGACTCGATCGCGCCGATTAGTTCTCTTTCTTTTCTCTTTATCATTTCAGGATCAGAAAGCATCGTATCTGAGGCTGATCGATTCTCATCCAGGGCATCCTTTTCGATTGGCCTGCTGAATCCTTGATAGTTTCCGGATCTATCAATAAAAACCGAAAAAATAGAAATTGCGTTGAATCTCAACTCATAGACAATTTGGTTTTTGAAAGCTACGATACGGCCCTTGGCGGATTCAAAGTTTTCCTTTAGTCTCAAGCCATATTTATCCATAAATAAACTGCGAACTTCATGGGCATCCAGGGCGGCGGCTAAAGATTCAATCAACTCCATTTCCCATTTATTTATAATATCGGGATTTACGATGACCATCATGATGCACCTCCATTTTTCAATATGTCTTAAATTATTTGCGAAGGTTCTATCTGTTTAAGGCAGCTTGGGCGGTGGAGGTATCGGACGTGAATAAGATTTTAAATAAAGTGAGCGGATGCTCTGCCCCTGCCGTCTTGCCGCCATCATTAGACTGGGCAACACACTAGGCATCCCGCTAATCAATATGCGGGCTCTGCGTGGCACATCCAACTCAGTTCATACTTTCGGTTAAACAAAAATGCATTTTCCCATGACCGTCCCTCAATTTTCCACTTCCGATCAGATCCGGTCCTGCTCCTGAATCAGCGGCCCTTATTAGAATAAACAGCCCGTTTATTACTCAAACCCGTAAAGCTTTGCCGGGTTATCGACAAGGATGCGTTTGCGGGTTGCATCATCGTCAACCCAGTCCAACAACAGATCAAGCAGCATGGCATCGTCCGGCAGGTTGTCTAGAGCTGAAGGATGCGGCCAGTTGCTGGCCCAGAGCATCCTCTCCGGCGCAGCTTTTACCAGCGCTTTGGCTAATGCGCCGACGTCGTCGTATCGCGGCGGTCCGACCTTGGATGTCTCATAGGGTGCCGCCAGCTTTACCCAGCACTGTCCGCTATTGACGAGATCGAGAAGCATTTTAAAAGCCCGGTCGCTGGTCGCAACCGGCTCGATGAATTTACCGACATGATCGATAACAAGTCTGCCCGGCAAGGAACGGATTTGAGCGATATGATCCGGCAGCTCCCGCCCGTCCAGCTGCAGCTGCACATGCCAACCGAAGGCGCTCACCCGTGCGGCCATTTCAGCTAGAATTTCCCAGGGCAACACGCCGCCTGGAAACATAAAAAAACGAATCCCACGTGCTCCCAAATCGGTGAGTCGCTGAAGTTCATCATCCCTGACGCTCGTATCGACAACCACAATCCCGCGCGCATCATCTCCGAGTTGTTTGATCGCATCGAGCATACAGCGATTGTCGAAACCATAACCGGAGGGCTGTACAACGACCACACGCCTTAAACCCAGCCTTTTTTGCACCGTCCGGTAATCTTCGACCGTGGCTAAGGGGGGGGTAAAACTTGCAGTCGGCGCCAAAGGATACTGATCCTGCGGTCCATAGAAGTGCATGTGGGTATCACAGGCATCCGGCGGTACTGACAGTCTGGGTCGGGTGACATTGTTTGAATGAGATTCGGTCGACATCATAAAAGTCCTCCGAGATAATTTTAGATCAATTGCGATAAGAGCCTATTGATCATAACCCGAGTCTGGCTATACCGTAATTATAAGCATCCCTTAGCGTAAAAATTTTCTCGACATCATCATCAGGGATGTCCACGTCAAATTCTGATTCAAAAGTCATGACAAGCTCAACCAAGTCCAAGGAATCTGCTCCAAGATCATCGATAAAAGTAGCTTCGGGCACCACCTCTTCAGGATTAATAGAAAGCTGTTCGACAATTATTCTGGCCATTTTGTCCCACAACTGCTCTTTGTCCAAAGTCGTATCAACATCGGCTGTGCGTTTCGCCTCATCCTTCTCTTGCCTGGGTTTGCTCGCCGTCTCCGATGGCCGTTGCGCGCTTTCGACTTCCAGGGGTGAAGCACCGAGAATTGCTGAAAGGTCGGAAATAAGTTTGTCAAACTCGGGAAAAAATTGGGTGGAGTCCCAACGAATAAGGTCTGCGGCTTGAATACTCCTGAAGCCCAGTGGGGGATGTACGCTATCAATTAATATCGGGATCAATATGTTCCGTTCAAGCCCCATATCAGCCTCTTCCTGCACCCATCTTGAATTTACAGATGTTTTAGACCATGCGACAACGACTGCGCGTGCGCTTTCGAGGGCATCACCGATTACTTGACGCCAGGTTTTACCGGTCGGAATCGTCCGATCCCAAAATACAGACCAGCCGCGCTCTTCAAGGGCTTTTACAATTGGTGCTATCTTTGACCTGTCCCCACTTGCATAGCTAATGAAAATGTCAGTCATAACCTTTATTCCTTTCACTATGATAGCTTAGGATTGACAGAATTGTTATGCAGACTGTTTGTTACGTAAAGCGTGCAATCAGCACAAACTTCCAGGATGGTATGAACTCAACATAGTATATAATCAATTCGATCAGATCGGTCAAATAATTTTCAATCAGGTTTACCCGGGCAAGCGTTGATCCCCTATTTTTATTCAGGAGAATATGAACGCCGGCGATATCAAATATCAAATCCGGAATACTGTCGTACTCCCCGGTTACAGGTCGCACGTTGGCTTGGAGCAAACGTCTACTTGAACGTCAAGCTTTTCATGATTGGCTCAAGTGGATCAAGCCCGTCGTCATTATAGCCGGCTATAAATAACCTTTTTCCGTTCCTATCGGCAAAGGTAAATGCTCCAACCAGTGAATCAGTCCTGGTTTTAAATTTTATGGCTGCGTATAAAGCTTTGGTTCCGTCCGGCGTGGTAAAAACCACGGTCGAAAGGATTTCCGGGTTTTTCATGCCCAGGTTTCTCATTATCCTCATAATCCAATTTTTCCCGGTTTGCGCATCTAACGGTTGACTGGCAGAAATAGCGGTCTTTCGAATCTTCAAAAACATATTTTTTTCCGGGTGCTTGATATGGAAAAGCATATCAGAGGAAGTGAGCTTTCCCTGTTTGTTCATGCTTGCCGGGAAGGTTAATTGAAAATCAAACTCTTCGTTGACGTAAAGCCCCGGTTTCGTTGGTAGTGGTGACATATTCTCTACTTTCAATGATACGATCAGCAAAACTATTACTAAGACAAAGCATAAACCTGACATCGCGTAAAGAACCTTCTGCCAAACTCTTGAATCGGACTTGGTTTTTATGCCGAATAGAAAACGAAGCAAATTGAAACGCCTGATAAGAATCTCATAGATCGCCATAATAATGGTGAATGAAGCAATAGCGATAATAAAAAATTTGCTTCCAACACTTCCACTCCACTGAATTACATAGTAACCGATTATGTAAATTACCGTATGGTGCATTATGTAAAATGGGAGAACTCCTTCGTTGCCATAGGCCAGAAAATTATTGTTGAAATTCAGAAATCGGCGGCCAAGACCCAATAATCCAATTATCCAGCACCAGCCAAGAAACCCCCTCAATCCTTGAACGGCCACCTCCAGGGATTGGTTTAGCGGCAATAAGGCACCGTCGTTTAGCAGGTCATGTCTGGTCAATCCAGGGATCTTTAAGATAAAACCAAAATGCGAGCCCAATAGCAATGCTGTTAAAATCAGGGCCAGCACGAGGTAGATCGGACTATACGCTTTTATCGTCTCCCCGATTTTCGCATTAGAGAAAATAAGATATCCATAGATTAAGAACAAAAGATAGGATATTGGATCCCAGCCTCCCACAACTCTCACACCCCCCAACCCAAACATCTCGAAAGCTGCAGCGGCTGCAGAAATTGGCACGAAGAGAAAAAACAATGCCCAGGGTTTTTCAAAATGGATTGATAATCTTGCCAGAAAGCTGGTTCCCCGTCTTTTAGATCGCACACACAACGGAAGAAGTATCAACGAGTAGATAAAGAGGAATTCCAGATACCAGAGATGCGTTCCCTGTCCCAGGGGCGCAAAATTGCCGCCAAATCCATAGATGCCGTCGAAATATTGCGGGTACCACTGGAAAAAGCCGCCGGCAGTCTGGCCACTTGATAATCGTTCAATGTAAACGTAGAGTGGATTGATTATAAACGTACCCATAAAAATCAGGGGCACGAGAAGGCGCAGGAATCTCGATTTGACAAATTCCCATTTTTTGTCAGACCCTTTAGACAAAAAGATCGCAGCCCCTGACAGGACGAAAAAAAGCGGCATAACCCAAAGCAGACTGAAATCTCTAAAAGCCGACAAAATTGGGCTTCGAACCGTGTTAAAAACAACTGTTGTGTGATAATCAAAAATTTTACTGCAATGAACAAAGAATACTACGAGAATAGCAAAGACGCGTAACCAGTCAATAAAATATAACCGATCGCTTCGAGTTGTTTTATCTTTCTCAGCAAAAGTGGCTGGCCGATTATGATGGTTATAGTCAAGATTTGTCATACTTCACATTATCCTTTAAAAGCGGCTAACGGGTTAATCAGCGGCCCGGCCCTTTGGATCCGCTGCAGAAATTGGGTATTAAATCTTGATCAGTGATTATTCGTCATTCTATAATCTCTGATCAAGACACGACCTTTGCCGGACGACATTAGGACGCTATTAGTTTTTTTCAGGTTGTTCAAGCGCTTGCATCCGGCCGATAGGGATTATTCTATAAGGTATTTAAAGAGGAATACGCAAGCCAGCAAAAAAACCAATTTTTTAAATAACATAATGCCTCCGTTTTGTTACAAAAACATGCCCCCTGATGCCTCAATCCGTTGGCCGGTGATCCAATGCGCTTTTTCCGAGGAAAGAAAGGCCACGATGCCGCCGATATCATCCGGCTGCGAAAAGTAAGTTATCATAACGTCCTTGCCATCCTGAGCCAGCCGCAGCGCCATAATTACTTTTTGTAACAGTCCATTTTGACCCTGAAATGGCCGCCTTAAGACATTATTTGAAACCCTCTTATAAAATAAATCGCCTAAAATCAATATGTTATCATGGTACGAGCCAAATCCCGGAATGTCCCCTTCTGTCTTCGTGACCGAATCCGATAAATATCCCTATCGCGGTCATAGCGCACTGACGGGAAAAGTTCAAAGGAAGTTTCAGGACACAGAATATGTTTTGCGGAGTCGGCTTAATTTTCAAAGACATTTAAGTGTGACGCTACATATGATATGACTGCCCCACGGGCTGAATAATTCGGAGTTGAATTTAAAAAGGGAATCCAGATGATGGCAAAACCAATCGAAAAAGTTATGGGTGTTCCGGAGGCCGTCGATAAGTTCGTAAATGATGGTGACCATTTAATCATTGGAAATTATACCGTATGCACCTGCATGGAGCTGGTTTTTGAGATTGTCCGGCAGAAGAAAAAAGGATTCACGCTGTATTCACAATCCGGCATCCTGGACGTCGAATTGCTGGTCGCGGCCGGTGCCGTGGATCGACTGGTGACGACTTATGTCCTGCGATCCGGCGGACGACACGGCGGTTCGGCAGTAGAGCGCGCCCTCCGGGCGGGTACCCTGCAGCTGGAAGATTATACGAATTTCAATTATAACGCTCGGTTAATGGCGGGGATGCACGGATTTTCATTCATGCAGGTTTTTGAAGGCGTTACCGTTACCGATCTTTTCAAAAAACGAAGCTTCCTGGGTGACGATAAGTATCGAATTATCAAATGTCCCTATACGGGAAAGGATGTGGTGACCGTGCCGGCTGCAAATCCGGACGTCTGTATCGTCCACGTTCAAAGAGCGGACAAATTCGGCAACGCACAATACTGGGGCGCTATCGGCAGTGTGCCGGCCGCGGCCCTGGCCAGCAAGAAAATCATTATTACCTGTGAAGAAATTGTCGATGCCGAAATCATTCGATCCAGTCCCCACCATACAATAATTCCGGCTTTCAGGGCTGATGCGGTGATCGAGGTGCCCTGGGGAGCGCACCCGACGGAGGTGGTGGGGCATTACAACCAGGACCGACTGATGTACGGTTTATTTATGATGGCAGCCGCCGGCGACGACAGCATGCACGCCTGGATGGATGAATGGATTTTCGCCTGTCAGAACCGGCAGGGGTACATCGATCACTACATTGAAAAGTTCGGAAGCGCAAGGCTCCGGAAGCTGGTCGCTAAACCGTTTTATTCAGCGCCGGCGAACTATGGGGCGGCCTTTCACTCCTCGTGGGATGAAAACGGTAAAGATCGATCGACCGGACTAACCCTGCCCGAAATTGAAAACCTGCTGGAAGAAAAGGGGCTGTTATATGACTAAGAGATATACCTTAAACGAACTTTTGATCATTTCTGCGGCCAGAGAAATCAAAAACTTCGATAATGTAATACTCGGTGTAGGTCTGCCCACGACAGCCGGAGCACTGGCCAAAGCCCTGCACGCACCTCAGGCAAACCTGATGATGGAAGCAGGCATGATCGACTTTGAACCCCTTATTCCACCAAACCACATCGCAGATGTCATGGCCTGTAAAGGGTACGCTTGCGCTACCGATCTTTTTACGACCTTCACCATGACTTACCGCGGATTTGTAGACGTCTGCTTTCTTGGAGTCGGCCAGATAGATAAATTCGGCAACTTAAATACGACATCCATTGGTGATTACTACCAGCCGGATTTAAGATTGCCGGGATCCGGTGGAGCTGCGGATTTTATCTCTTATGCCAAACGCACGGTGCTGACCATGCGCGGTGGTGAATTTGTGCAAAAGCTGGATTACTTTACTTCACCCGGCTATTTAAGTGGCGCAGATGCCCGGGACCAATGCGGATTATTTCCGGAGGGCAGCGGCCCTAACAAGCTGATAACCCCGAAAGGGATATTCAAATTCGACTCCGAAACCAAAGAGATGTATCTGGCCGAAATCCATCCGCGTATTTCACTTGAAGATATCATAAAGGACATACCCTGGGACTTAAAGATATCAGACAACCTCTCACAAACGAAGCGTCCGAGCGACAAGGAGATCGACTTCATCCGAAAATTTGCCCCGGCTGCTGTATTAGGCCGGGCGCTGGCTATTGAATTAACCTTCGCCAACCTGGCCAGGGAGCAAAAAGAACGCGGGAAAATGTAAAGAGTAAACTTGGAGGCATTCGATCAGGGCGGCATCTGTCCTCAGTAATAAGTGAAGGCGATTTGCCATAGACGCCCACGCAAGACAGGAAGGTTTACTGTCGGACAAGATACCGCCGAATAGATTCAAAAAATCATCACGGTCGGGATCATGGGCACAATATTTCGTTGACTCATATTTTTTCAAAAATTTGGGGACAAAGATTTGCAATCGAAAATTATGAATTATATTCAAGATATTAAAAATTGGGGCCGCATTTTTAATAAATGGCCGTCATCAAATGCATGAAATCTAAATTCCCCAAAAAAAGAGAGAGAACATTATGGGCACAGAAAAAGCCGACACATCCAAAGGTCGCACCTTCCTGCAGGTGCTGTTTGACCGCTGGTGGAAAAAGGTCATCGCAGGGATCATTGCCTTCACCGTCGCAGCCCTCATTTTAATCCCGTATGGGATTCGTTACAGTGCCAAACGGATGATTCTGGCCGAGGGCGGGGACGAAGCCAATATCGAGGATGTGGACTTCAACCCGTTTACCGGACGCATGGCACTGAAAGGGGTCAATATAAAGGTCGGCCAGGAGCAGTATTTGAGAATCGAGGATGCTGAAGTGCTCGTGAGATGGTGGCCGTTGGTTAAAAAACGAATTGCGATTAAAAAAGTATGGGTAAACAATACCGAAATGACGATCGAAAGCCTGCCCGATGGTCAATACCGGCTGGGGGGCATCACTGCTGCGTTGCTGAAAGGTTCGCAGGACGATCAGAAAGCAGCGGAATCATCTTCGTGGGGCTATGGTGTGCAGGAGGTTACCATCGAGAATACGAAGGTGCACCTGCGCATGCCGGACTTTGCAACCACGGTGCATGTTAATAAATGGGCCATCCGCCGCGCCTTCTCATGGCAGCCGGAAGCTACCGCCAATGTCGATATTGACGGTGATATAAACGGCAGCCCGCTGCAAATCAGCGGCCAGGTCACCCCATTTGCCAAAGACCGCCGGGTGACGGCCAAGCTTAAACTCGAAAAACTGAAAGCAAATCCCTTCAACGGTCTGCTCAAGGACTTCGGCATAAACATATCCGGCGCGGTCAGCCTCGATGCAGATCTCGAATTAATTCAGAAAGAGGATGGCAGCTTCACGGTGGCCCATGACGGCAGCTTTCTTCTGGAAAACCTTGGGCTGAAGACTTCGGACCTGCAGGCATCCGCAGCCGATATTAAGTACGACGGCAAGCTGAATGCTTCTCTGCCCTCAGGCAGCAATCTGCCTTTGGAGGTGAATTCGGATGGACGACTCACGGCAGCCGGATTGGATGTCAAACTCGGTGAAGATGAAATCAAAGAGGAAAAGCTGGGCTGGAAAGGAATAATTAAGGCCACTGTCCAGCCATCAGCCAAAAAGTTGCAGGCGGTCCTGGACGGAAGTCTGGACAGTCAAAAGTCAACAGCCATCCTGGCCGCCGCAAATCTGGACGTTGAGCAAAGCGGATTTAACTGGAAAGGCAAAGTGCAGGCACAGCAGGCATCGGATAACACCGGCATCATTCTGGATGGTACCCTGGCAATTGATAATGTGCAGGCCCAATCCGAAACCCTGAAAGTGCTTCAGGAGGCTCTCAATTGGAAAGGCCGTTTGGAAGTAAGCCTGCCCAAGGGGGCGACCGGTCCCTCTTTAAAATCCAGCGGCCGACTGGAAGGCGGCAAGCTCGATTTCAGTCTGCCGGGTGAAAAACTCAGCAGCCGGCATGACGGAATAAAGTGGGAAGGGGACATCGGCTACACTGTCAATGAAAAGAGTCCCCGGATCGACCTGAACGGCAGCCTGAACCTGGATAAGCTTGCATTTGATTCTCCGGATGCGGTTGTGGCCGAGAAAAAAATTGATTGGACCGGCAAAGGTGTCATCGACCTTCCCGCTAAAGATGAAAAATTGGCCCTGCAATTGGATGGTAACGTCACCCTGGGGCCGCTCAATGCCCGTTTGCCGGCCAATCACCTTGAAGTCAACCAGGAGAGTTTTTCATGGGATGGGCCGCTGGCATATGGCAAAGGGGAGCAACGCGGTGAACAGGCATCCGGGGCTGCCGCCCGGATCGGCAACCTGCGGGTTACCGATGACAACAACCGTCATCTTCTGCTTGGCGCCGACGAAATCTCAGTGGAAGACTTCCGGCTGATCGGCGAAACCGGTCTGAGCGGAAAAACGCTGCAAATCAATTCGCTGCAGTTTTTAGGGTCGCAGCAGGTAAAAGCCGCGCCGTTGCTGGGGGC
>Ga0210064_1000611_pt1 | contig 16838 bp, 13 predicted proteins | sample Muzzi_CordC_D2_FD_185531 | JGI IMG/M metagenome (GOLD analysis project Ga0210064, IMG submission 185531) | Wetland microbial communities from San Francisco Bay, California, USA, that impact long-term carbon sequestration - Muzzi_CordC_D2 (SPAdes) | ecosystem: Environmental > Aquatic > Marine >...
CGAGCCCGAAGCCGGCGAATCGGCCCCCAGCCAGCGCTGGCAACCCCTCTAGCGGAGCACGAATGAGCACCATCTTGAAAGCCTTGCGCCGACTGGAGCACGAGAAGAGCACCCGCAGCGATCGCCCGCTGGGAGAGGCCGTCGCGGGTGCGGCGCCGATCCCGACGCCGCGAGCTGCCGCGTCGCGTCGCTGGCCGAAGTTCGCGGGAATCGCGATCGGCTTGATCGTGCTGGGAGTCGCGGCCTTCGCGACGATCCGGTGGAATCGCGGCGACGCCGAGTCGCCGCCGGTCGAAGTCGCTGCGGTTGCGGAGAAGCCCGAGACCCCGGTCGTACCCGGGCGCAAGGTCGCAACTCCCGCCCGCCCGAAGGCGAATGCCAGGAAACCGAGCGTGAATCGGCGCCAACGTCCGGTTCGGAATTCGCCCGCGAAACCGGCCGCTCCGAGCCCGCCGCCGCCCGATATCGAGATACCCGACGTCGCGGTCGTGGAGCGCTCCGAGCCGACGCGTTTCGGGGCTTCACGGATCCCCGCAGCCACCGCCCTGCCGGGAGCGCCCGGGTCCGGTGGAGCGCAGTCGCCCGGAGCAGCGCCGGTGGCGCCGCCTTCGGGCGCATCTCCGACGATCGACCTCTCCGATCTCGAAGCGCTGCGGGATGCGGCGAAGGCGGCCGGCAAGCCGCCCAGAACGGTCGAGTCCGCGCGCGTCGAGCCGACTTCGCCGACAACGCCGTCTCGCGCGCCGTCGGTGCCGTCCGCCCCCACCCCGGAGGCGACGTCCCGGGAGTCGACGCCCGAACCGGCGCCGGTCGAAGTGGCGGCGGCGCGCCCGGCCGCCCCGCCGGCCCCGCCGCCGGCGCCGAAAGTCGAACCCGAAGCGAAGCCGGAAGCGCCGCCCGAACGCTCATTCGCGCGAAAGTCGCCGCCGCGACCTTCGGGGCCGCACCAGCCCGAGGTCTACGTGTCGCGTACCGTCTGGCATCCCGACGCGTCTCGTCGCGTCGCGTACGTGGAGTTCGACGGGCGCGACGAGATGATCGCACTGCGCGAGGGCGACAGCATCGGGCCGTTGACGGTGACGGAGATCGCGCCGACCGGGGTGTCGTTCGACAACCGCGGCAGCGAGTTCACGCGACGCGTCGGAGCGCGTTGATTCCGGGCGACGGCGGGTTCAGCGCAGCGAGATCGAGCCGTTCGACGACCGCAGCTTGACCGGCGCCCCACCACTGCCGAGGCGCCCGGACAAGCGGCCGGTCGATTCACGGGTCGCGGGTTCCAGCTCGCGGTCGCTGCGGATGGTGCCGTTGTCGATGCGGATGTCGACGTCGGCATCGACCTCTTCCGGAAGCTCGAGCACGATGCGGCCGTTGCTGGTCGCGAGCTGGACGCCGCGCTTTCCGAGCACTTCGAGCGAGGCGCGAATCAGACCGTTGGAGGTCGATGCGTCGATCGAGCCGTGGTGCGCTTCGATTTCGATCTTGCCGTTGCTCGAGCGCGCCGTCAGCGCGCCGCGGTTTCCAGAGCAGCAGACCTTCGCGTTCGACGTCATGACATCGACGGTTCCGACGACGTCGCGGATACAGGCCGACCCATTGCTCGAGCGCGCTCGGACGCGCGCGCGCACGCCATCGACTTCGATCCGGCCGTTGATCGACACGATCTCGATCTGCAGCGCGCGCGGAATCCGGATCTCCACGTTCGCATAGCCGCGGCGATTCCAGTGGCGCGGAATCTCGATTTCCAGATCGAGCCGGCGATCGGCGTTCTTGCTGGTGAGCCGGATCTCGTCCAGCAATCGGTTGGCGGCCTCGGTGGATTCGGCGCGGACCGATTTCGAGACCGCGACCTGGATGTCCGAGCGATCTTCGCCGAAGACGCGCGTGCGACCGCTCGAGTTGCGGAAGCGCACCACACGGTGCTCCGATGCTTCGAAGTGGAGCTCCTCGACTGCCTCGGCGTGCTCGCTCCAGGGGATACCGGCCAGCAGGCTGCGGATGAATCCCGACAAGCTGCTGCCCCCGGGCTCGCCTTCGTCATTGCGCCGAAACGTCATGCGGCTGCCCCCGCTTCGCGTTTCGACAGGTCGAGCAGGTGCGACAGCAACGCTCCGGCGGGCCCGCGCAGCGAATCGGTTGCGCTGGTGGTGAATTCGGTCGCCGTCGGATTGACTTCGACGACACGGCCGCCGCGGCGCAGGACTTCCATGGGAAAGTCTGCCGCGGGATACACGGTCGCGGAGGTACCGATCACGAGCATGCAATCCGAGCGTTCGACCTCGGAGTAGCATCGGCGCAGCACGTCGGCCGGGATCGGTTCGCCGAACTGCACGGTGTCTCCCTTCACGACGCCGCCGCAGTCGGGACAGCGGGGCGGGAGACGGTCGGGGTCGATTTCGATGGCGTCCGGCTCGAAGCGTCGAACGCAATCGAGGCAACGGAGCAGGTGGTGATTCCCGTGGATCTCGAGCAGGTTGCGGCTGCCCGCCTGCGCGTGGAGATCGTCGATGTTCTGCGTGATCACACAGCCGAGGACGCCGATCCGTTCGAGTTCGGCGAGCGCGAGATGGCCCGCGTTCGGCCGGGCGCAGGCCAGCGTGTCGCGTAGCGCGCGCGCCCATTCGGCTCGCGGTGAAAGACGTTCGCGCCAGGCCGCGGCCGGATCTTCGACGAAGCGCCGGTAGCCGTCCATCGGTGGCTCCCCGTACTTCGTCCACAGCCCGCCCGGACCACGGAACGGCGGAATACCGCTCTCGACCGACAGGCCCGCACCGGTCAACGCGACGACGTGCCGGGCCGTGGACAATTGCCGCACGACTCGGGCCAGGTCGGCTTCGAGGTTGGAGCTGAGTTCGAATTCAGGCGGGGGGGGCGCCATGGCATCAGTGCACTCTGTGGTCGTCGTCACCGCCACCGCGGCGGCGACGCGCTTCATGCTCCTCGTAATGAATGGCCCGCAGCTTCTGTCGCATGCGGTAGCGCTTCCAGCGGTACTTCAGATGGTCGAGCGACAACGACCGTGCGCCCGGATGTCCCTTGTATCGAAGGTAGATCCAACCCATCAACACACCTCCGAGATGCCCGATGTGGCTGATCCCGCCGCCGCCGAACAGCACGGTCATGATGAACAGGCCGGGGATCAGCCAGATGGCGCGAAAGGTGATGGGTGGAAAGAGCAATGCGATCACCCGGTCGGGCCAGGTGAGCGAGTAGGCGAGCAGCACGCCGTAGATCGCTCCCGAAGCCCCGACGGTGGGGATCAGCAACGCCTCGGGGCTCAGGTTCATGATCAGATACGGCCAGCTCGCGATCACGAAGCCCGCGCCGATTCCGCAGAAGAGGTAGAAGCCCAGGAACTTTCGCGGACCCCAGGCGAGCGCGAGCGGTGAGCCGAACATCCACAACGCGAACATGTTCATCGCGATGTGGCCCAGGCCTCCGTGGAGCCACATGTAGGTGAACGGTTCCCAGAGGTGACCCGCCTGCCACATGAAGTACGGACGGACCGGACCGAATTCGGAGACCGGCGGAAACGCGATCTGGAGAGCGAACATCACCAGGTTGGCGATGATCAGGTGTTGCACGATCGGCGGCGTCAGCGCCGGGCCGAAGCTCGAGGTCTGGTATCCACGTCCGTGCACGTACACGTCTCCTTTGTGGCAGCTGCGACCGCGTCGACGCTGCCGGACGCCACGCTGGGGTCTGGCAGCCTTCTGCGCTGTGGCTTGCTTCCCAAAGGCCGGCGGGACGGGCGCAAATCCCACGGAGCCTCGACAGCGTAAGGAGTCTAAGTCTTTGCGTCAAATCCGGAATTCGACGGAGCCACGGCTTCCATCAGGCGTCTTGCGCTCGCCGCGTCGAGTCCGGACAGATCCACGACCGGAAGATCGAGCGACAGCTCGTCCGTGAGCTCGGACAGCCGGCGCCGGCAGTCGGCTGCACTGCCGACGACCAGGCCGGTTCGGACCTCGTCGTCGGGGAAGGCGTCGAACCACGGATTCAGTCGCCGAAACTCCCGTAGCGCGGCGGAAACATCGGCGGCCGCATCGACGCGCGTGAAGATCCACAGCGAGCGCTCGATCTCGCCGGGGTCGCGCCCCTGCCGGCTGCAGGCCTCGGCGAGGATCGCAGCGGCCGCCGACACGTGCGCGGCGATCGGGGGCAGATTGATCTCCCAGACCTGCGCGTGAGCGGCGACGCGTCGCAACATTCGCGGCCTGCGGGCCGCGATCGCGATCGGGATCGCACCACCGGGAGGAATCGGACGCACGCGCGCGCGGTCGAGCCGGACGTAGCGCCCCGACCGCGTCACGGTTTCGCCGCTCCAGAGGCTCCGCAGGGCCTCGAGGGTCTCGTCGAGCAGGCGAATCCTCTCGCCGACGGGCAGATCGGCGAGCCCGAAGCTGGCGTCGTTGGGTCGGTCGCCGGCCGCGATGACGCAGCGCAGGCGACCCGGAGAGAGACGCTCCGCGGTCGCGACGGCCTGCGCGAGCTGTGCGGCATTCCAGTGGTGGACGAGGCGCAGCGAGCCGATCTGGATCCGCCGCGTGTGGGCGAGCAGCGCGGTCGTGACGGTCCAGCCGTGAAGCACGTCGCGCTCGCTCTTCGAGGCGAGCGTCGAGACGTCGCCGTCGACGAAGGCCGCCTGGAAGCCGAGCTCTTCGGCGAGCCGTACGAGCGCGAGCAGATCTTCCCAGGGGTGGGTGTGCCACGCGAACGCGACAGCGAGCTTCAAGCGAGCCGCTCGAGACGATGGGCGGCCTGGAGCAATGCGAGCGCGCTCTTGGCATCGCGGATGCCGCCGTTCCAGACGAGCTCCACCGCTTCGCCGAGCCGCATCGGGACGAGGTCGATGATTTCGTCGTCTTCGAGTCGGCGTTCGACGGCTTCGAGTTCGTGGGCGGCGAACAGGTGGATCTGCTCGTCGGTAAAGCCCGGCGAGGTCCAGATCGGGCCGAGCGAGACCAGGCGCCCCGCGCGCTGTCCGGCCTCCTCCTCGAGCTCGCGCACGGCACAGTCCTCCGGCGACTCGCCGGGGTCGAGCTTGCCCGCGGGCACCTCGAGGATGCTGCCGTTGGTGGCGTGCCGGTACTGGCGGATCAACAGCACTTCGTCGTCGGAGAGGAACGGCACGACGGCCGATGCGCCCGGATGACGCACGATGTCGATGAGCAACGTCCGGCCGTTCGGGAGCTCGACGCGCTCGTTCGCGACGCGCACGGGCCAGCCGTACTGGGTGTCCCGATCGTCGCTCATCGGGAGGCTCCGAAGCTCTTGCAGGATTTCGTCATGCGGCCGAGATTAGCCGCCGTACGGGGCCGTTGCCCGGGAGGTCGAGCCATCTACAAGCGCGAAGAACGCGGCGTCGTGATTCCGCTCGAGGGCGAGAACGAGGCGCTCGAGGGTCTGTTCATCGCCGGCGCGGACGACGACGCGGTCGGGGTCGTGGTGGCGGCGCCGCATCCCGCCTACGGGGGCAGCATGGACTCTCCCGTCGTGCACGAAGTCGCGTACGCGGCCCGCACCGCGGGGCTGGCATCGCTGCGATTCAACTGGCGCGGAGTCGGCGCGAGCGGCGGCGTGGCGAGTTCGGAGTTCGCGGATGCCGACGCGGATTATCGCGCCGCATTGAAGCACCTGGGGGAGACCGTGCCGGGCGCGATGGTGGCCGCGGGCTATTCGTTCGGCGCGCTCGCGGCGTTGCGCTGCGGTGCGTCCGAGCCGCGCGTCCGGGCGCTGCTGCTCGTCGCGCCGCCGGCCGCGATGCTGGACGTCGACCTGCTGTCGGCATTCCCGGGCCGCGTCACGCTGCTGGCCGGCGAAGCCGACGCGATCGCGCCCGCGGCCGAGCTCGAGCCGATTGCGGCCGGGCTGCCGCGCGCGAGCTGCCACGTCGTCGACGGAGCGGATCATTTCTTCGGCATCGGCCTGGCGGAGGTGGGGCGGCTCGCTGCACGGTGCCTCGCGCGCTTCGGGGACTAGAACCGCTCAGAAGTCGTCCATGCGAAGCGCGCGGCGGCCTTCCTGGTTGGCGCGTTCGACCTCCGCGCTCTTGGTCGGGGCGGTGCCGGGCAGGAAGGCTTCGAAGACGACGCCGCGACTGTCGGGGCTCGCGAGCAGCCCCGTCTCGCGGTCGATGCGGGCGAACACGATCGGATCGGGGACGTCGAAGTCGCGAACGCGCCGGTCCTTCAGCGCCTCGCGCATGTAGTCGATCCAGATCGGCGCGGCCGCGCGGCCGCCGGTTTCCTTGTAGCCGAGCAGGTTCGTCTCGTCGTGGCCGACCCAGACGCCGGTCGTGATGTCGGGCGAGAATCCGACGAACCAGGCGTCGGCCTGCTCGTTGGTGGTCCCGGTCTTGCCGGCGAGCGGGCGGTTCAGCACTTTGAGGGTGCGCCCGGTGCCGTGCAGGTCTTCGACGACCGCGCGCAACAGCGACGTCGTCAGGTAGGCGAGCTCCGGGGAGATCAGTTGATCGGGGTCGTCGGCCATCGGGTCGACCGGCGCGTTGGAGTCCGCACCCGCCGCGACGTCGATCTCCGGCTCGCTCCCGGAATCTTCCGGAGCGTCGGGCGTGGGCGGAACCATGCCGCCGAGCGGCAGGTTTTCGAGCAGCACTTCGCCGTTCCGGTCGATCACCTTGCGGATGAAGATCGGCGTACTGCGCCGGCCGCCGTTTGGGTAGACGGCGTACGCGCGCGTGAGCTCGAAGAGCGACACGGGGCTCGAGCCGAGCGCGAGCGACAAGTCGCGGTTGAGCGGCGACTCGATGCCGAGTCGCCGCACGTAATCGATCACGACGTCGACGCCGACGTCCCGGAACAGGTGCACGGTGGCATTGTTGACCGAACGCGCGAGCGCCGAGCGCATCGTAATCGGGCCGAGGAACTTCCCCTTGTAGTTCTTCGGTCGCCAGATGAAGCCGGACTCTTCGTCGACGTAGACGACGGGCCGATCGTACAGGATCGACGCGGGCGTATAGCCGTGCATCAACGCCGCCGAGTAGATCAGCGGCTTGAAGGCCGATCCCGGCTGGCGACGCGCCTGTGTGACGCGGTTGAATTCGCTCTCGGCGAAATCGTAGCCCCCCACCATCGCGAGGACTTCATCGCTCGCGGTCTCGATCGAGAGCAGCGCGCTCTGTGCGACGGGTGCCTGGAAGAGATCGACGTGGATGGGATCGCCGGGTCCTGCGGGCGCTTCGCCTTTCGCCGGTCGGTGCAGCTCGAACTTCGCGACGTCTCCCACCGCGAAGACCTTCTCGATCGCGCGCACGGAGTGCGGACTGGATTTGAGATCGGGCTCGCGGGCCCAGCTCACATCCGCGAGTCGCACCTCCGCTTCGATGTCGGGAGCGAACTTCACACGCGCGGTCTTGCTGCTCGGTGTGACGCTCGTGACGACGCCTTCGTAGAGGGTGCCGGGAACGAGCGGCCCGGCATCGGCCGGCTCCGGCTCCGGGGGCGGTTCAGCGAGGGCAGTGGCCTCGGCCGGCGATTCGAGCTCGGTCGCTGCGTCGGGATCGGCGAAGCCGTTGGTCTCGGCCAGTCGTTCGGCTTCGGCCTCGACGTCCGACGCGGAGACCCGGCGCAACGGGCCGCGATAGCCCTGGCGGTGATCGAGCGCGCGAATGCCCTTTTGCACCGCGGCGACGGCGGCTTGCTGGAGTTCGAGGTCGAGGGTGGTCTCGATCGTGAGGCCGCCCCGCAACACGAGCTCGCTGCCGAATTCTTCGAACAGTGCGCGTCGCACCTCTTCGGTGAAGTAGCCGGCCGCCCCCGCATCGGCGAAATCGCGCGACTCACTGATGGTCGGCGGCGTCGCAGCCGCGGCGTCGTAGCGGGCCTGGTCGATCATGCCGTCGACCAGCATGCGTTCGAGCACGTACTGACGCCGCTTCTCGGCGGCCTCGGGGTGCGTCATGGGCGAGTAACGGGACGGAGCCTTCGGGAGTCCGGCCAACAGCGCGGATTCCGATACCTCGAGCTCGTCGACGGTCTTGCCGAAGTAGGTCCGCGCCGCTTCGCCGATCCCGTAGGCGCCGTGCCCGAAGTAGATCTGGTTCAGATAGAGATAGAGGATTTCCTGTTTGGAAAAGGTCTTTTCGATCCGTCGCGCGAGGATCATTTCGCGGATCTTCCGCTTGTAGGTTCGCTCCGGGGTCAGCAGCAGTCCCTTCACCATCTGCTGGGTGATGGTGCTCGCGCCCTGGCGGGTCTCGCCGCCGGCGCTCAGGTTGACCCAGGCCGCGCGCAGGATCGATACGTAGTCGATTCCCGAGTGCTCGAAGAAGGAGCTGTCTTCGCTCGCGATGAAGGCCTGAACGACATGGTCCGGGATCGCCTCCATCGGAGTCAGGGTCCGGCGCTCGACGAAGAACTCGCCGATCGGGCGCCCATCGCGGTCGAACACGCGGCTCGTGAGTGCGGGCTCGTAATCGCGCACGTCGCGCAAGTCGGGCAGGTCGGCGACCAGCGAGCGATAGAAGAGGAAGGCTCCGGCGAGGCCCGCCACGGCGCTCAGAAAGGCGACCGCAAGCAGGATCCTGAACCCTCTCGATCTGAAAAAAGCCATTCAGACTCCGGAGGTTATCCGAACCTAGCCGAGTCGGGCCCCGTTGCGCTACCGCTTCGGCTCGGCATGGAGAATTCTTGATGACACAGCGCGCGCGATCCATGGCCTTCGTGATGGATCCACTCGAATCGATCGATATCGATGCCGACACCACCTTCGTGCTGATGCTCGAGGCCCAGCAGCGCGGCCACGCGATCTTCTACATCGACCCGGCGGACCTCGGGGTGGAGGCCGGTCGCGCGGTCGCCAACGCTTTTCCAGTAAAGCTGCAACGCGAGCAGGGTCGCCACGCGGAGACCGGCCCGCCCCGGTTCGTCGCGCTCGACGATGAATTCGACGTGATCTTCCAGCGCAAGGATCCACCGGTCGATTCGGACTACATCACGTCGACCCAGATCCTCGCTCTCTGCCAACGCTGCCGCGTATTGAACCGGCCGCAATCGCTGCTGTCGGCCAACGAGAAGCTCTACACCCTGCACTTCCAGGAGCTGATGGCCGAGACACTGGTGGCTCGAAAGATCCCGCAACTCCTGGATTTCATGGACAAGTTGGGCGGTGAGATGATCCTGAAACCGCTCGACGGCAAGGGCGGCGAGGGCATCTTCCATCTGCGTCGCGACGACCGGAACCTGAACTCGATTCTGGAGCAGTCGACCGGCTTCGAGACGCGCTGGTTGATGGCGCAGCGTTATCTGCCGGATGTGCGTCGGGGCGACAAGCGCATCCTGTTGCTCGATGGTGATCCGATCGGTGCCGTGCTGCGGGTTCCGCCGGACCACGAGGTGAGGTCAAACCTACACGTCGGCGGGCGTCCGGCGCGGGCCGAACTCGATCAAGCCGACCTGCGGATCATCGACACGCTGCGTCCCGCACTGCGCCGGGACGGCTTCTTCTTCGTCGGAATCGACGTCATCGGCGGCTTCCTGACCGAGGTCAACGTGACGAGTCCGACGGGCGTCCAGGAGATCAATCGACTCGAGGGTCGTCGAGTCGAGGTGGAGATTCTCGACGGTGTCGAGGCCCTGCTCGACGGGAAATCGCGAAAAACTCGCAATTTCACCACCTAAATGCCCGATTAAGCATTGACACCGGGAAATGCCGGTCCGATCATTGCCGTCGGTGGGTGCCCCTCGCCCCGCGCAGCCTCCTCCAAACAGGCCTCCGCATTCGCGCTTCCTCCCCCCGGCGCGGAAAACGACTCGTATACCCGGGAGAAGGTTCATGGCCACAGTCGTCGAGAAGACGGGAATTCGACGGGAAAAGGGATGGTTGTATTTCCTCGACAAGCGAGGAGATGTGAGTCGCGCACGCATGGCGCGCGGCGGCGGCAAGGCAGTGAAGGGACGCGAAAAGGTCGTCCGCCTCGGCATCGACCGTGAGGAAGGCTTCCTCTACTTCATCGACAAGAAGGGTCACGTCGCCAAGGTGAAGATGAAGCGCTCGACGGCTCGCAAGAAGCCGGCCAAGAGAAAGACGACGTCTCGCAGCCGCACGGCCGCGCGACGCAAGCCGGCCGCGAAGAAGCCGGCGCGCAAGAAGACGGCAAGCCGGACGACGGCTCGCAAGAAGACGGCGCGCAAGAAGACGGCAAGCCGGACGACGGCGAAGAAGCGCGCCCGTCGCTGAGCGCTCGGGTAATGGCGGGTCCGGCGAGCCCTTCGGTTCGTCGGACCCGCAACCGCGGCGCGCGCTCGCGCTACAATCCGCGGGTGACCCGCTATCCGGACTCGGCATCGTGACTGACGCCAGCGCCATCGAGGGCGCGCGCCCCGATGCGGGCACCCGCTCGTACGGGATCCTGATCGTCGACGACGAGCCCGCGATCCTCGAATCGCTCGAGATGACGCTCGGGTCCGATTACCAGGTCCACACCGCCGAGAGCGGCGAAGAGGGCCTCGCGATCCTCGAGCGGGAGAGCATCGCGCTGATCATCTCGGATCAGGTCCTGCCTTCGATGAGTGGCGTCGAGTTTCTCGAGAAGGCGATCGAAATCGAACCGCATACGATTCGCATGATGCTCACGGGGTACGCGGACATCCGTTCGATGTCGCGCGCGATCAACGAGGGCCGCATCTACCGCTTCATCACGAAGCCGTGGGAGCCCGACGAAGTGCGACTCAACGTCCGGCGCGCGCTCGAGGCCTACGAGCTCGCGACGGAAAACGTTCAGCTCGCAGCCGCCCTCGCGGACGCGAACGAGCGGCTACGCGCCGAGAACCTCTATCTGCGGCGCGAGGTCGAACGCCGTTACGGATTCGACAAGATCATCTCGACCAGTCGGGCGATGGATCGGGTCTTCGACGTGATGGAGAAGGTCTCCGAGACCGACGCGACGGTGCTGATCGTCGGCGAGACGGGAACCGGAAAGGATCTCGTCGCACGCGCGATCCATTACAGCGGCCGCCGCAAGGACTCGCGTTTCGTGGCTCAAAACTGCGCTGCGCTGCCGGATACGCTGCTCGAGAGCGAGTTGTTCGGGCACGTGCGTGGCGCGTTCACGGGCGCGCACGCGGACAAGCAGGGCCTGTTCGAGGTCGCGGACCACGGCACGATCTTCCTCGACGAAGTCGCCGAGATGCACCCCGGCATGCAGGTCCGCCTGCTGCGGGTGCTGCAGGACGGCGAGATCCGTCCGCTGGGTTCTTCCAGGACCCGAACCGTGGACGTACGCGTGATTGCCGCGACCAACCGCGATCTGCGCAAGGACGTCGAAGCGGGACGATTCCGGGAGGATCTCTATTACCGACTGCGGGTGGTCGAGATCGATCTACCGCCGCTGCGCGAGCGCAAGATCGATATTCCGCTGCTCGCGCACCACTTCCTCGACATCGCGAACGGCAAGATGGGTCGCAAGATCCAGGGTTTCACGAACGCGGCGATCGATCGCCTGGTCGCCCACGAGTGGAGCGGCAACGTCCGGGAGCTCGAAAACGAGATCGAGCGCACGGTCGCACTCGCGGGCGACGCGTCCGCGATCAGCGTCGACATGTTGTCGGAGCACATTCGCGGCGCGAGGCCCGCGATGAATGTCTCTCCCGAAGCGTTTGCGGGCGACATCGCGCTGTCCGAAGCCGTGGACGCACTGAAGCGCAACATGATCCTGTCCGCGCTCGCCGAGACCGGCAGCAAGACGCGTGCGGCAGAACGCCTCGGAATTTCGCGCCAGTCGCTTCAGAAGATGATCAAGCGTCTCGCGCTCAACGACTCCTGAAGCGAATTCGATTCCAGACTTTCGACGATCGAGTCCGGATTTCGCCAACGCATTCCGGCCGGCGTGTTATGTTGTGCGCCGAATGCAGACGGTCGAGATCACACGCATCGACACTCCGATCGGTCACCTCCGGGTGGGCTCCACCGACAAGGGTCTCGCGTACATCGAGCTGCCGCATGCGAGCGGTTGCGGTCTTCGCGGCTGGCTTCACCATCACTTCCCCGACAGTCGTTGCGTCGAGCGGATCGACCGGAATCGCACGGTCGTCGAGCAGCTTCTCGAATACCTGCACGGCGACCGGACGGACTTCGATCTACCGCTCGACCTGCGGGGCACGGAATTCCAGCGGCGTGTCTGGGCGGCGCTCCAGGAAATCCCGTTCGGCGAACGCCGCAGCTATGGCGACATCGCCAAGGCGATCGGCCGCCCGAAGGCCGTGCGCGCGGTGGGTGCCGCGAACGGCTCCAACCCGGTCTCGCTCGTGGTTCCCTGCCACCGGGTGATCAATTCGGACGGCAAGCTCGGGGGCTACGGCGGCGGACTCGGGCTGAAGGCCCGACTCCTCGCGATGGAGAGTCGCCCCGGCGCGGATCGCCTGCTCTGACGCGCGTCCGGGTCCGCGTCTCGCTTCACGGCAAGCGCGCGGCCGGCACGGGCAGCCCTCGCCGCACTTCGCGAGCAGCCCGCTAGATGGCTCGGAGTGCCTGCTCGAGATCCGCGATCAGGTCGTCGCCGTCCTCGATTCCACAGGAGTAGCGGATCAACGAGTCGGTGATCCCCATCTTGATCCGGTCTTCGCGCGGCACGTCCCAGAACGACATCGTGACGGGCATCTCGATCAGCGACTCCACCCCGCCCAGGCTCGGTGCGATGTAGGGAATTCGGCACGCATCGACGAACCGCATCGCTCCCTCGAGATCGGTTTCGAGTTCGAAGGTCACGACGCCGCCGAAGCTCCGCATCGATTCCACCGCGGTGGCATGGTCGGGGTGGCTCTCGAGGCCCGGATACCAGACCCGGCGTACGGCTTCCTGTTTCTCGAGCCAACGCGCCACCCGCAGGGCGTTGGCGCTGTGGCGTTCGACTCGCAGCGACAGCGTCTTCAAGCCGCGCAGCAGCAGGTAGGCGGCGTGGGGATCGATCACGCCGCCGAGTACGCCGACCGCCTCGCGAACGGGTGCGATGGCCTCGGCCGAGCCGATCGCGCAACCAGCCAGCAGGTCGTTGTGTCCCCCGAGGAACTTCGTCGCGCTGTGGATCACGTAGTCGGCGCCGCCGTCGAGTGGCCGCTGGCTCACCGGGCTCGCGAAGGTCGAGTCGATCACGACCTTGACGCCGCGGGCATGGCAGACGCGAACGGTTTCCTCGATGTCGATTACGCGCAGATACGGGTTCGTCGGCGACTCGGTGAAGAAGAGCGACGTGTCGTCGCGAATCGCCGCAGCCAGCGCCTTGGTATCGGCGGGCTCGATCACGGTGGTTTCGACGTCGAGCTTGACGAGGTAGTCGCGAATGAACTGCCGCGTGCGCCGGTAGCAGTCGCTCGTGACGATCAGATGAGAACCCTTCGGCAGCAGCGCCAGGAACAGGGTGGTCGCGGCGCACATTCCCGACGCGAACAGCACCGCGGACTCGCCGCCCTCGAGATCGCAGAGCTTGCGCTCGACGGCGGACCAGGTCGGGTTCCCGTAACGACCGTATTCCTCGCGCGCGAGTCGGCCCTCCTGGAACGCGCACAGCTCGGCCGAATTCTTGAACCAGAAGGTCGAGGTCTGGAAGATCGGCGTCGTCACCGAGTCGCCGATGTGGTGGTCGCGCTCACCGGCGTGCACGGAACGGGTCGAATCACCGTTTCGATCGGGCGTCTTGCCCATGTCTTCTCTCGTCGTCGTGGCACTTAGCAGTTCGGGTGTGGAACCCTGAGACGCTGGTCCGAGGGCCTGCAAGTGCCGGAAATCGCCCAAAATGCGGTCGAACCCGAGGAATCGAGGTTAGGAGGGTGGAATTCCGACGTCAACCTGGGCCGAGAATCGGGCCGAAATCCCCTCCGGAGTCCTCTCCGAGCAGCCGCTATTCGATGTAGCCGAGCGAGCGCAGTGCTTCTTCCTCCGCGTCGCTGAGCTTCGAGGATCCCCCGCCCTTGATGGCTCTGGACTTCGCGAACTGCTCGTTCGCATCCGCGAGCGCCCGCAGCTCGGCCGCCAGCTCGGATCGAGCTTCGATTTCGTTCCGGGTCTCGCCCGGGTCGCGAGCGACCTCGAAGAGCTCGACCGGCGCGAGCCCGCGGGGGTTGCCCTCGTTCGCCTCGATCAGCTTCCAGTCCATCGATCGGAGCGAGCGCAGCACGTTGCCCTCGTGGTCCTCCTCCGAGAACACCACCCGATCCTTTTCGGGGCGCCCGGCGAAGCCTCGGGCGAGGTCGAACCCCTGCATCGCTTCCGGGATCGCGGCACCGGTTTGCGCGATCAGGGTCGGGCTGACGTCGATCAGCCGGGCGATGTGATTGCGAGCGTCCGGCAGGGATGCGCGCTGGGAGCCCGCCCACTTCACGACCAGCGGGACACGGATCAGCTCGTCGTAGAGCGTGAGTCCGTGCCACCAACCGCCGTGCTCGTAGAACTCTTCACCGTGGTCCGAGGTCAGCGCGATCACGCTGTCGCCGTAGATCCCGAGTGCCTTCAGCTTCGCGATCAGCTCTGCGATGTTGGCGTCGAGGAATTCGATCTCGCCTTCGTACAGGTGGTGCATCTCCGCGGCCAGCTCGGGGGCCGGGTGCTGGTTCGACACGCGCGCGATGCCCCGGCCGTCGTAGGGGTGCGCGAAGTACGGATCGTGGGGATCCATGTAGTGAAGGAAGAGGAAGAAGCGACTCTGGGCGTGGCGGTCGAGGAAGTCGAACGCGGCCGCGTTCACGGTCTCGGAGTCCTGATAGAAGTCGCCGACCCGCAGACCGGGCTTGATCTTGAACCAGACGCTGCGGGCGATCTGGTAGAGGATCAGCTTCGACGAAGATTCCTCCGAGCCCGCGAGGTAGTCGGGGGCGAGGTAGTGGTACTCGTCGTAACCCTGATCGAAGCCGAAGCTCGGGGCGAGATTGATGTTCGAGACGATTCCGCCGGTCGCGTAGCCGTGGTCCTGCATCACTTCGGCGATCAGCTGTGTCTCCTGTGATAGAGCCGACGGCTTCGACATCGCGCCGTGGCTCGACGGTACCAGCGACGTGAGCAGCGACGCCGTCGCGGGCTTGGTCCAGGAGGCGTGGGAATAGGCGTTGAAGCGGTCGCCGCCGTCCCTCGCGAGGCTGCAGATCGCCGGCGTCCGCACGTTCCGGGCGCCGTAACACGAGAGGTGATCCGCGCGAAGCGTGTCGACCATGATCAGGATCACGTTCGGACGATTCTCGAGACTTGCGGGCACCGGCGGCGCCTCCGGAAGCGCGGGACCACCGCCCACCGCCGCGGCCGACGCCACCGCTCCGCCGAGAACCACGATCGCGAGCAGCGCGATCGCGCGCGACGGGCGCACGATCTCACCGGCGCGTCCGCGGAACAGCTTCGGCCCCAGAACGAACAGCAGCAGCGCGATCGCCCCGGCCGCACCCAGAACGCCGAGCAGGATCGACGCCGGTGGCATCTGCTCGAGGTATACGTCGCGTCGAAGCCGGAAGACCGTGATCGCGAGCCCGAACGGAATCAGCGTCGCGATGATTCCGAGCGACGGAACCCAGCCCCGTATTTCGTCGTGATCCATCGGAAGCGCCGCGAGCACCGCACCGCCGACGAGGCCCATGCCAGCGAGCACCGACGCGTAGGCGAGCGGGCCGTACCACAACACCTGGCCTTCGTTGCCGAAGCCCCCGAGCGCGATCACGGTTGCTTCGGCGATGCCGATCACGAGACCGGAAACGATGCCGGCGCCGAGCCCGTAGCCCGCGGAAGCCTTGAGTCGCTCCAGGAACGGCGGCGGCGTCGGCGCGGCGTCGGCGGTCCGCGCCTCGCGCTCCTGCTTCGTCTCGAGGCTCAAGGCAGAGGCGGCGGCTTCGGCGTAATCGACCTGCTCGCCGTCGACGAGACAGTAGACAGGGGCATAGTCGGGCTTGCGGATCCACCAGAAGACGCCGCCGAACAACGTCATTGCTTCCGCGGCCCAGAAGCCGAGCGCAGCCGAGACGATGGCTTTGTCGGGTCCGATCATGTTGCCCAGCAACACCAGTTGCGCGGCCTCCCGGATGCCCTCGCCGGCGATCGTGAACGGCGACAGCACCGTCGCGAGGATCTGGATCGAGGACCCGAACGCGATCGGCCAGAACTCGGCATTCTCCGCCGATATTGCCAGAGCGGTGAAGTAGTACATGGCGGCGGTCGAGAAGTGCACCACGAAGGACAACGCGAAGGCCTGGATCACCAGCATCCGCTTGCCGCGGTAGGCCGCCGCCGAATGCGATACCCGCAACACCAGTCCCTGGAGACGGGCCTTTCCCGGAATGGGCAGGTGTTCGAGCATCCACTGGATCAGCCCGGGATACCAGAGCACGAGCATCAATGCGGCGATCAACCCGAGGCAGACCGGAACCGTCAGCGTCGCGACCAGGCGCGCATTCTCGCCGAAGATCTTGATTCCGAACGGGAGCGCGACGAGGAAGGAGAGGAAGATTCCAGAAAAACCGATCACCTTTTCGAGCGCGGTGGTGGCGGTGACTTCGATGGTCTTGCCGCTGAAGCGGGCCGCGTCGTACAGCTTGTAGCCGTCGAGGCCCGCGGTGCTCGGAAGAAAGGTTCCGATGAAGCGACCGATCAGGAACGATCCGAAGATGTGGCGGAACGGCAGCACGATCGATTGACCGGCCAGCAGCAGCCTCCAGCGGTACATCGACGCCAGGATGCCGACGAACTTGATACCCGTCGCGAGGACTACGAAGGTCCAGAACGTGCCCGGATCGAGACTCGTCAGTGTATCCATGACCAGCCGGCCGGCGACGACCCGGGTCCCGTCTTCCATCGTCACCGGGTGGGCGAGCAGCAGCCAGAAGGCACGGATGGTCACCCATGCCTTGAGC
>Ga0210064_1000614_pt1 | contig 16745 bp, 10 predicted proteins | sample Muzzi_CordC_D2_FD_185531 | JGI IMG/M metagenome (GOLD analysis project Ga0210064, IMG submission 185531) | Wetland microbial communities from San Francisco Bay, California, USA, that impact long-term carbon sequestration - Muzzi_CordC_D2 (SPAdes) | ecosystem: Environmental > Aquatic > Marine >...
TGGTCGGGTGCTGATGAATTCCTCGGCCAATATATCCGAGATTGTTCTGGCTGAGCGGGCTTGTGAGTACCTGAAGCAAAAAAAGGATCCCAGGGTGTTGGTGGGCGGCCTGGGCATGGGCTTCACCCTGAAAGCGGCCCTTGATAATCTCCCCCCTGAAGCCGAGGTCGTAGTGGCTGAGCTTAACCCGATAATCGTCAGCTGGTGCCGGGGGCCGACTGCCCATTTCAGCGGCGGGGCTGTTGATGACCCGCGGGTCAAGGTTGTGATTGAAGATGTGGCCGCGGTCATTCGTTATGCGGCAAGGCAGGGCAAAGCAGATCGCTTTGATGCCATAATTCTTGACCTGTACGAAGGTCCTAATGAGGCAGACCAAGGAAGGGGAGCGTATCTATACGGTGCTATGGCGCTTAAGTTAAGTAATTCCGCATTGACATCGGGCGGGGTGTTTGCCGTTTGGTCCGAAGATCCGGACAAGGCCTTTGAAAAGCGTTTGAAAGCTGCCGGGTTCTCCGTTAACCGGCAACGTCCGGGCCGGGGTGGGCGCAGACATGTGGTTTATATTTCCAGGAAAAGGTCCGGCGCAAAGAGCTGAAGAACCGGGTGAACCGGCGTCGACCACGGCGATCGCCCGGCAATCGGGGTCTTGGTTATGCATTCTTTGCCCTCCAGAGGCGGATCTACGACATTTTATGAAAAGAATTTTATTTAGCTGAATTCTTTGAGACTCATCTCACAGTCGATACAATTATGGCGCTTTTCACTGTACTCCGACAGGCACAACGGACAATAAGACACGGCGGTTTGATCCTTCTTTTCAGGCGGCGTTGACAGTTCGTCCATCGAAATTTCACATTTGACTAAAAGATCCTGCAGCAGCTCTTTTTTTAATTGCCAGAAAAATTGCCAATCCTGCCGGTCGCTTTTATTTTCAAAAAAATCGGCCAGCAATATTTCTTTTCTGATTATTTCTCTGAAGGCCTCCCGGGGCATGAAATAGGCCGCCAGGGCAAGATAATTAAATCTAAAGTACAGATTTCTGGTTAAATAGCTCATCACGTGAAGGGCATTTACCGGTGAAATAATTATCGATGGCAGGGTGCAGGCTTTAAGTTCCGCATCGATCCCGGTCAGTTTTTTTTCAGTAAGAAAAGCAGCAGCGATTAAAAGGAAATAAATTATCCCGATGCAGACTGACAAGGCGCTAAAATTCACAAAATCAGCGAGTTTCGAATAAAGGGCCGCCGGCAGAATCAAAAAGACGAGCACAAAAAGTTGGGAGCTGAGAAACTTTATGGTCCAAAAATATTTTGGGATGGACTTTTCGATTTTTCCGATTGCTGCCGGATCATAGGTATCTGCCAGGAATGCCTTAATTTTTTGGCGGCGGTCTGATGGCCGCAGCATCGGTAGTTTCGTTATAAATTCAGCAATGAAGCGGGCGCTCGCAGCGCAAGGGGTTTGAACCTCAACCGTGTCATTAAGGGAAATATTTTTCCCATCAACTTTAATTGACGCCAGGTCGTCAAAACTGATGAAATTGAAGTCTTCAGCTCTGACTATCCCGCCGCTGGCGCCGTTTTGGCCGGACACTACATAGATTCCATCCGGGGTGCAATGCAACGGCAGGTCGTGGGCTAAAATGGTCTGGCTGGTAGGCAACACGCCTGCCAGCCGTAATCCCGCCATCTTTAAATTAAATTTATTGCCGAACCACGAATTTAGCAGCACATGATGATTTTTTACATACGTTATGCAATCACACAGATAGAATAAAATGATATATGGAAACAATACTTCTAATAAATATCTCATACTGATTTTACTGGCTATCCGTCGGCTTGGCTTGTTGTTTGGAATGTTCATTATAATTAGCGGAAGCCGGTGGTTTTGCTAATTGCTCGTGAACATCAAAACGCTCTTTTCGTCTGAATAATGCGCCGATCTTTTTTTTCAGCGCCGCAAAAAAGGCAACCACTGCGATGACAATCGCTTTCCAGGCTTTGGCAAGGACCTTAAACAGACCGAATTTGGTGGCTGTTGCCGCCGCCCCGCCGGCAATGAGGGCCGTCAGACCATATTTGGCGACCTTGTCTCCCTGCACATATTCTGCGTAACTTTTTCCCTGATTATAATTTATATTGGCTACAATTTCATTAAGTTGTGGACGACAGGCACTCAGGGTTGCCACATCGGTCACCAGGACGGCCGATATATAGCCGTGACGCCCCAGAATCCTGACGTTGTGATTGACAAGTTCAACGCCATCCTGTTCCGCCAGCAGGGTCCAGGTCAGGTTATGCGTATTGTCATCATAATAGGGTTCTTCCTGCCAGCTTTTTATGATTAAGGGGGAAAAGCCTTTTTTTTCACGGATCTTATTGGCTTGTTCAGTTCCCCTTTTGAGAGCTTTTAAAATCGCGTCGGTATCGATGTCGTCTTTTTCATCGTCCTTGACGTAACCGATGGGTATATAATCGAATACGACAAACCAATTCGTTGTCTGATCGTTAGGGGCGACATATCCGATTTCGTGGTTCGACAGTGGATTGCCCACATATTCCATTATTTTTTTGGTGTCTTCGGCGCCGGCAAAAATGTAGTCTTCGGAGATTGAGAGCCGGGCCAAGTTATCTCCCAAATCGACAACCGCCGGCCCGACGACCCAATCCGGCCTGGGAGGTTCGGCTGTTCCCGTACCTGGAAATAAACTTATGGCGACCACCAGTAGAACCCATATGCTCAAACAGCTTTTTCGGGTTTTGATTTTTGATTTTTTCATTCGTAACTCCCCTTATTGAATTTGACATTATTTTAAAACGCTAACTGAGCTTACCGGATACAACTCAACCATTGAACGCGAATGCCTTTCGCAGCCACTCTTGTTAGTATCGGCCGATTATGAATTTTCTTTAGGCAGGAGCAATGTTGGGAAAGTGGGCTGTTTTTCAAAATATTTTTCGGCATTCGAAAAATCGGCTTAAGAAGCAACGGATACCAGAATGACGGGAAAGTGTGAGTTCGAAGTTGGATACGGAAAGCGCTGCACACGAGCAGCAGGAGATATCGTCATGCTCGACGACACGAAGGGAAAAGGTCATCGGACCCGCGTATTCGGCTATGAGCCGATGCGTATCACAGTCGTTCATCTATAAACTAAAGAATAGTCGAAAAATTTCGGACCTATATACTAAATTAAGGAGAGAGAGATTCTCTATTTTATCTCACCCCCACCCGGCCTCCCCCGTCCACGCCTGAAGCGGATCTTCGACAAGGGGGAGAAGTTTATCTTCCCTCCCTTTGCGGGAGGGATTGAGGGAGGGGGATAAAATGGTGTTATCCTTTAAATTGTATATAGACCCGGAAAATTTTAAACGCCCCCAGAGGTGGGGAATTAGACCTTTACCCAGGAGGACTCGTCCGCCGCAGGCGGGCTAAGTTCCAATCGCCTTCAGCTGATCCCGGTGGGTTGCAATCGACGCAATCAAACCTGCCAATAGCGCCGTTCGGGGAACAATGCTGTCCGCGTCCAGGAACTCGGTCGGACTGTGGTCGTCTCCACCGATCGGACCCAGGCCGTCCAGCACCGGAAGGCCCTGCTCAGCCATATGGTTGCCGTCGGAATTGCCGCCCGTTTGTACGTCATTAAACGCGACGCCGATCTGAGCGGCAACGCCCTGCGCCAGTTCAACCAGGTATGCCACTGCCGGCGTCTTTTCCATGGGACCTTTTTCAATTCCGCCCGAAACCTCGACCCGGGTTCCGGGCACCTTGGGCGCTGACCCCACACGGTGGATTGCCCGGTCAAGGGCCTGGCCGGCCGCCGCGGTGCTGAAGCGCACATCGACTTCGGCAGTGGCCCGGTCGGGTACGACGTTGGATTGTGTGCCGCCTTCGATAACCCCGACATTAACGGTGGTCCCCGGATGCAGCCCGTTTAGCGCAGTCAGCTCCTGGATGCAGCCGGCCAGCTCGACGATGGCATTGGCGCCTTTTTCCGGCTCGACCCCGGCGTGGGCCTGGCGGCCGCGGACGGTCAGATGGTAAACGCCGCCGCCTTTGCGTGCACTGACGATGTCCCCGTTGGCCCGGGCCGCCTCGAGTACCAGCGCCGCATCAGCCTGCCGGGCCGCCGGCCGGTACAATTTTTGCGACACGGGCGAACCGACTTCTTCTTCCGAATTAACAAAGAAGTCTATCCGGCCAAAATCATTGAAGCCCACGTGTTGAAGCCCCCGGACGGCATACAGCCCGGCCAGCAGCCCGGATTTCATATCGCTGACGCCCGGGCCGATAATGCGGCGGCCTTCAGACCGCATCGGCCGCGCGGCGGCTGTGCCGTCCGGATAAACCGTGTCCAAATGGCCGATTAGCAGGATGCGTGCCTGTCCGGTTCCACGCAGGGTCGCCAGGCAGCAATCCCCGTATTCAGTCAGCGGAAATTCGGTCAGCTCAAAGCCCGCAGTGCGCAGCCGTTCGCGAAACAGTCCGCCAACCGCATCCACACCGGCCTTGTTGGCGGTGCCGCAGTCAACATCGACCAGCAACCGCAGGTCGTCAATAAACTCGGGCAGTTTTTCCTGAAGCCAGGTTTGGATTGTGTGAATCTGTGTCATACTGATCTCCCCTGTTGCAGCCTCCTTTTAATACCTGAATTTCGCACAAAATCCTACCTGCAGTACCTAAAGTTCCATATCCGCAGATTTACCACTGTATACAGAAACCGGCTACTGGCCGTCAATTAAAATCGGTGCGTTCTTAAGTTCCTTTGAACTGCTCCGCGAATCCTGATATGAGAAAGGGACAACCGATATGGACCATAGTCAACATGAAGGAATTGCAAAGATGCGTCATCTATCATTTTGCACTCATTGAATAGTTCTTTGTGCAACTTTAGCAAGAATTTCGAAAGGTGCCTTGAGGAAAAGCAATGGAACAGCGGTGCATGCCGATCAATGCCAATTCAAAGAGCCATCGAACGAGACGGAATTGCATTGTGACCGATTGGAACAGAGATCTGATTCAATACCGAATAGAACGAGCATATGATACGTTTTAATGCGATTATTAATACAAAGGGACGTGAGCTTCTGCCATGAAACATTTATGAATATCCATAAAATTAAATGGCTTCGGAAAGAAATAGTTCACTGTTCCATCTTTCAGGAGATCACTTGCGGTATCAAACTCACTGCCGGTCATCACAGCGATTATTGTGTCTGGTGATTGATTCCGTATCAGATAAGACAACTCGTTTCCTTCCAAACCCGGCATACAAATGTCAGTTAGTACAAAGTCTACGTGCTCTTTATTGAATAAATTCCAAGCATCAATGCCATTATTCGCTTCAAATACTTTAAAGCCGGATTTTTTAAACCCTTGTGAAAGCAGCCTTAAAATAAAATCCATGTCATCAGCGATTAAAATCGATTGGCGATTATCCGCATGCATCGGTTGGTTAGGCAGCATAGCTTCCCTCCTGATTATTAGATTTTGCATTGACTATTAAATGCCTCTCTTATATTCGAAGGAAAGTGAATAATAGTCAAGACCGCTACGGTCATATTGTGGTAATATTTTAGTAACAACTCGTAACGGTTTTAAATTATAATGGGTTAGAAAACTATACATGGAAGCTCTCTTTGAAATCCATTTTGGATCTTTTCGTCTGGATCCTGCCAATAGTTGTATCTGGCAGGGAACCATACAGCATCCCCTGGCGCCGAAGGATTTTGCCCTTCTTTATGCGCTCGCATCCCGCTCGGGAAATTTGGTTACTAAAAAAGAGCTGATAAACATTGTCTGGCCCAAAACCGCCGTCAGTGACAACGTTATTAAGACCTGCATTCGTCGAATCCGACAAATCCTCCAGGACGACTATCAATCGCCCCAATATATCGAAACCATTCACCGTCGCGGTTACCGGTTTATCTGTCCGATAAAAACAGGGCAATCTCCTGAAATACTTACGATCTGTCAGTCCTTTTTCCCCGACTTGGTGGTGGGACGGGAGAAAGAGTTAAGCCTGCTGGACAAAATTTTTAAAAGTGTTCGTTCGGGAGCACGAAAAACAGTTTTTGTGTCCGGAGAAGCCGGCATTGGCAAGACAACCCTGGTAAACACATTTTGCCAAAAGGCAGAGAAACGCTGCACGATGCTTCTAATTAAGGGCCAATGCGTTGAGAACTTTGGATCCGGGGAACCTTACCGGCCAATACTCGAAGCCCTGGGTGATTTGTGCCGCACAAACAACAGCGCTCTTGTCCTATCTAAAATGAAAAGATGTGCGCCGAGATGGCTGCTTCTAATGCCCTGGCTGTTATCCGAAGATGAGATCGCGGAACTTCAGAAGCTGCTGATTGGTACAACGTCCGATCAAATGCTGCGGGAACTTGTTGAAGTGCTCGAGACTATTTCGAATGAGATTCCACTTATTATAGTCGTCGAAGACCTTCATTGGAGTGATGGCGCAACTCTCGATGCATTGAATGCAATTGCAAGAGGGCAAGCGCCGGCCCAATTGTTGGTTGTTTGCACGTTCCGTCCGGAAGAGTTAATGGCTAAAGCTCACCCCTTGCGAGAAATCAAAAATGATTTGGATCTTCATGGATACAGCGTGAATTTAGCGCTGTCACTGTTGTCGACAGGCGATTTGGCAAAGTTGCTGACTCGCCTATACCCGGATCGAACGGTTCCGGATAAACTTATTGAGTGGATTTATAGAAATTCGGAAGGCAACCCTTTATACGTTAATGCGCTTTTAAATCAGGCCGAAATATTGCAGTGGCTGCAAATAAATAAGGCGGCAGCTGACGAACTTATCGAATATGAAACTTCAACATCACTGCTGCCAGGTACTTTACATCATCTGATCGAAAAAAACCTGACGCGCATTTTGCCAAGCGAGAGGGTTGTGGTTGAAACCGCAAGTGTCGTGGGAAGGACTTTTCCGGTCAAGCTGCTAGCCGACGCTGCTGACGATCAGGAACGCATGGATGCCGTCTGTTATCGTCTAACAAGACGTAATCAACTGCTCTGCAGCGCCGGTATAATGGACTGGCCGGACGGCACCCAGACGCCGTGTTACAGTTTTATACACGCCCTGCATCAGCAGGTGACCTATGATACCATCCCGCCCCTGCGCGCGCGAAGACTCCACCTCGAGATCGGCTATCGGATTGAAGAGGCTTATCAGAGAGATATCGGCCGGATAGCCGCAAATCTGGCAACGCATTTTGAACGGGGCCGGAATTATCAAAAAGCTGTCATATACAGGCAAAGAGCAGGCGAGATTGCATTTGAGCGACATGCGTACCGGGAAGTGATTGATCACATAAACGGCGGCCTTGGACTGCTGCCAAAAACATCCGATAAATTTGACCGTAGAGATATCGAGCTTAGTCTGCAGATTTTGTTGGGATACGCTTTGGCTGCCACACAGGGCTATGCCTCGCCGGAGGTCGAGAGTACCTTTTCTCGAGCCCATGAGCTTTGCTCCGGACCCAGTCCCATGCAAAAGCTGATGCCGGTGCTGTTTGGTTTATGGTTGTATTACCTCGTTAAATCGCAATTCGATAAGGCATGGGAGGTCGGCAATTATTACCATCGTATCGCTTCTCAAGCTCAAAGCGGAGCCTACAGTCCATGGGCATATGCAATCCTATGCTCGACCAATTGGTATCAGGGAGGATTTGCCGCATCGGCAGCGTATGCCGAAAAAAGCATCGCTTGCTACGATCCGATTCGTCATCAGCCATTTGTCCAGCAGCACGGAATGGACGCCGGTCTTTTTTCATGGGGCCATAAAGCAATGACGCTTTGTCTGATGGGATACCCTGACCAGGCATCCGAAGAAGCACACAAATCGCTGACCATCAGCAAAAAAAACTCCGGGCCTTTCATGATTGCCACCATACTCACCTATAATTGTGCAGTCCACTACTTTCGCAGGGACGTATTGATGCTTAAACGCACAGTGGAGGAGCTGATATCACTGACAAATGAACATGGTATCATCTATTATCATGCTATCGCCGAGATATTGCGCGTATGGGGTTTGGCTGTGGAGGGCGCTGCAAAAGACAGTCTGGCCCGCATCCCCCCGATCATCGATGCATATCGTGCGACGGGTGCCAACCTAATGGTTAACTATTTTCTATATTTATTGGCCGACATTTACCGACTGGACAATCAGCCGGAACAGGGGTTGAAGGTGATTGATGAAGCCCTTTCCATTACAAAGACAACTGATGCCCGTTGGATTGAAGGGGATCTTCATCGGCTTAAAGGTGATCTTTTTTTGATGAAATCTGAGAGGTCATCAAAAGCGAGGACCGCCTGCATGAAAAAAGCGGATGCTTGCTTTAAAGAGGCGCTTGAAGTTACCCGCAGGCAAAAGGCAATATTGTTTGAACTTCGTGCTGCCTCGGGTTTGAGCAAGGTGATGGACTACCATAACAATCGAGACGATGCGCTTAACCTGCTCAAACAGGTTTATGGACGGTTCAAGGAAGGATTTGACCTACCGGACCTTAAAGATACCAAATTGATGATAGAAGCGCTCAGTCGGCAATCATTATCGCCGATGTCCCATCTGAGATAAGAAATGCATCTTTTCATGACCGTACCCAAACTAATTCTTTTTGACCCCAAAAGGGCGATATCGGCTCCAAAAACACCAGTAGTTTGAGCACTTTTCTTTAAATATCAAAATATTGACACGGTCCGATCCGGGACCAGACGGAATGTAACCTTAATTGAGGAGGTTGACGATGGATAAAGTCAGATGGGGAATTATGAGTACTGCCGGAATCGGCGCTGCAAGAGTGATTCCGGCCATGCAGAACAGTACATATTGTGACATTCAAGCGCTGGCATCGCGCTCCCTGGAAACAGCAGAAGCCCTGGCCGCCAAACTAAAAATACCCAAAACGTTCGGCTCATACGAAGAACTTCTGGACTGTGCAGAGATCGATGCGGTCTATATTCCGCTGCCGAATCACCTGCATGTTCCCTGGTCGATCAAGGCGCTTGCGGCCGGCAAACATGTTCTTTGCGAAAAGCCCATCGCCTTATCGGCGGCTGAAGCACAAACACTCCTGGACACGAGCAAAAAGCATCCCGAGCTTAAAATAATGGAGGCTTTTATGTACCGGCATCACCCGCAGTGGCAACAGGCGCGGCAGTTGGTTGCCTCCGGGCAAATTGGGGAGTTGCAGACGATCCAATCGTTTTTTTCCTACTACAACACCGATCCCAACAATATCCGGAATCGGGCGGATGTCGGCGGCGGCGGATTGATGGATATCGGATGTTATACGATTTCGCTTGCCAGGTTTATTTTTGATTCGGAACCGCAGAAAGTGTGTGGCCTGGTGGAATACGATCCGAAGCTTAAGGTGGATCGAATAACATCCGCGATACTTGATTTCGGCAGGGGCACATCGACATTTACATGCTCGACTCAATTGGCGCCTTATCAGCGGGTAAACATATTCGGCACCCGGGGCCGGGTCGAAATTGAAATCCCGTTTAATGCGCCGCCGGATCAACCCTGCAGGATGTGGTGCCAGACTCAGGATCAAACCGAGGAAATCAGCCTTCCCATATGTAACCAATACACGATTCAAGGGGACTTGTTTTCCAAGGCGATTTTGAATGACACGGATGTTCCGACGCTGTTGGAAGATGCCGTTGCGAACATGAAAGTAATTGAGGCCGTGGTGCAAAGCGCCAAAATCCAGTCCTGGATATAGCCAAAGCTCCGGAGCCACGAAGTCCGGTCCCGAGGGGAAATCTATTGGACGTCCATAAAACTATAATATTCATGGCAGTTACAAGAAGAAACTTATACCTAAATTGAGCGATATTCAGGTTACAAACTGGGGTCGGACCTAATGCCGTTAACTTAACAGATATAGCCCGTCTTTGCTGTTTTTTAGAGTTTCCGGTCGAGACAACAAAGAAGGGGCTGCTTTGGTAGCTATGGGTTTGCGCCCCGGGCGCTTGCGCTCTAAACCGCGGCTCTTTCTTCGATACTGCTGCCGATCCCGCGGAAATTGTCGATTTGGCTTGATCATCACCCGATAATGCGCACAGCACTCTATAAATGCTGCCCAAATGGAAGCCCATCGATTTTTTTCACCATTGGGCAGTAAGAGTTTGAAAAACAGACGCGTTTCGGTGAGGGCCCGTGCAAAGCTGAGCCGGCCGACAGAGACTTTGGCCAACTGACTGGCTTGGAGCATGGCGATACGGATCAGGCACAGTACAATCATGTGCACCAGCAGTTCCTGATGGAAGGAGGTTGGCGTGTGACAATGCCAGGATGAGGCCCGCAGGGTGTGTTTGAAATCACGGTAGAATGTCTCGATATCCCAGCGCATGTGATACAGATTAGCCAGTTCTGAAGCCGGAAACAGACTCGGGTCCAGCAGAGAGGTAACCAGGCGGCGTCGGCGAAACCCCTTTCGATAAACGAAGAGCACTCGGACGATGAGGGTTGTATGGTCGTGGGAGTCCATGATTTGACATAGATAATCGCCTTGGCTGAGAGTACGCAAGACTTTAGGGCGATTGTTCGATTTAGCGGGAATGATAAAGTGGGCATGCCGGCGGAGGATTTTGATAAAGGTGGCGCAGTAGTAGAAGCCCGAGTCGATCAGAAGCAGATCGCGCTTTTTGAGCGCCCCAATGAGCTTGAGGATGAGTTTGTGTTCCGAGGTGCAGACCTTGTCGTAGACGAAGCGCAGAGGTGCCCGGCTGATCAGGTCAAACAGGCAGCACAGCTCCACGGCAATCGGGCCCAATCCTTGCTGGCCCTTGTGGGCGCCGAAGCGCTTCCAAAGAGATTGAGACTCCGGTAAAGCCAGAGTTGTCTTGTCGGCGGCAATCGGGCGTAAACCATGCCAACGGTGGCGCCGATGGTTGCAGGCGGTTTGCAATCGCGATACCAAGGCGCCATGCAGCCATGATAGGGCGCTGAGGGGAAAAACGTGCACGCGCCTTACAGAAAGCGGCCACGGAAACAGAGAATTGGATGCCAAGTTGTCCAGTTGTCAGGCGCAGGATTTCATGCAGACTGGATCTTTGAGTATCCAACGAGACGGCCAACATCAGCCACAGAGTTTGCAAGGTTGGCAACTTACGGCGCCGGTGCCATTCTTTTTTCAGCCGTCGTCGCGTTTCCAGCGTCGTCACAAGGGCGGGGTCGAGCCAGTGTGCCAGCATGCGCAGATCAGGTTGTTTCATGATGATCCTCCTTGGAATCAATGAGAGTAAAAGTGGCCGGAGCACTCTGACGCAGCAGAATGCCCCGCCGGGCTTTTTTGGCCAAGGCACTGGACAACGTGTCGCGATCAGTAAGCCGTCCGAAGCGCTGCTGTAATCGTAGGGCAAGCTCATTGACGTGCAGGGGCTTGCCTTCTTCAGTCAGTATTTTAAGGCACAAATCAACGATAGACTGACGTCTTCTTCCACGCTTAGGGGTAAGGATAGGCTCGCTGTCGGGTTTTCCTTGAAGTTGTCGAATAGCTCTAAGCTGGTATTCAAGCTGAACTTCAAGGATTTGAAGCAAAACTTGCTTGATGTCCTCTTTTTCCACGAAAGGATGCTCCTGGAGGTGACAGATGAAATTATACGTCGGTATGATATCAGTATTACATCAATAATACTGACGTTTGTCAAGCAAAAAAAATGTGCGGAGAAGTGAGTAGCAGGGATATTACAGGAATAACTTACATTTCGTATGCTCAAGATATTTTATTTTTATTTCAAGCAATATTTGTTAAAAAATCAGTTATGTACCTTCAAACAACCACCATCGATCATGTAAATTTTTATAGGCCGAACTCGGCATCTCAACTAGTTCGCAGACTTTTTTATGCAGATCGCTAAGCCCTTGGACATCTACCTGGATTATAGCTTTATTTTTGAGGATCTCTGACAGGTGAATATCTCGACAAAAATACCGGATATTATTCCATGTCGGCTTTTTGGTATTCATTTTCTGGGGCAGTATCGGAAGTTTTTCTATCTTCTGCTTTTTCATATTCAATCGTATATTTCTTTCAATCAGCGATACGATCATCAGGGCAAAAAAATATAGCAGCAATACGGCTTCAATCCGCCTTTCTTTTTTAAGAAAGACCGGGGCGACATCTAATATTGACTTTTTGGTATACATCCTCTTTTCAAGATAGGCTTGACGTTTGTACATTCTCAGCACTTCGCCGGCATCCCACAAATGATTATTGGTGATCAGAGGAAACAGCCCGTCTGTCTCCGATTCGTCTATAACTGCTTGTTGATTTATCTTCCATTCAAGCCCATAATTAAATGACCATATATTTTCATAAATTGGATCGCCTGCTTGCCGCCGGGTTGATGGGATTCTCTTGCAAATCTGTTTGCGCCCCTTTGTGATTTTTACATCGATTAATCCTTGTACTGGCTTTAAAATTTTATTAACCGCTTTGCTAATGTCTTTTTGTGTTTTTAGGTGATACGCATTGAGCTTTGGTATCAGTTCTTGCATCGTTTTTTGGGCTTTTTCTATTTTCTTGCGCCGTCTATTTTTTTCATCCTGATCCTTAGAACTGGAATGCACCCATATAACCCGATAGCCTTTTTTGTTTTTGCCCGCTTCATATGTTCTATACTTATTGACTTGTTGCTTTTTGCGAGAATGCCGGATTTCAAAAGCATCTTCCCATTTAACATCATTGGTTTTGATATAGTCCATAAAGGTCTTTGATTCATTATGGTTTTTGGGAATGATGGTAATAAAGTAGCCGTTATTTTCATCAATGTATGCCAGATTATTGTTGCTGCATAATTTGCAGTCGGCGATGTAAATAAAGTCTTCTTTGTGTATCAAGGCACGCAATTGATTCCAGTTTGGAATATGGGTGGTGTCATCATCTTGGTTGCCATTATAAGCCTTGTAGCTGAGCGGAACATGGCCGTCAGCAGTGATGTTCAAACCAAAAACAATCTGCTTGCAGTCAGGGCGAAAATCTTTATTATGACCATGCTTGAGTTCAACCGCACCCGGATCAGGGGTTGCGTATTGGCCTATGAATGTAACCGTTGTGCTGTCATTATGAATTTCATCTGTCAGCAGTTTGTGCAGTTTAATGGCATTGCATGATACCTCAGTCATTAACGAATGCCGGTCGGCCTTGAAAAGCGCGCAAAGAGATCTTCCTAAGCGATCATCGTTAAACTTGTCTGCATTTACTGATTCGTTGGTGAGCCCATCGGCATATTTTGCCAGCCACTGCTGAACCTTGTATAATGGTTTGTTGTCACAAATGATATTTGCGGTAATAATGCAAAGGCTTTCCGCATGCTCAGCCAGGCCACTGTTAGAGGCAGGAACATATTTGTGAAATAAGTTATACAGATCAAGCGAACTCATATAATGCTTGACCATCGGCAAGACATCAACTTGTTTGAACCGGGTTTCAAATTGCTTCATAGCGCCTCCCATTTCGCTGGTATAAGGCGTTATAAAACAATTAAAGGGCAATGTCTAGTTTTTTTTATCTGTAGTAATATGAGTAAGTTAGGCAAATAATTAACGATCCCGTTATAAATCCTGAAATTTATTTTTTGAGGTGCGAAATGTAAGTTCTAAGGCTCTATACAGCCCTCGTTTAGCAGCTATTTCACGGTTTTTCAATTAGTTAATTTGGTCCGACAAGTATTCAGTGCCGGAACCAAAAATTCCAGGATGAAGGAATTTATATGATCTATATGTACAAGTATAATGGAAAGACAAGGGGTCTGGTCTTAAATATTTAATACTTTTTTAATTTCCCAATAGAAAAAATCAAGTCGTCGCCGGTTTCTCCATCCGAACGACAAACATCAATAAGGCCGGAATGACAAAAATCGTAAATACGGTGGACACCGCCATTCCCCCCAGAACGACGCTGCCCAGTCCCCGGTAGAACTCAGAGCCCGGACCGGGTATCAAGACCAGCGGCAGCATACCGAATATACTGGTGGTCGTACTCATAAAAATCGGTCGCAAGCGGGTGCGGGTGGATTCAAGAACGGCTTCGCGGTATGGCATGCCGTTATAACGGATGTTGTTCAAGGTCTGATGCACGATCAAAATTGCGTTGTTGACGACCACGCCGACCAGAATCACAAACCCCAGCATGGTCAGAATATCCAGGGGCTGATGGCCGATGAAAAGGTTGACCAGTTTAAGCCCCAGCAGTCCGCCCGCGGCAGCCAGCGGAACGGTAAACATAATAATAAACGGATAAATAAAATTGCCGAACAGGGCGGCCATCAGCAAATAGGCGATCACTGCCGCCAGCAGAAAATTCCATTGCAAGCTTTGCCGGGCCGCAGTCAGCTTGTCGGCAACGCCGCTCTGCCCGATATCGGTTCCCTGGAGCATGCCCTTATCGGCCATGGGTGTGACCACCTTGGAATTTATAATTTCCATGGCTTCCTGCAGGGCTATCGTTGTGGGGGGGGTAATCTCCAGGGTAATGGTCCGCTGCCTTTCAATATGTCTGATCTGGGTGATACCGGAAGTGCGTTGCAGCTGCGAAAGCGATGACACCGGCACGACCTTGCCGCCCGGAAGGGCGATTGGGGCATTATACAGTGCTTCCGGTGTTGAAATTTCTTCTTCGGAAGCCTTGAGAATCATGTCAATTTTCTTCTCCCCCGCTTGCTTGAACTCGCCGATTTCCCGGCCGTCCATGAGCACATCGACCGCAACCCCGAAGCTGCTGGCGGTCATGCCGGCTGCTTTAAGCCGGTCCCGATCCGGAATGATCCGAACTTCGGGAAAAAGCAGCTCCAGAGACGGTATCGGTCTGATCTGGGCCTCCGGGATCTCCTTTTTTATGGCACCGAAAAGCATGCCGCTGATCTGAACAATGCGATCCAGTTTATCGCCGCTGACATTGAGCTGGATTGTCCGCCCCCGACCAAGACCTGTTTGAAACACCCCGGCCTGGATACTCACCCCGTACATCCCCGGAATAGAAAAAATGGTGCGCATAAATAGCGGTATCAGCTCGCCCGCTCTCTGTTCGTCTGTACTGATGGCGCCAAAGAGCATGATTTGTTCCGCGCCCACGTAAAACATATTCTTGATTCCGGGAAATCCATTGTGGTCCTCGCCGAAATAAGGCTCATTGACCCGATAAATATACTCGCCGATGGCTTTTCTTTCATTAAACGAAAGTCCGGGAGGCGGGATCAGAATATTGATCACCAGATTGCGATTGCCCTGAGGCAGGTACTCCGTTTTGGGCAACAGGACTCTGGCACTGATAATCGCAATAATACTCAGACACAGTACGGCGGCCAGTCGTGTCAACCAGTTCCAGGTGACCAGCCTCACAAGCCCCATGATACCCTTTTCAAACCAGCCGCCGATGGTTCCCAACCATGATCTGGAGGGCCGGGACTCCTTTTTGCGACCGGCAAGGTTAAAAAGCTGCTTGGCCAACATCGGAATGACCGAGACCGAGACAAAAAGGCTCAATGCCACGGCAAAAGTTACGGCGATGGCAATATCCCTGAAAAGCTGGCCGGCTTCCTCTTCCATAAAAATTACCGGCAGGAAGACCGCGATGGTTGTCAAAGTGGATGCCAGGATCGCGCCCCAGACTTCCCGGGCACCATCATAGGCGGACTTGAAGGCAGATTTGCCCATCCCGCGGTGCCGGTCGATATTTTCCAGCACGACAATCGCGCTGTCGATCAGCATCCCGACCGCAAAGGCAATTCCTGCCAGGCTGACCACATTGAGGTTGCGGCCCAGCAGATTCATGAAAATGAAAGTGCCGATAATGCTGATGGGAATTGCCGTTGCCACGATTACGGTTGAAATAAAACTTCGCAGAAAAATCAGCAATACGATGATCGCCAGGGTACCGCCCAGCAGGATATTCTGGCGGACCAGGGATATCGCCCCCCGGATGTAGGGGCGTTGATCGTAGACCCAGTCCAGATAAATCTTTTCTGGGGCCAGTTTCTCAGAATTGAGCCACTCGACCACCTTTTCAAGACGATCCGTCAGATCAAGAATGTTGGCGTCCGGTTGCGGTTTGATTCCAATCGCAATTCCCTCTTTTCCCCGATGCAGCATGGCGGCCGCAAGCTTTTCAAATCCGAATTTAACTTCGGCTAGATCCGCCACCCGGATGCGCTGTTGCCCGGTGGATCGGATAACAATGTTTAGAATATCAGCCGGTGATTTAAATTCGGCAACCGCCCGGATACGATAATCCCGGCGACCAACGCCCATGGTGCCGGCCGAGATGTTGACGTTTTCAGCTCTGAGAACACCAATAAGATCGTTGATCGTCAGACCATATGCGGCAAGTCTTTCTGGTTTAACGACGATATGCATCTCTTTTTTGGTGCCGCCACCGATAAAAAGATCTGCCACACCCGCGGTGCGCTCCAGATACTGACGGATATTATCTTCAAAATAAGTTCGGTAGGTATAGGTGGATTTTTCATTGTCTTTGATGGTTTTGAGCACCATCCATATTACGGGAGAGGTGGCGGCCCCGGTGGCGGTAATGATGGGTTTGTCGACATTGTCGGGATAGGAAGGGACTTCATCCAGCTTGTTGGAAACTCTAAGCAAGGCGCCGTCTACATCGGTGCCGATGCTGAATTTTAGCGTAATGGTACCCTGATTGTTGAATGCGGAGCTTTCCATCTCTACGAGACCCGGAATGCCTTTTAGTACTTTTTCC
>Ga0210064_1000615_pt1 | contig 16728 bp, 16 predicted proteins | sample Muzzi_CordC_D2_FD_185531 | JGI IMG/M metagenome (GOLD analysis project Ga0210064, IMG submission 185531) | Wetland microbial communities from San Francisco Bay, California, USA, that impact long-term carbon sequestration - Muzzi_CordC_D2 (SPAdes) | ecosystem: Environmental > Aquatic > Marine >...
CGAGAAGGCGCTGGCTTTTTTAATGCGAGTTTGTAAATCTTCCGGCAACTCCTCCGGAGCAATCGAAACATCCTCCGGCGCATCCGTGCTGATCCGCTCCCGGTTGCCTTTGATGCAGAGCGTGGCAAAGCGGGACCACGGTAGAAGATCACATTTGTGGGTAGGAGCATGGGGACGCACGGAGTGAACCCGTAATAAGCTGGTTATTCAGTCAGTTCCGCGCGCTATCGGCAGACGCAGGGTCACCCGCACACCGGAATCAGGGGCACGGTTAGCCACAGTCAACTCCCCGCCATGATGCAGGGCGATACGCTGTGCGATGTAGAGCCCGATACCAAGATGTGGGATGCCATCTGTGTGGGGGCGATGAGACTCCATACCCACAAACAGCGCCCGTAAAACGGCTTCGGGTATTCGTGGCCCGTCATTCAAAATACTCAACTCCACATGAGCCCCCTTGACTTGCAGCTCAAAGCAGATTTCCCCACCGGCAGCGGAAAAATCCAGGGCATTATCTTTCACCTTGTCGAGTAACTGGACGATGCGCAAATCACTACCTTCCACCCTCACAGTGTGCGGCGGACCAAGGTACAAGAAGCGCCGGCCAGGATGGAGCAGCGAAGAGTTGTCGACATATTCGTTAACCAGCGCGGCAATATCGAACACGCTGGTCTTATCCTCGTTCAACGCGCCGTCGATATGCGCCGCTTCGGTCAGGCTGTTGACAATGCGCTCCAGCTGCCGCATCGCCTGCTGGGCTGTCCTGATCGTTGTCTCAGCACCGGCAGAGCTGGCTTCCACCAGTTTCTGCAAAGACATACTGATAGTATTCACGGGATTGAGAATTTCATGCCGCAGCGTACGCGGAACTGTTTCCAGAAACCCCGTATAGCGCTGAAGCCGCACAAGCAGATCGGAGATCCCGCGCGACAAGTCGCCGAGATCATCGTGCGCCAGCCGATCAGACTGCAGGATGGCTTTCACGACGCGGCCATCCACATCAATAGCAGCCGCGGCTTCACGCTTCAGACGCCGGATGCGGAATGCCAGCCATGCCCCGAACAGCAGAAGCCCGGCAACCACGAGCAGCAGCACCAGTAACGTCGCTAACGCAATCTGGCTCAGGGTATGGCGCTGAAGATTCAGAATGTGCGCACTGTTTTTTTCCAGTAACACGGCACCGATCACCTGGCCAGCGGCGTAAATCGGATGTACGGCGACGATCAGTGTCTCTGCGCTGGAACCGCTGTTGCGATGCATGACCTTCTGCCGCCCCGCCAACGCATCCTCCACCAGGTCCTGACTGACCCTGTCGGTATCGGTACACAGATTTTCTTCAAACGCCTGTCCACCCAGTACCGCGCGTACCCGGCGATAACGGTCAACCACGCAAATACCCGCATCCGAGCGACCGAGTCCGTGGAGAATACGCTGCAGCTCGGGTGAACGAAGAATCAGGCGATTGAAAGTACCGGACCACTGTTTTGGCAAAGTGCCCACAATGGCGTCGATGTGGCGTTCGTCCGGGTCATTCACATCAACAACACTCAGCAACAAGCGCCGCTCCGGCCCTAACCAGCCTGCCGGGAGGCGGAACTCCAGGTCATAACCATCGCTGCGCTCACGCCACACACCTGAAAGATCGAAAAGCGCCTGACTGGTCAGGGGATATTTCCAGTTTTCCTGAGCCTCGTAAGCAATGATATTACCCTGCCCTTCAGTTACCAGCACGAAACGACCTATTCGGCCACCGGGGCTGACCAGCGCCAGACGAACCTGGTCACTGTTGTCCAGGCGTTGATAGCTTGGATGACGATAGACAAGCTGCCTGTCCTGGACCCGCAACAAGCCATAGATGGTGTCATCCCGTTCACCCAGCAGCAGGCTGAAGAACGGTGACACCGACAACCGATCATGACGCTTGAACAGCGCACTTTCCTCGCCATAGGGCTTGCTGCGCGCCAGCAGAGGCTCCCAGTCCGTGGCGTAACCATCGAGCTCGATGGGGGTTTGCAGCGGATAAACGTAAAGCGCATTCTGTTCCAGTGAGGGCTTCAAGGGGCCGGCATCGGGTTCAAACAGATCGGAACGGTCATGAAGCACTGTTGCCACCGCGCGCACGGCGAGTAATTGAGCTTCCTGCTGACCATTGAGCAGGAATTCCTTCATCTCGCCGATATAACGATAGCCCAGCCAGGGAATGGCCAGCAGTACCGAACTAAACAGCAGTAAGCGCCCACCCAGCCCGAGCCGCTTCATCGACAGATCCAGTGGTAACCGTAACCGTATCTGGTTTTGATGCAGTCAAAATCCACATCGAGCTGTTTGAATTTTTTACGCAAGTGCACGATGTGCGTATTGATGGTGTTGTTTTCCACCACCCCCTGCCTGGTCGCGTCGGCCAGATCATCGTAACTGGCGCCATTGGCCTTTTCCAGCAGCACGTTTAGCAGATCAAATTCGGTGGGCGTCAACACCACGGCCTGATCATCCCAGCTCGCCTGCATGGCAGCCCGGTTCAGCTTCAGTTTACCCGCCGTGCGAAGATCAGCCGCGTAAGACGGTGCGCTGTGCCGGTCCTTAATACGAAACAGGGAACGTATGCGCTCGATCAGGTAATCGAAGCTGACCGGCTTGGTCTGATAGTCCCAGGCACCCAGTTGCAGGCCATAGATCTTGTCGACTTCGTTACCCCGGCTGGTGAGAAAAATAACCGGCAATTGTGCATCACGTTGCTGCAGGTAGCGGCAGATTTCGAAACCGCCACCGATATCCTGTCCGAGCATAATATCCAGAATTGCCAGATCAGGCAGCGCCAGCTCGAAAGCCCGCCGGGCCTGCTCACGGCCGCCATACTCGTCAACGCTATAGCCCTGCTGCCGCAAGGCCTCTGCGTAATGTGCGCGCTGCTGCGGATCATCTTCCACAATAGCAATGGTTTTCCTCATCAATGATTCCTAGTAATGAGCACGAAAATAGCCGACATAATATACTTAGATCTGCAATCTACCCGAGATGGCAGTGCTTGTAGAGACCACAGCCATCGCCTTCATGATTTCTCCACCTTTTCTCCATTACCGCGCAATGATTGAAACGCCCCGCACTGCTGGAATGAGAACCCTGAATCGAACACCGGCGCGACCAGGATGGAAATCCTGCCAGGGACGGTAGCGCTGGATCAAACAAGCAAGGAGAATAGCAATGAGGTCACCCCGTCACCTTGTGGCAGGCCTGGCAATCAGCCTGAGCCTGATCTGTTTGACAGCGGAGGCTGAAACAGCTCCCGCCGGCGAACGGCGCCCGCTGGATTCCACACAAGGCAGTCTGTGGTTGCGCGATAAGCTGAACAACCCTTATCGACCGGCGCCAACCCTGGACACCCGTGTCACTATGGACATCACCGCTATGCTGGCCCGGGTTCAGGTCCGCCAGACCTTTCACAACCCCGGCAATCGCTGGGCAGAGGGTATCTACGTCTTCCCCTTACCGGAACAGGCCGCCGTTGACCATTTACGCATGGTCATCGGTGAGCGCATTATCGCAGGACAGATCAAGGAACGGACACAAGCCCAAAAAACCTACCAGCAGGCCAGACAGGCCGGCCAGCCTGCGTCGCTGGTAGAACAGGAACGCCCCAATATTTTTACCACCTCACTGGCCAACATCGCACCCGGCGAATCGGTCAGTGTGGAAATCGAATACCAGCAAACGGTTCACTATAGCAACGATACCTTCCGACTGCGGTTCCCGATGGTAGTTGGCCCCCGCTATATCCCGGGGAAGGAGCTGGACGTTGAACAGCAGATCACCACGTTTGCCGGCACAGGCTGGGGCCGGGCGACCACCCAGGTCGCGGACGCAGCACGCATCACCCCGCCGGTACGGCACCCGGAGCAGGGTCCGATCAACCCGGTCTCGCTGGACATCAAGCTCAATGCAGGCATGCCCTTGGCTGAAGTGACCAGCACGTATCACCCCATTGATCAGCATCTGAATGCCGAGGGTCACTACCGCATCCAGCTGGCAGAGTCCCGGGTGCCGGCCGATCGTGACTTCGAACTGGTCTGGCGCCCGGAAGCAGCTTCCGTACCGAAGGCGGCATGGTTCGTAGAGCAGAAGGGGGCGAAACAATACGGCCTGTTGATGCTGGTACCACCCGGACAACACACCGGCAAACCGGGCATCGGCCGGGATGTGGTGTTTGTGATCGATACCTCGGGCTCCATGCACGGTGACTCCATCCAACAGGCACGCAGCGCCCTGCTACTGGCGCTCGACCGGCTCACAGAGCATGACCGCTTCAACATCATCCGCTTTAATGACACAGCAGACAGCCTCTTCAGCCAAATAGAAAGAGCCGACACGAACACGCTGACACTGGCGCGCAAATTTGTTCTCAGCCTGGAGGCCAGCGGTGGCACCGAGATGTTGCCCGCGCTTGCAATGGCCTTACAGCACGAAGACGAAGTGCGGAGCATACGGCAGGTGATTTTCCTGACCGATGGCAGTGTAGGCAATGAACGCGAACTGTTTCAGCTTATCCGTAAAGAAATGGGCAGCAGCCGGCTGTTCCCCATCGGTATCGGTTCTGCACCGAACAGCTACTTTATGCGCAAAGCCGCCGAATACGGGCGCGGCACCTTTACCTATATTGGCAACACCGCCGAGGTCATGGAAAAAACCTCTGACTTGTTCGAGAAACTGGAGCAGCCCGCGTTAACCGATATCAGGCTTGAACTTCCATCGGACGTAGCTCTTGAAATGTTGCCGCAGCGCATTCCCGATCTTTACACCGGTGAACCGCTGCTGGTGGCCTTTCACGGAACAGACCTGCCCGTAGAGATCGCTGTTCACGGACAACACGGCGCACAGACTTGGACAAGCCGGGTGACCCTGGATGGCGGTCAACAGGGTGCCGCCCTGGCACCGGAATGGGGCCGCAGAAAAATCGCCGGGCTGATGGCCCGTCTGCACGACGCGGAAAACGACGACACCCGCCAGGCGTTGCGCCAGGAAGTGGTAGCCACCGGACTGGCTTATCATCTGGTTAGTCATTACACCAGCCTGGTTGCTGTTGACGTGACGCCGGCGCGAAAACGGGATGAACTCCTGAAACAGCATACCCTGAAGACCAACCTGCCCAAAGGCTGGTCCTACGAGCACGTATTCAGCCTGCCACAAACCGCCACGGCCGCACCGATGCATCTGATGACTGGTTTACTGCTGCTGTTACTGGCATCACTTGCCGGCCTATGGGTGCGGAGACAGCCATGCTGAAGCCCAGAACGCTGCTCATCCTGTTGATTGCCGGCCTGGGATTCTGGCAAACAGGATCCGGAGCCTGGATCCATGTCAAGGCCCAGCTGGCACAGATCCTGCTGGAAAGAGCATGGGAAAAAACCCTGGCAGGAGACACACCCGCCCGTCCCTGGCCCTGGGCAGACACCTGGCCGGTAGCACGATTGCGCATACCCTCACGCGATGTGAATGTCATCGTCCTGCAGGGTGACAGTGGTCGCAGCCTGGCGTTTGCACCCGGAATGGCAGCGGGCAGCGCATTACCCGGGCAAGCTGGAACAACCCTGATCAGCGCACACCGCGACACCCACTTCAAAAATATCGCCGATATTCAACCAGGAGAACAGATCGAGCTTGAAACCACCCGTGGCAGCTGGACCTACCGTGTGCTGTATACCGACGTAATCGATGCAAGCCATAGCGGAATCAACAGTGATCCATTGCATGATGAACTCGTGCTTGTGACCTGCTATCCGTTTGGAGCCCTGGTCCACGGTGGCCCCTTTCGTCTGGTGATACGCACCGAGGCGGTTAGCTTCGAGTCCGCGGGTGCATGTCCCGCTTTCACTGGCAGCTACCTGCCAGCTGTGTGCAGTATCACGGGAAGCGAGATGGAGGAACTATATAGGGTCGAACTCTGTCCGTTCAGTGTCTCCCAGAGCGTCGAGAATCCGGCCGAACGATCAGGAAACGGCCTTCGCGCACCGCCCGTTTATCAGTCTTTGAATCAGCCTGTTTGATCATCGAGGCTGGCATCAGGCGCCCATCGGGACGGCTCTGGGTTACATCAGCCACCTTTTATTGATTAATCGGTAGGACAAGAAAGAGGTCAAAAGGCCAACCCCGAAAAGAGCGATAAACTGCAAAGGAAAATCGGAGAGACTGCCTCCCTCCAGAAGGATCGATTTGATCGGTCGGTAGAATTGGAAGGAGGGAAGCAAGGGCGCCACGCTGCTCAATTTTTGCGAAAAATCGGCAAGCGCTGAAGGAAGAAGGTGCGGCAGATAAAAAAGCACCCCCAGTGTTCTCGCGCTTGCCTGTGTTCGGCATAAAAAGCCGACGAAGATTCCGAACGAGCTGAAACAGAACCCACCCGCCAGCAGAAAGGCAACATAGCTCACACGGCTGCCGGGATTAAGATCAAAGGCCATCAGCAGATGCAGGAAGAGCGCCGCGACGGCAATCAAAATCATCCCCAAAAATACCTTGGCGAGCAACCACTCCACTTCACGAATCGGCGTTTGCAACAACCCGAGGAGTAGCTTCTTTTCTTTTTCTTCGGCCACCTGCGTCGGCAGGACGATGAAACCGACCAGCAGGACCAGCATTAAAATCCAGGTCGGCAGCATCTGTCTTTGTATCACGCTCTCCTGAAGGAAGCGGATTTCCGCGATCCAGTTTTTGCTCTTCCCTTCTAGCACCCGCTGCAGCTCGGAAACGCTTTCAACGATAGCCAAGCTTTGCAACGAGGTTCTGTCTAAAACGATCAGGGCGCAGCCTTGTGTTGCTTTCCCTAACGGGACCAGAATTCCGTCGCCGTTCTTATCTTGCAGCCACTGCTTCCCTGCTTCTTGGTTCTGAAGCCAGGAAACCGCAAACACCCGATCAGCCGATTGGAGGGTTTGAACCATCCCGGCCGGATAGCTCCCCTTCTCAAGCAACCCGATCTTGATCTTTTGAATATCGGGTTCGTTCCCGTCTACCAGCTCCAACGACACAAAAACGAAAAGGGGGATAAACAAAATCAGGTAGAGAGTCTTGTTTTTAAATGCAATCGCCAGATCATTGAAGGTCAGGATCACGACGTTTCTGATCATGCGTAGAGATTCTGATGAATGTGCGACTCAAAATATTCCGCGGCGGTACCGTCGAAAACGAGGATTCCTTGATGCAGTACCATGATCCGTGTGGCAAGGGTTCTTATTTCTTCGGGCCGATGCGAGGTGAACAGTATCGTCTTTCCCAACGCATGAATTTTTTTCAGCAGAAGGTGAATCTCCTTGGTCATGTCGAAATCGAGCCCCGAAGTCGGCTCATCAAAGAGAAGCAGCGGTGGATCGGCAAGCAGCGAGCGTCCGATACTGACCCGTTGCTTCAACCCTTTCGACAACACCTCAACTTTATTATGACGAAAAGGGAGAAGGTTAAATTCCTTCAACGTCTCTTCGATGCGCAAGGAGGGGATTTTAAAAAGGCGGGCGAAAAGGCTGAGGTTGTATTCGACGGAAAACAAATCGAAGAGATTTGGCGTTTCGGGAACGAAGCCGATTTGCCTGACGAGGGCGCGTCTGTTTTTGAGATCGATCCCATCGACCCGTACCTCACCACAGTCGGGGACCAGCCAGCCGCCCAGCATTTTTAACAGAGTCGACTTCCCGGCTCCATTGTGCCCCACCACCGCGATCAGCTCACCTTTTTCGACGTTAAAGCCGGTGTCAAGGAGCCCTCTATTTTCTTTATAGACTTTGGAAAGATGATGAACCTCGAGCTGCATGGAGGGTGCCACCATACCATGACGCGCGTCGCGCCGGGTTTCTCCCGCCGGCCTCACATCACGCACTGACGTCAGAGACAGGATCCAGAGCCTCTATATGCGCTTTGCCAGAAAAACAATCAGAAGGACTAAAACAACTACCACTAAAACACCAGCCATGACGCTCTCCTTTTTTGTTTGAGACTTCATGGTCAGTGTAGAACAACTGTTGGCCAATTCATAGAAGATGGCTGCCCTGCCCATGCAGTGCGTTTTACGCCCGGGCGGTGACGTCGCTATTCGGCTAGCGCAGCACCGCCCGAAGAGACGCTTGCAGGAGAGCCAAAGTAGGCCAGGAACGGCCAAGACTTACGATGCACCCACGACGATCCAAGCGGCAACTGCGTCCACCGCGCCTCAATGTTTGAACATAACATGACGGACGACGCTATAGTCCTCCAGGCCGTACACGGACATGCCCTTGCCGTAGCCCGACCGTTTCATGCCCCGTGGGTCATTTCGTTGACGAGGATGAAGTGGGTGTTGACCCAGGTGGGGCCGTACTGCAAGCGCGCGGCCACCGTCATTGCCCGACGGACATTGTGTGTTCAGGCAGACGAGGCGAGACCGGATTCGTATTATATATAGGTAAGACAATCGCCCTTTTCATCACTCGTCAACGAATCGTTCACCGGTAACGAAGGGACCTGCATCCTGCCACCACCCCCAAATCTGACCCCATTCCGCATGCACTATCCAACCATTCACCTTCGTCCGTACCACTTGCGCAGCTACCCCGCGCATCCGGGCCACCGGAATCCTGGCTGTGCCGTTTGGGTCATTGCCATTGCAAGGTGGGGTGAAGGGTTTGATTGTGTCGGCCTAACAGATCAGCAGACCGCACCCGGTTTTCGGGCACCAGGCTCGATATAATCGAGATGTCCTTTCCCTGCACATGGGGGGCAATCCGCTTAATGACTGTCAAGGCTTTGATGCAGGTAATGACGGTGTCGGCATAGTGGCATTCAAGGCACATTTCGACATCGATATAGCCGCAAACCGTGCGGTAGTTAACTTATTGAAACAGATGTTCAGCTATGGACAACGACAAATGCTCGAGCCGCCGTTTACGGTCGTTTTCTGTCTTTCAACCACTGTTAATATTAGGCAAGGTGGATTCAACTGGTCAGTGCAACACCCTATATTTTAATTAAGGATTTGGAGGGATAGGGTATGGCGCAACCAGGCAGACCAGGAATGACATATGGTGCCCAGAAGTCAGATCTTTGGCAGCGTTGGCGTAAAGGCAAGTCGATCACCGACATTGGCCGCGCGCTCGGTTAGTTTCGGACATCGGTTGCTGCCGTCTTGAGACTGCACGGTGGCTTCGCACCGCCGCTTCGCAAACGGTCCCCACATGCGCTCTCGCCATTCACGGCTGGCGAGCATAGCTGCGCCCCTTGTTGTTGGTTGTTGCTGATTAGTGCGCCGTGAGTGCGTCGCGGGGGCCTGGGGATGGCGCCGCGCGGGGCTTACGGCTAGAATAAGCGCTTGTCCATCGGACAGTTGGGGCCGTAGCTCAGCTGGGAGAGCGTCGCGTTCGCAATGCGAAGGTCGGGAGTTCGATCCTCCTCGGCTCCACCATAATTAATAGATAATTCAGAAATATAAGAATATCCTGTCAGTTGGCTAGGTCAGGAAATCCGCCTGGGGTAACGCGTAGATAACGGTAAAACGGCAAGAAGGCCGCCATGCTCAGCCTCACCCGCCGGGGCATCTATGACAAAGTCGGCAACCCTATAAGGGAGGATACCTGAATGGAAATATTCATATTCTGGTGGTTGCTCAGCGCCGTTGCCGGCCTCATCGCATACAACAAAGGTCGGTCTGCCATCGGTTTTTTCTTGCTCGCTATGGTGCTCAGCCCATTAATTGGCATCATCTTTGCCTTGATCGCAAAGTCAGATCCGGGGCAGGTCAGAGAAGACGCTCGTGAGATTGAAAGAGCGGCGATAGAGTCAGGCCAAAGCCAAGTGTGCCCCTACTGTGCCGAGGTGATCAAGAGCGAAGCCAAGGTGTGCCGTTACTGTGGGCGCGACTTGGTTGACAGCGAAACAACAAGCACCGCCCACCACTAACCCAGACGACCACGCGCCGGATGATATAGCGATTGTGCGGGAGGAGTTGCTTATGTGCGTCTCTAAATCTACGCTCTGTTTCGTTGCGTCAGGCCAGCAAGACCGATCTTTGACGACGCAAATTCCGACGGTTGCATTTCCTCATACAGCTACTGCCTTCTCCCAAGACGCAAAGGCACCCTGCCTTGACTCCCGATAATGGCGAGCGGAAACCAGATGGCGCCCCAAAATTGAAAAGGTTGTAAACAGCGGCATGGACACCCAAGAATCACTGCGCCTGCAGGGCAGATTTGAACCGACCCATCCCCCGCTCCCTAACTCGAGTAGGTTGATGCGACAGTTCAGCGCGATTGTTGGCATAGTGCGACGTATCATGAATCGCCCCGGGAATCAGTTCCCGATGGGCGACACCGTAGCTTCTCAACTTGTCCGTCACGATCTTCCTCGGCTCACCCTGATGGCTCTTGATCAGACGCCTGAAGAACCGCTTGGCGGCCTTGCCATCTCTGCGCGTCTGTAGAAACACATCAACCACCTCACCATCCTGGTCGACCGCTCGCCACAGATAATGCTGCCTGCCTTGGATTTTGACAAAGACTTATTCAATGAAGAACTTATCGCTGAAACCCTGGTGCCTACTCCGTAATCGACGAGCTTACTGTGATCCAAATTTATTGCACCTGAGGCGAATCGCTTCATGTGTGACGAAGATCTCTAGCTGAGCCAACAGATCTTCGATGTCACGGTGCTTAAATTGAACCGGAAATAGAGCCAGACTGCGTATTGAATGATCTCTGGCGGAAATCGGTAGCGTTTGTAAAGGCGGGCCTGTTTATTTATCCGACAATTGTCGCTCAGACGCGATTAATTTGGCAGTACCGTAGGAAGCGTACTTACTGCGGAAGTGATATGCCGTTCACCTCATAAATTCAGTCGGCTTTTCTATTTCATAGATAGCATCCGTAATACTTTCTAGTCTGCTTTCTAGAATGGTCTGAGCATCATACAGACCACGGTTGTAATAATAGGCTCCAACCTCCTCCGAGAAGAAATCCAAGAAAAATTCTGCATCGAATTGACCTATTTCCTGATCAAGCTCTTTTTGGAAGTAGATTTTAATCTTACCAATTATTACTACTTTTTCTTCCTTCGAGAATTCCACCTTGGACATCTGAATTACGACTCCATGAAGCATTTAAAGGTGCGCATGAGCGATGAAGGAGCGGAAGTGAGGTCCAAGCTGAGGAGCGGCGACCTCGATCAGGTTGTTATGTGGGCTACTGCTCACAAACGCACGACTCTTGAAACCTTCGCCTTTAGTAACAGGATAAGTTCTGGCTGCATGCATTGGTAAATATCTGGAATATCCAAAACCACCACTCTTTTATCTTTCAAAAGTTCTTTATACTTTTTCGACACTTTATTTCTGTGGACTTTTTCCATTACAAGAACTATATCGGCCCACTCAATTAAATCCCCACTTACGGGTGTTTCTGAATCTGCGTTGGTACCTGCCCCTATTGCCTCAACACCGTCGTACTCAGAGAACACCGCTTCAGCCGTCGGGCTTCGAAGCTGATTTTCGCTACAGATAAACAAAAGTCTCTTCATTTCTGCCTTTTGGCCACATAGCTTCGAAAATAACCGGATGCAGTAAGTTGCACAGCGAGGCGGCGCAACTTTCAGCAGTCCAAGTTAACTAGCCATGTGAGGCGATCTTGACTACTCACCAACTTTATTCGGAAAAGACAGCTCAAGAACAGTACACCCAATGTCTGTTTTAAAGGGTCCATGCAGCTCCCCGGGAGGTCTGCTTGCATAGTGACCAGTTTCCAGCCAAACATCAAATGCCTGATCATAGAGGCGACCACTGATAATGAATATTTCTTCAGGATACTCATGGCTTTTGCCACCAAACGGCGTTGTATCGGCTCCAGGATGGAATCGGGTTAACCGGGTATATTCACCAGTTTTCTCATCAATGCTTAGTGTCAGTTCCTCTGCGATCCCTTCAAGACCATCAACCACCTGCCACTTCCCTTTGTTGGATGAACTCAGTGGATTCCAGTATGTGATAGTTGTTTTAGCCATTGTGATGTCTTTTCCCTACTCCAAATGCCACAAGTCACCGACGGTAACTAAAAAGCACGATGACGCATATTGATGTCCAAGCGGATTTTCCTTTTTACTCACCCAATTAACTGACACTCAACATCTTATCTTGATCACGCAATAGGAATAACGTGAAACAGGCTGCTAACATTGGCCAAGCCGCAAAAAATAATAAGTTGTGTCCATCAAAGGGTGCGAGATATTGCTTGAATGAGGAGAAAGTAGACACGGCATGTAATATCAATACCGCACCATAGGTGTACTTCTTCTGGTACCCAACCAGAAACAATAGCAATATGACAATCTCTATGGCACCTATCGCATACATTGCGACAGACTCTATACCTGCAATATGATAGAACTTTTCGTAGACCTTGCCCGCATGCTTAGGATTAATGAATTTATCAATAGTCCACATAAATACAACCAAGAAGACAGTTAATCGAAGAAACAGTAGCGACCATTGGAGCTTTCTATCTCGATCTGTCATTGTTACCTTCCTTTCAGGCTGGGCGGAAAACGGCTTGGCTTACCTGGTACTTTTGAGCGTAACGAGAATGTGTTCTGGTTGAACATCTTGCAAACATTCCCTCCACCTGCATAGTCTCAAATATCGAACAATTTGGAATACCCGGAGTACTCCGGTTTTCAGCCAACTCGGAACTACTCCCCTCCCTTCATAGCTGAAAATACCTGCTCCAGATTCTCCCTTACCTCTGCAGGGCAATCCTTGCCTTCTTGCAGATTGTCCGCGACTGGTAAGCCGAAATCACCCACAACCGCCTCTCTCTAATTGATCCATGCACCTTGCAGGTCTGATAGCGCCGTTTTCGCATAGCTTGTCGGTTCTGTCGGAAATCCCATGATGAATTAGTCCCTGTAGTATCTCATTGTCTTGTTGAGGATACCCTTACCTGCTGAATGAAAGTAGAGAATACCAGACCGCCTGGATGAGCGGCCACCAACGGTGATCTTCGGGTATCCGCAGGGTGGCACTGATTACGGTACCCGCGAACGGACGAATCCCGGCGCACACAAGGAACCGTCATTCACCAGAAACACAGGACTGGGGTTCCAATATGTTACCTGTCTATATATGCTTCATTGCCTCCACGCCAGAATCATATGGAAATGCCCGTTATTCAAATGCGCTTCTCCAAATGCGGCAATAACTCCATCGAACTAATTCATGGTCCTGCGGATACGTTCGCTTAGATGCAAAACCAGAGATATTATGGAACACTCACAAATAATTAAAATATTAACCCAATCCGCAGCACTGATGCTGTTGGTATTCATAGGCCCAATATCAATTGCTGATAATGATACGAGGCAACTGGTTCCAATGCCAGAAATGATGCAACTACATATGATGTCAAATATGCGTGATCACCTGGTAGCGATAAATGAAATACTTGTAAATCTGGGCAATGACGAAATGGATGTGGCGGCGGAAATAGCCGAGCAACGTCTTGGTTTGAGTTCGCTGAAATCACATGGGGCAAGCCACATGGCTAGTTTCATGCCAGACGGTATGCGTCATGCGGGAACAATTATGCATAGAGCAGCCAGCCGGTTTGCTCTAAAAGCACAGGAGGGTGAATTGTTACCTGCATATATATTGCTTTCAGAGGTTACTTCTGCTTGTGTCACCTGTCACTCCAGTTATCGCATTAGATGACGCTTGCATTGCCAAACAGGGTGATTTCTCACGGGCGCGTTTTCGCCCGCTACACTCACTACATATGCGACAATGCTTTGTGGTATCAAGCATTGCAATAATATGCGGCTAATTAACCACCTGGACACTAAAACTGAGTTGCTGTTTGGTACCCGCCCCACCGATGGCAAGCTGCATCTTTTAATAATCCTGGTGGCCACCATGTTTCATACGATTTCTGCCGGGTATCTTGGTGCAAGCCCTGAAAAGCGGCAACTTATCTGTGAATTCACCAGAGAATAGTGATGAGCGGTGCAATCAACCTGCGACAATAATAAGAGCAAAGAACGAGCGATGCTTTTTGCAATCCGAGTGAATATTCCCTGTCAGCACTTTCATTGTTGACGTAGTGTTATAAATACAATGTCATCGTGCGCACTGCTATTTGGATACAGAAATTTCACGACCTTATAATTTCCAATTGATTTCCCACCAACGCTGACAGGGAAGTCCAGACTTTCGTCCTGAGGCAGGATACCGACTCGATACATTTCAAGGGCTAGCTTTGACGGTACAGTCAACTTCAATAGTTCATCGTATAATTTTAATTCTATACGCTGCTTTGGATAACATTGTGAAACTACCGAATTACAATTTTTATATGGCACTAATGGCATCATGATTTCGTGAAGTTTTTTACCGTTTATAGATATACCTTCCATAAAGTATCCTGATAGATTCGTTGTGAGTGCGGCAACAATATTGCCCAAAAGCAACAATTGTTACGTAACTGTGGTGTATTAGCCCCTCAAATATCTCATATCGTGATCCAGCTGCCAGCCAATCCTGGCTGACTACTTCACTAATGTTGCGCAATCAACCACCAAGGGGATCACCCTTTCATATCAACTCTGGAATATCATCTGGAGACGCCAAGACTTCAATACTTCTCGCCACACCAGGTCTTCTCGTAATCAATCCAAGGCTTTCGAGATTGACCACTATTTGATGAACGGTCGGAGGGCTAACGCTAAAGTATCGTTGAATATCTGATTCAGCGGGTGATCTGCCGTTTACAGCCTGGGTGGTGCAGGCAGATGATACCAAACTACCCGGATGAGTGGGCGTTAAGTAACCGGATTCCGTATCTCCTGGCACCACGAATCTTTATTAATTCCTGATCACCCCGGTCACCCTGGTTATATACGACATCAGCCAGAGTCTCGATGTGGCTGAGAACGGTCTGAGAGAGTTATCAGAAAACTGCCAGTGAAAGCGGGACATGCACTCGCGGGCTACGATTATTTCAACCCAAACATCCGATGTTCGCTGTTTTGGCTTCGAGTCCGCGGATGCACTTGAGTTCACCAACGAATACTCAGGACGGGCCATGGCACCGGCTCACCTATAGCGGCGGCCTTCGATTCGTTGTTTTTGGTTGCAGTGCAGGCCTGAGTTTGGCCGCAAATGCTCGTTTCGGAACGGCTAATATAAGCAACAACTGTACGAAAAGACGACCTTTTAGGCCCTCGACGACGCCTGTAATATCTAGTTCGAGTAAGTGCTATCCCTAATAGGATGATCCACAAATTCTTGCCAAGTTATTTAAAATGATAATATATACTGATAATGTGCTTTAAGAATTCTTCTTTAGAAAAGATATGCAGGCAACGCTAACCTTTATTATTCCTGTAATTTCGAAAGAAATTACCGATCGTTGGGACTTGGTATATGCCAATCTTAAGAAAACCTTGGCCTCCGTTGAGAATCAAACCAATTCAAATTGGCGCGTTCTGATAGTTAGCCAGACCAAGCCGGATGTTGAATACATCGACGACAAAATTATCTACGTACCTGCAGATTTTAAGCCGGCCCGGAAGTACCCTGCGAATAGTAAACTCTCTGCCAGAGACACTGCCTTGTGCCGCAGGGTGAATGATCTAGATAGAATGCGCAAAATCCGTGTTGCCGCTGCAACACTGCACAAATACAGGACAGATTTTGTTATGGTTCTGGAAGCTGATGACTTCGTCAGTAACCGACTCTCTGAGTTTGTCGCAGCAAACAAGGAGGCCAACGGTTGGTCTATTGAACAAGGATACATCTGGAATGGTAAGTCTAATTATATGCATCGAACAAATCATTTAACTGCTGTGTGCGGCAGTAGTTCGATCGTAAAAGTATTCTATGAATTGTTACCGAAAGAAATGCCTATTGATGTCGATCCAACCACACTCAACCTGTTCTCTTCTGGCTGCCCCTTTCTGGATCATGTACACAGTGAAATGCGAGACAGCATGGCACAGGCAGGGCGTCCAATAGAAACGTTACCTTTTCGAGGAGCAATCTATCACAAGGGACATGGATTGAATCTTTCGGTTCAATATGCTGACGAAGACCGGGCTCTGCCACCCACGCTCATAGTAAGAATACGTAGATGGTCTAGAAATTTATTTTTATTGGCTTCATATCGAAGGCGCAGAAAAAACACGGTATATCTCTCCGAGTCCATCAAGTCCGAGTTTGCGATCTGTATTGATAGCAACAAGACCTCCGAAACAGAATCACGGCCATGTTAACCGGTTCTGTTTTTATGATTGCTGCATTGTTTGTAGCTTCAGACTCGCTTGAGTGGGATCTCATTATCCCGGGTTTTACACTGATGACGGTAATTCCTTTTGTCTTTACTCCATTGCACAAAGAAAACAAGTAGGACTTATATAACGATCAACTGCGGCGGCCTTCTGGTCGCCGTTTTCTTTTTTGGCTGTCCGTCTGTATATGGCTGAACCTCGCCACTTAGGCACAAGCTGTACGATCAAAACCGGGCTTGTTATCGGAAAACCCCGCTGTCTGGCACACAAAAAGACGGAGACCCTGTGGGCCTCCGTCTGTGGTGTCGTCGCGGTCTGATCGAATTAAACCTTGACGTAGTGGTTCCAGGAGCTGTACTCGGTCTGTGTGCGGGTACGCTTCCAGCCTTCCGTGTACTTGCGTGACAGGTAACCGTCGTGGAACAGGATGCCCTGGTAGTTCTTGTAGCGCAG
>Ga0210064_1000616_pt1 | contig 16705 bp, 12 predicted proteins | sample Muzzi_CordC_D2_FD_185531 | JGI IMG/M metagenome (GOLD analysis project Ga0210064, IMG submission 185531) | Wetland microbial communities from San Francisco Bay, California, USA, that impact long-term carbon sequestration - Muzzi_CordC_D2 (SPAdes) | ecosystem: Environmental > Aquatic > Marine >...
CTTAGGAATTATAAAAGGATGGGAACCTGCAAGAATATTGTCCATGGCATCCATGTTTGCATCGCGCATTTGTGAAATTAGAGGCGCCATTCCCGAATCCCGGGAGTTTTATGAACCGATAAAGAAACTGATTGAAAATGGAGGATAACATGGCTCCAACGGGTTTGTACATCCACATGTTCAGCATTCATGGTTTGCTGCGGTCCGAAAATATGGAGCTGGGCCGTGATGCAGATACCGGAGGCCAAATCAAATATGTTATTGAATTGGCAAATGCCCTCAGCCAACGAGAAGAGGTAAGACAGGTCGAGTTGTTTACGCGATTGATTTCAGATAAAGTCGTATCCAAAGATTATGCCAAACCGGTTGAGCAGGTAAACGACAAATTTAAAATTGTAAGAATTCAATGTGGTGGAAGGAAATACATGCGCAAAGAACTTCTGTGGCCATATTTGGATGAGTTTGTCGATAAAACCATTAAATATTTTAAGCAACAAAAAATGATACCCGATATTGTACATGGTCATTATCCCGATGCAGGGTATGTGGCCATGCAGTTGTCTGAGATTTTCGGAATTCCGCTGATTTACACCGGGCATTCTCTTGGTCGCTCAAAATTGAAAAGTTTGTTGAACAACGGCATGAAAGAGGCTGATATCGACAAAAAGTTCAAAATTAACTACCGCATAAAAATGGAGGAAGACGTATTAAAACACGCAGATCTCGTTGTCTCAAGTACCCATCATGAAATAAAAGAGCAGTACGGTCAATATGAGAACAGTCACGTCCCTAAATTCAGTGTTATTCCTCCTGGATTGGATATCGATACCTTTTATCCTTTTTATCATGATATTTTGCCGGATGCAGAAAAAAACGAGGCCGGAATGTTTGCCCACGCTTCACTACTTGAAGAGCTCAACCGATTTTTCATGTATCAGGATCGTCCGTTGATTCTGTCTCTATGCCGGCCGGACAAACGCAAAAATATTGGCGGTCTAATCACAGCATACGGCGAAGATAAAGAACTTCAATCCATGGCGAACTTGGCTGTTTTTGCAGGGATTCGAAAAGATATCTCGAAAATGGAAGACAACGAGCGTGACGTTCTGACAGAAATTCTTTTGTTGATGGACAAATACGATCTTTATGGGAAAATAGCCATTCCCAAAAAACACGACTTTGAATATGAAGTGCCGGAACTTTACAGAATTGCGGCTGAAAAAAAAGGGGTTTTTGTTAACTCTGCTCTTACCGAACCATTTGGCATTACCTTGATTGAAGCAGCCGCCTCCGGACTGCCCATCATTGCACCCAATGACGGTGGCCCGCTTGATATTATAAATAATTGTGAATGTGGTCTGCTGGTTGATACCACGAATTCCAAGGAATTGGCTACCGCCATCAAACACATCATTGCAGACAGCGAGAAGTGGAAACAGTATTCCAGAGCCGGGGTGATGAATGTACGAAAGCACTACACATGGGAAACCCATGCAAAGACCTATTTAAACGAAATCAAACATGCCGCTGAAAGCCTGGATACGGAGAAAATGAAGGTTGCTGTTCCTTCGGATGCCATTGGCAAACGTTTGACCAGACTCAACCATTTTATTATTACGGATATTGACAACACACTCATTGGCAAACAGAACGACCATCTGGACGAATTGCTGACGTTATTAAAAAAACACCGGAAAACTATCGGTTTTGGCGTTGCCACCGGCCGGACAGTCGATTCGGTCAGAGCATATCTCAAAGAACATGGCGTTTATTCTCCGGACATCATTATATCATCTGTTGGAGCTGAAATTTATTATGGAAAAAATATTCATTTTGCAAAAGGTTGGGCAACCCATATATCCGCCAAATGGGACAGAGAAAAGATCGTCAACACACTAAAGGAATTTTCTTTTTTGACTTATCAGGAAGAAGCCACCCAACGCCGATATAAAGTCAGTTACAACATGCGGCCGGGTAAAGATAGGCTCTCAAAAATTCACGAGCTGCTGCTTCGAAATAAATGTCGCTATACGCTCATCTATTCTCACAACAAATATGTTGACATCCTTCCCTATCGGGCATCAAAAGGAAAAGCATTGCGTTATCTGAGTTACAAATGGGAAATCCCTTTAAATAACTTTCTTGTGTGTGGAGATTCGGGCAATGACGAAGAAATGCTTAAAGGAGATCCGCTTGCCGTCATCGTTGGCAACTATAGTCCTGAACTTGAAAAGCTTAAGGGGCAACGAAACGTCTATTTTGCGAAGCAAAAATATGCCGGAGGCATTTTAGAGGCCATCCGACATTATAAATTTGTAAAAAAAGCGACATCTAAATGAGTTATGTTTCAAATTTTATTTGCAATCGAATTTAATTATAGAAAAAATAACATCTGAGGCTGCCTGCTTATGAAAAATTTACTGGGATCAATTATTCGAAAAAACGAACACAAAGATTTTAAAGAACTCGTCTCGTTTATCACGAGCCAACATCAAAAGATTTATTTAAGAAACGGAATTATACAGTTGTTTCGCGAATATTGCGATCAAAATCAAAAAACTAAGAAATTTCGAGAAAGCTCTTCATTGTTTAATTTTCTTAAGAAAGCACAAGAGCTTTTTATCACCAAAGAACATCTTGCGTTGATGCACCGTTATGCCATTGCAAAATACCGTTTTTATATGGTTCGAAGAGACGGAGAATACATGGAAGAAATTCCACTTTCAACATATTTGGATCTAAAAGATTATTATGCCCAGAAAAGAAGTAAAGACGGTCATCATCTTCATATTGATTTCATGCCGTTTTATGATTTCTCACCATCCGTACGCAACATTCGCTCTGTGGGAAACGGTATCCGATTTTTGAATCGATACTTAAGCAGCAATATTTTTAGCCGACCCGACGAGTGGAATGCAAAACTATTTGAGTTCATTAAACTTCATCAATATAACGGCCGCCAGTTATTGGTAAATGATGCATTCGTCAAAGACCCCGATGCATTCTACACTAAACTGGAACGGCTTTTAGTATGGCTCAAAAAAAAGAAACCTGAAACACCGTTTACGAATGTTGAAGCGAGAATGAAAAAATCCGGGTTTGAGGTGGGTTGGGGCAATACTGCGGGACGGATTGTTGAAACTATTAAAACACTTCTAGGCCTCATTAATGAGCCCACCGATGAAATGTTGGAACGATTTATATCCCGCGTCCCCATGCCTTTGATTTCAAAAATTGCCATTATCTCACCCCATGGATGGTTTGGTCAAACCAATGCTTTGGGAAAGCCCGATACAGGTGGACAGGTGATTTATATTCTCGATCAGGTGAGAGCCCTGGAACGGCATTTAAAAACAGAAATTCAATTGACCGGATTGGAAGTCGATCCAAAAATTATTGTCCTGACCCGATTGATCCCTGAAGCCGAGGACACCACTTGCAATCAGCGTATGGAAAAGATTTTTCAATCCGATAACGGCTGGATCTTACGGGTTCCGTTTCGGGATGAGCAATATAACGTGGTCAAACACTGGGTCTCCCGATTCAAAATATGGCCATATCTGGAAACATTTACTGAAGATGCCTCGAAAGAGCTTCTTAGCGAATTTCAGGGACGCCCTGATCTGATTATAGGAAACTATTCGGACGGAAATCTCGTAGCCTCTTTGTTGTCGGACAAGTTTGACGTGATTCAATGTACCATTGCACATGCCCTGGAAAAAACAAAATATGCTTTTTCTGATATCCAATGGCAGGACAACGAGCAAGATTACCATTTTTCGATTCAATATACTGCCGACATTTTTTCAATGAACAAATCGGACTTCATCATCACCAGTACATTGCAGGAAATCATCGGCACACCGGACACCATGGGCCAATATGAATCCTATCAATTTTTTACCATGCCGGATCTGTACCAGGTCATTAGCGGCATCAACCTGTTTGCCCCCAAATTCAATGTTATACCGCCGGGAGTTGATGAAAAACTTTATTTCCCCTATTACGAAACAGAAAGGCGGATCGACCACAAATGGAAGCAGTGGGAAAAGCGGTTTTTTTATGATGAATCAAAGGACATTTTCGGAAAGCTGGATGATCCTGATAAACCGCCTATTTTCACTATGGCCCGATTTGATAAAATTAAAAATATCACCGGTCTCATTCATGCATTCGGCATGAGCAAAAAACTCCAGCGATCGTGTAATCTCATTTTCGCCGCCGGAACGATTCATGTCAAAGAATCCAATGACATTGAAGAAAGAAACGAAATTACCAAAACATATGATCTTATTGAACGCTTTAATTTGCATGGTAAAGTTCGCTGGCTTCCCAGTATCAACAAATTGGATACCGGGGAAGCCTACAGAATTATTGCCGACCATAAAGGGATTTTTGTACAGCCAGCCCTGTTTGAAGCCTTTGGTTTGACGGTCATCGAAGCGATGGCATCGGGTCTTCCCACCTTTGCCCCTAAATTCGGCGGACCGCTCGAGATTATTGAATACGGGGTCAGCGGATTTTTATTGAACACGAGCAATCCTGAACTCATATCAAAAAGCCTCGAAAACTTCATTCATCATTGTGAAACCGATAAAAATTTGTGGAAAACCATATCTGCAAACGGAATTCAGCGCGTTCAGGATCGTTTTAACTGGAAATCTTACAGCCAGCGTCTTATCAACCTTACCAAACTGTACGGATTTTGGAGATACGCTGTTTCAGGTAAAGGGATGCTTGAAATGGATCGATACTGTGATTTAATTTACCACTTTTTGCTCAAAGAAAGGGCCAAACAGGTTGAAACCATACCGTTAACGGGCGCAGCGCTTTAATTTTCCATTTTAGAGGATGCTAACTTCCGGCATCCGTTGGGTTGCCAAGAGAAAATAAAATTGGTAAAATTTGGGAGGCATGCCAAGGAACAATAGAAGAACTTAAAAAGGCGCTAACGGCTGGAGGAATTGGTGAGGAGCCACGATTCAATAATACTTTTATCGTCAACAGGGGGATTAGATTCGGGCAGTGTCCGGAATGATAAAACTTTTGTTTCTGATTTTTTCCCATATCTAACTTCTGGAGCATGAATTTTTTTGTTAAGTGCGATATTCAATTGACGGTCCCTTCCGTATATATCATCTCTAAAGTTGACCGTACCGTCTTTATCTACCCAGGCTGTCCAGTAAAGAATATGAATTTTCATCGGGTCTGACAATAATATTGTTCTGGTCTCTTTGCTGTTTACCGCCTCAGCTAATTTTTCGTAAGTCCATTTTGAATTGTCAGTCAGTAGATACGCAGCCAGCTCTATGGGATTTTCAATACGGATACAACCGGAGCTAAAGGTACGTTTTGTTTTATTGAATAGTTCACGAGCCGGCGTGTCATGTAAATAAATGCTGAACTCATTTGGAAAGATAAACTTTATGTGCCCAAGTGCATTTGAATTTGCCGGGTCCTGGCGGAGCTTATAGACAAAATTTTCTTTTGTAACCGTATCCCAATCAATAGATTCAGGGTTAATTTCCCTGGCACCATTTTCCCAGTTTTCAAAAATCCGGATGTGTTTTGTCTTCAGACAATTTGGGTTTTCTTTGATATTGGGCAATATATCATCTACGGCAATTTTATGGGGAATGTTCCAATAAGGATTCAGTTCCATGTACGTTATTTGTTGTGACAGGGCGGGTGTGGGGCGTTTCTTTTTTCCTACAATAGCCCGGGTTGATATTATGGACTGTCCGTTTTCAATGATATCGAGTTCAAAATTGGCGGTATTGACCATGAGATAGCGCTCTCCCAGGTCTTGGGGAAGCCAGCGCCATCGTTCCATATTAAATTTTATCTGTTCAATACGATCTTCCACCGAAATATTTAACACTGAAAGTGTACTTGATCCTACAACTCCGTCAATCTTGAGACCGTTCCTGGCTTGGAATTTTTTGACAGAATTTTCCAGAGCTTCATCAAAGTATTCCTTATTATCGTTTTTTGAATCTGTAAGATCTCCTGAAATGATTAGCCGTGAACGTAAAGCGGCAATACGTTTTCCAATGTCACCTTTGCGCAATTTTGGCCCTACGGGCACTTTATGCCAGCCGCCTGAATCTTTTATATTTATATATTTTAATAATGCCGACTTCAGTTTTAAATATCCAGAATGATGCGGTTGCAATATATCAACCAATCCTTCCAGTTTCTCATTACGCAATGATGTTTGCAGAATTTTTAACAGATTTTTTTTTGGTTTTTTAATGTGCCAATCAAAAGCGGTTGAATTAGGTTCCACCATTCCTTCTGACAAATGAAATCCGAATGAAAAAAAAGCATCTGTTAAAAGTAGGTCGAGTTTCGCGTATTTTGCAGGTTCATAGGCATCTAAAACGCTGTTGAGTTCAATATTTGTAAGCAAGGTCAAAATGTCATCTCGATGATAGATCGAAGAATCGAGGCCTTCATGGCCTGCTTCAATAATCGTCTTTATGAAAACGTTTGCGTTATGGTTCAATCCATCTTTTGTTACCCATAAAGGCTGAATATTTCGATGGAGATAAAAATCTAAAAGGAATTCGGGATTGCAAATCAGGTTAATTTTAGAATTTGATTTATTTTTGATCGACAGGGATGTAAGTCGAGATAACAGATATTCATGCACCTTATCGATAAGATTGGAACCATTATAGGTCTGTATTTTTTGCTCAGGGATATGTGTCACGTCACGGTTAAAATTTTCGATTAATGTTTTAGATCCGTAGATATCGTTAAATTTAATCGAGGAAGGAAGACTTTTAATCATGCTGTTGATAGCAGGATTAATATCACCATTTAGGGCCTTTTTTTCAAAGGGAACCGAACGATGGGTCAAAGAATATTTATCCACCCGACAATAAAAATTTAGAGCATAAACATTTCCGAACAAAAATAAAATGCTTCCCAGCAAAAGTGTTAGAATTTTCAAAAGTCTCATATTTCTCCAACCCATAATGATTTTGCACAATAAAGAGCAAATATAATGCCAGATAATATCGAGACAAATAAAACTATATAACTAAATGATTTAATTATTATTTAATAAAATATGATAAATGATGGACTGTAAGAATGAATTGAAATTGTGAAGTAAACTACATGGTTATTGGGCAGTGAAGGTAATAGTTTCTGAGGAATGGAATGTTGGAATAATGGAGTAATGGAATAATGGTTCCTTTTCAAAAATCCAATATCCCAGCATTCCATCATTCCAGTCTCCCAAGGATTCCATGGGTCACAAATCCCTTAGGTATGATAGCTCATGCGTATTTTAAAGATCGTTTTTGGGCAAGATTGATTCGGGTTAGTTCTTTTTCCATCTAATAACCTGTTTTTTGAAATCTATCTGATACTCAATTCCCTTTAGAAAATTCATGCCGAGAAGTCCCTGGAATCCATTTTCAGAGCCTTTATACTCAATAAAACCTGCATAAATATTTTTTTTAGCAACCGGTCCAACTTGCACGTAACTTAATTCTGCTACAGCTGATTCTATCTTTTGTCCACCAGCCAACGTTAGCATGACTCTTTGGGTTTTGTTGATATCTAATCGTTCGGCCACCTGTTGGTGCAATGTTATGATAGAAGCGCCGGTATCAAGAAGAAGCATGACTTTTGTTTTATGAGAGCCATAAGCCAAAGTAACAGGAACCAGCACATGATTGCCTTTTATAACGACTTTCGTTTCACTTTTGTTAGCCGACCCTACTTGCTCCCGATTAAATGCTTCCATCTCCATATCAAGCTTCTCGATTGCATCTAAATCGATATAAAATTTTCGGCGCTTATGGATTGATATATAAGTTCCATATCTATTAGAACCTGTTTGGTAGGTTCCGGTTTCACCTAATCTAAATCTTTTAAGATCAGCCTTATTGATATACCAGCTACCGTGGTCATCGGTTTGCAAATATACTCCTCCTTCGTCTCTGTCGACGTAGTAATGACCTGCGGCGTGCAGGGGGAGTACCCAAAAACAGGAAAAGATAACGGCTGTGATTAATCTGGAGACCATGATGAAAGTTCCTGCTTATGTTGGCATAGCAAATTATCTGCCAAATAAATTTTGTTTTAAAAACTTTATAAAAAAAATATTAGGTTTAAAATTCCTATCATACATACGAAATCGCATTTTTCGATTTAAAGATTTCGAGTCAACTTAAGACAATATCAGAAAATAATCCCAAGCATATCGGTCATGTATAGGAAGATAAATCCACAAATCAAAATCGCTACAATTGCTCCCAATTCTTCTTTAATTTTGTACCCAATAAAAATAATGACAACTACAGCCAGCAAAATAAGAGCTATCGGAAAGATGTAATCAAAGGAGAATTCGGGCTGTGCCCCAATTCTTAATAGATTTATATATTCCAAAAACATAAAACGTCTCCAATATCTCGGAAGCTCTATCCTCCCAACTCAGGAAAGTTATGGAATGATAGGATCAAGATATTATGGAATGATGGAAAATTGGAATAATGGAATAATGGGTTAAAAACGTTTAACTTCAGTATTCAGATTATGGTTTTTTGGATCAATTCTCACTCATTGCGCCTTGCTTGAAAGTTATCTTGTCAATTTTGGTCTTTTTGCTTTTTTTGAAGAGATTCAATCAATTTTAGCAAAGTATTTTCAACTTTAAAGTGGAGTTGATCTAATTGTTCGTATTCATCGTCAGTAATTTGATTGGCTTGCTTGAAACTTACATAGCAGGAATGAAATTCTCCACAGGAACCGAGCGCAATATTTAGATGGTTCAAATACTCTTTCAAGCTGCGACGACAATAGCCTTCCGCAATATTTCTCGAAATGCTATGGGCAGCATCGATGCTGTTCGCCGCAGTCTTCTTGAGCTCAAATGGAAATTTGGAGAATATTTTAAAGGCCAAAACATAAAGAGAAACGGCATCTTTCCAGACCGTGAGTTTTTTAAAACCTCTATTGATATTTTTTCGACCCATAGTAGGTTTCCCCGCCTGCAATATTTATCTATGTCAAAGATCCACTATTCCATCATCCCAGCATTGTTTCCAGCATCCCACTATTCCATCATTCCAACATTAGCTCCCATTTCATGTTTGTTTCTCATCTGCCGAGGGGTTTTGCGACGCTCTAAACCGGATCTCCTGTCCTTACCGGTTCTAAGTTCGGGTATATGCATCGAATATAAAAACTTTCGTCGTTCCTTTCCGCGGCGTCTGTCATTAAAATAAGGGTGTAGATAGCGTCTATAGGGTCTCGTCATTTTGTAGTAATTCCTCCCAGTCGTTTAGGGTGAGATCCAGTCAACTCAGCTAGCTTGTTTTTTTAGAGGCATTCTTGACTTTTGCAACGCTATTATGGTTACTTTTCAAATGGCCCTTAATTTCGGCATGAAAAGGGGCCAGGTCTTTACCGATCAATACTTTTATAGCCCTTCTTTTCACCTGATTCAGCTCTATTACGTTCGTTGCCTTCTGCCGGCCCGGAATATCTTCGGCCAGTCGTAATGCGTCTTGCCGATAGCCTTTTCGATAATAGATTTTGGTTTCCGGGTAGTTGAAATTATCGGCGTTTGTGAGTCGTGTCGCTCTAAAACCTTTCGCGTTTAAATAGATGCCTACATTCCTGGCCATATGGCGCACACCGTTTCCATTGGAGATTTCAATATCAAGAAAGTGTATCACAGAAGGCGCATCGACCTTATCATTGAAACAATCTTGCTTGTCCGATAGTATTATTTTTTTCGCATGTTCATCTTCTATGGCAATAAACGGTTTATACCCCAACGTATGGGTCAAATCAGATAACCATTGATCTGCTGCTTTTTTATCAATAAAGTTACCCAGTCTTACTCTGTAAAAAGTATTTTCATCCCCGACTTTGTTCAAATACGGACATGGGTACCCCTTTTTGGTAAGCATCTCCAATAATAGGTTCGCATCCCTAAGATTACTGGATGCTGAAACCTGAACCGTATAGATTCCATGGTCTTCTATTTTGCCTGTATTTTCCTGAGGTAAATTTAAGTTTGAACTTTTCCCTTCGTTTTGAACAGGTCTTCCTAGAAGGTCGATTTCATTAAAATCATTAGGTATCAGTCCGTGTTCAAGATTTTCCGATGATACGTCAAGGTTCTTGGCGGCAAGTAAAAGAGAAGTTTCTTTGTTTTCCGGAATGTTGTCGTATGGTGTAATCCCTTCCGGTAAAGTCTCGACTGCTGTCTCTTCCAATGCAGGGGAGAGGTTTGGATCCTTGAAAGTTTGCGCCGTTTTATGTTGGGCGCTGGATTCATTTCCGGCCAGTTTAAACTCTTCAAAGGCCATGTTGGTTTGTCCCTTGCGGGCAAACGCCAAACCAAGATTGTTGTGATATCTTTTGTTTGTATTATTCAGGGCAATGGCTTTCTGAAAGGCATCAATGGCCGCGTCAAGATTCCCGTTGAGAAGATAAGAATAACCTAAATTATTTTGGACATAACACAGTTCAGGATTCAGTTGTAGTGCAAATTTGTACGATTTAGCAGCAAGGTCATAATGACCGAGATAGTCATACGACACTCCCAGAGCGTTGTAGGCCTTTATAAAAGACGGATCTTTTCGAATGGCGTTGAGAAGTTCATCCACGGCGAACTTATGTTTGCCTCTTTTTTGAAAATATCTCGCTAAACGATAATCCGATTCAACAGTGCCATTGACAGGACGTACTGAAGAGTAAAATTGATTTAGATCTTTGTTGGCAAAAAAAGAGTCATTTCCACTCCTCTGGGAAGTCGAGACATCATACCCCCACCAATCCCTTAATCCCGAGCACCCTGTCGTAAAAAGGAAACCACAGCTTAACAATAAAATTGAAAACGTCCTTATGTTTTTTTTGATGTTTACTTTCATAATCTCTCCTCATTTTATCTGAGACCATTGCAAATTTAATTAATACGTTAAACCTTTTGCTAAGCTGAAGGCTTCAGCTTTGTTATGAGTTCAAATGAATGCATGTGTTTCACCGCCCATTCGCTATGCTCATTCGAGCCGCTGGGAACACAGAGGTTACTCTTTTATTGTTTTCCGTTGAGAGGACGGAAAACAATAAGAATCATGCCCTGTGGGCATTTAGAACCTAAAAATATCGCGTAGCGATTGATCTTTATCATTTGCCGGCGTCTCAGCGGCATATGAAAATATGAAATTTTCTCTGCGACCTCTGCGACTCTGCGGTGAATTATTTATTATTGAAAACTTTTTTAGAGTCACCATATGCCACTCGTTTAAAGGCCGTTATTGATTACTGCTGATCACCTTAGTTTTCTTAAGGTTTTCATTGGCGATAATATAAAATTTTGGATCTATTCTAATTGCTTTTTCAAAGCAGTTAGAGGCTTGTTCAAATTTACCCTGTTTTAAATAGACAACTCCAAGATTGTTGTACGCCTGGGCTTCGGTGCCGCCCTTTCTGAATGCTTCCATGGCTTGGTTGTATCTTTTCAGGTTTGAAAGAGCTATCCCTAAGTTGTTATACACTTTAGGTGTTGAATATTTGGATTCGATGGCCTTTTGAAATGCTTCTGCTGCCCTCCGATACTGCCCCGCCGTGGAGTAAGATACGCCCAGATTATTGTATACAAACCCTGCTTTTGGGTTTACAGCGATGGCGGATTTATATTCGCCGATGGCTGTTTCATATTTTGTCTGGAAATCATAAATGTTTCCCAGGTAATTGTGAGCCTTCCAGAGTTTTGGATTCATTTTTACAGCCAGGCGAAAATATTTTTCTGCTTCAACGTAGTCTTTTTTATAAAAATAGGCCCTACCGAGCCCCTCAAAGGCCGGAACATAGCCGGGTTTTTTCTTTAACACGGTTTCAAACTGTCTAATGGCATCGTTGTGTTTTTCCCCGGCAAGCAAGGCAAGCCCTTTTTTGCATTCAACTCGGATATTGTTCGGGTTGCGTTGAAGTGATTTTTCATATTGGAGATAAGCGATATGAAGGTTTCCTTTATTTAACAGGGCATCTCCAAGGCGTTCATATTCATCACCGGTCATTTCCGGAAGAGATTTGAATAGCTCAGCGTCATTGGCAGAGGACAAAGGAACTCCTGACGTACTGATCATCTGTTTTTTAAACGGATTTCCGGATTTGATCTCGGGTTGCAAACTCATCGGTCTGGAGGCGCATCCCAAAAAGCTGAACACCATCAAACCTATGAATAGAACTTTAATTACATTTAAATTTGAAAATCTTGTAATTTTATCAGTATCCATGTGTCACTCTCCCATCTGTATTATTCATATGTCACATTTTGATGAAAGTTTTGTAAATGGTGATGGCCGCCGGCCCAACTAAAATCACAAACAAAGACGGAAAAATGAACAGGATCAAGGGAAATATCAGTTTTACCGGCATTTTGGCCGCAAATTCCTCAGCCTTCTGAAATCGTTTCGTCCTGAATGAATCGGAAAACACCCTCAGAGCCTGAGCCACACTGGTACCGAACTTGTCGGTTTGAATCAGCAGGGTGACCAGACTGTTCATGGCATCGATGTTGGTGCGCAACGCAAGGTTTCGTAAGGCATCCTGCCGTGATTTTCCGGCCCTTAATTCCAGATTCAGCATTTTGAATTCATCACTGAGAATCGGGTTGGTCAGCTTTGTTTCTTCGGCAACACGATGGATGGCCCCGTCCAACCCCATGCCTGCTTCCACACAAACTACCAGAAGGTCGAGGGCATCCGGAATTCCTTCCAACAACTTTTCCCTTCGGATATTGGATTTGATCTTCAGCCAGAGGTCGGGGAGATAGAAGCCTCCAAGGGCGATCAGGACCGCCAAACCGACAGCTATTTGATTGCTCAGAATCTTCAATAACGTAATCCGGCATATGAAAAATACTGTCGCTAAAAATATACAGAAAAAACATTTTGCGCCCCATAGAATTATCCCGGCATTTTTTCTTCTGATACCGGCTCTGAGAAACCGGATTCGCATCCGGGATTCATGGGATGGGTCAAAGGATACCCGGTCGCCAAGTAGTCTAAAGAAATTTAAAACCGGCGCGAATATGCTTTCACTTGAGGCGTTTTGAGCAGTTTGTCCATACTGGATGATGCTGCTTTCACCGCTGCCGCCGATTTTTTCCAACAATTCTCTTCTTTTTTCCCTCTGACGGATATATTGCGCAATACCGAAACAGAATAAAAAGATGCTGAAAAATGAAAATGAAGAGATGAACAGTTTGATATTGGGGTCTGAAAATAACATGATTAAATTCTCCCTAGTTATACTTTAATGGTAACCATTTTTTTTATCACCAAAATACCGATGGCCATCATAATGGCCGCAGCACCCATCATGATTCTGCCGATGGGTTCCGAAAATAAAACTCCCAGATATTTAGGGTTTGAAAAATGCAGATAAATTCCCATCAAAAAAGGGATCGCTACAAGTATGACTGCCGAAAGCCTTCCCTCTGCGGACAGGGTTCGAACCTTACCCTGAAATTTAAATTTTTCCCGAATCAGGTTCGCCAAACTTTCGATCAGTTCGGCAAGGTTCCCGCCGGTTTCACGCTGCAGGATAACGGCCACCACAAAATATTTCAGTTCAGGGCATTCGATTCGTTTGGTAAGATTTTTCAGGGCGTCGGCAACGCTCACCCCGAAGTTGATCTCTCCCAGGGTTTCGTCAAATTCAGTGCCCAGCGGGTCGTCAAACTCGTCAGCCGCGAGTTTCATACCGCTATTAAATGAGTGACCTGCCTTCAACGCCCGTGAAATCAAATCCAGGGCTTCCGGCAACTGACTGCGGAATTTCTCGATGCGTTTTTGTTTTAACAGGTACAAATGCAAAAAAGGCAAACACGCCAGCAGGGCTGCCAATAAAAGGGACAAAAGCCGGTTCAAGAGGAAAAAGTTGATTCCCATAAAGCCGACTGTTCCCAAAAAAAGTGCCGTAATAAGGTAGAAGCCCGCCGGGTAATTTGAATTGGCCTTGATGGTAAGTCTATCGAGACGTTCGATTCCGGGTATTTTCAAGAGCAATTTGTTGAAAAAGGGAATGTCACTTAAAACCCTCTTCTTTACGATGTCGATTTGCCCGGTGTTGTCCTTATCGTAGGTGTGCTTTCTCAGCCGTTTTCGAATTTTGGCGCGATTAACGGATCGCATGTTTTTAACGGCATAAATGGAAAGCTCTATAACGATGATGGAAATAATAAAAATGATTGCGCCGATAACAAGTATATTCATTTTATTCACCTTTCAAATTATACTTCTACGAAATTTGACGGATCAAACAGATCCTGGGAAATCGGTGCCCCGACCGCCTTGAATTTATCGGTGAACTTTGGGCGGATACCGTGAAACTGAAAGCGACCTTTAATGTTTCCTCCAGGATCGATCATGGTCTGACGAAATGAGAAAATTTCCTGCATAGTGATGACATTTCCTTCCATGCCGGAGATCTCCTGAAGGCTGACGAGTTTTCTTTTTCCGTCGGTCAGTCGTTCGACCTGAATGACGATATCTATGGCCGAGCTGATAAACCGCCTCAAAAATTCACTGGGGATATCGAAATTGGCCATGGCCACCATGGTTTCCAGACGAATGAGTGCGTCTCGCGGGGAGTTGGCATGGATGGTCGTCAGTGACCCGTCGTGGCCGGTGTTCATGGATTGAAGCATATCAAAGGCTTCCGATCCTCTGACTTCTCCCACGATAATCCGGTCCGGACGCATTCTCAAACTGTTACGGACAAGGTCTCGCTGGATGATCTCCCCCTTGCCCTCAATATTCGGCGGACGCGTTTCCAGGCGCACAAGATGCTCCTGCTTGAGCTGAAGCTCTGCCGCGTCTTCGATGGTGACAATTCGTTCTCTTTCAGGGATGAACCTGGAAAGGACATTAAGCAGGGTGGTTTTTCCGCTGCCGGTTCCACCGGAAATCAGAACATTCAGTTTCGCTCTGACGATGCCTTGTAAAATGTCTCCGATCTCGGGGACAAGGGTTTGATAATTGATAAGATCTTCCAGCTCGAGGGGATTGACGGCGAACCGGCGTATAGACAACATCGGGCCATCCAGAGCCAGCGGCGGAATAATGGCATTGACGCGCGAGCCGTCAGCCAGTCGGGCATCCACCATTGGAGTGGACTCATCGATGCGACGTCCTACTGAAGAGGCAATCTTGTCGATAATTTTCATCAGATGGGCATCATCCTTGAACCGTCCGTCGGTGGCTTCCAGCTTTCCGAATCTTTCCACGTAGATTTGTTTAAATGTATTGACCAGAATATCAGAGACCGTGGGATCTTTCAAAAAAGGTTCCAAAGGGCCAAGTCCAAGAACCTCATCCAGGACCTCCGTAAAGATCTTTTCTCTTTCGTTGAGGTTGAGCGGAAGATCATAGGTTTCTTCCCGCAAAATGTTTTCTACGACCTGTCGGATTTGTACAATAAGATCTTTACGATCCAACGTATCGATGATGGAGAGATCGATGAGATCCAGCAGTCGATCATGGATTCTGGCCTTGAATTCGAAATATTCATCCGGAATGTACTTACTGGTGGATGAATCGGACGTATTTTCAGAATAATCATTGTAACTTATGATGTTGGTTGCGATGTTCGTCACGATGTTCTCCTTCATTTTTGGTTTATTGGTCTGTTTTTTGTGTTACTTTTTTTGTTCATATAAAAATCTGTCCTATGTAAACATGTCAGCGATTAAAAAACCCCCACTTCCTTTTGGATTCATCTTTTTCCATGGGAAACATAAATTCCGCCATTTCCTTATAAGATTTGAAGATCTTGGATCTTGGCGCGATATTTGACAGGGGTTTTCCGTTGTTGATGGCTGACATGGTGGTTCCGTAATCATTGGGAATAATCCAGGATATATCATGGCCGATGCCTTTTTTTGCGTCCTGCAAAGAGATTTCGCTATTTTTCGTGTAGCGGTTCAACACGACCTTGATCCGTTCCTTGCGCAGGTAACCCAGATCGATGAACGATCTTAACAGCTTGTTTGCATTGGCCAGGCAAGGCAGGCTTAGAACGGATATCAGAAGAACCTCATCGGACATTTGAATTGTTTTCAAGGCTGTTTCGTCCGTGGACTGTCCGCAATCGATGATCACATAATCGAACATATGCTTCATGAGAACCAGGAGCCGTTCCATGATATCAGGACTTGGTGCTTGGTGACCGTTTAGATATCCTGGAGAGGGCAGAACGTGGATACCGCTGGAATGCTTTGAAAGCACGTTCATGAGAAAAGTGTCATCCAGGCGTTTGATGTTCTTGGTGATTTCACCCCAGTGGTATTTGGGAGAGATATCCAGAAAAAGAGGAATTTCACCGAAAAGAGTATTCATGTCTAAAATAGCCACGGACCGCTCGTTTTCCTGTTCAGCAAGGGTCACCGCCAGATTTACGGAAATGGTGGTGGTGCCGACGCCACCCTTGCTTCCCAAAACGCTGATTAATTTGCCGGATTTTTGATGCGTGACCGGGGCAGCATGTGCTCTTCTTTCTTTAAATCTAATGAGCGCCTGTTCCACATCGCTTCTTTTGATGGGCTGAGGAAAGAATTCCTTAACCCCCATGCGAATGGCCTGCATCAGCATTTCCGGGTCTGTTTTTTCTGATGTTAGAAATATTTCATGGAGTTTGCCTGTGTTCAAAAGGGATTGAATCAGGTTGA
>Ga0210064_1000618_pt1 | contig 16666 bp, 12 predicted proteins | sample Muzzi_CordC_D2_FD_185531 | JGI IMG/M metagenome (GOLD analysis project Ga0210064, IMG submission 185531) | Wetland microbial communities from San Francisco Bay, California, USA, that impact long-term carbon sequestration - Muzzi_CordC_D2 (SPAdes) | ecosystem: Environmental > Aquatic > Marine >...
GCACTACTTTTTCCAAACTCATGATGGACACCTGGATTCTGGGTGAGGATTTGTTAAAGCGGATATTGCCCTCGTTTTCAACGTTGATGATCGTGCCGGTTTCTGCTACGGCGATATTGATACCGGTAATTCCCATCTCGAGCCGTTGAAATTTATCCCGTAAAAATCGTCTGGCCGCATAACCCAGTTCGACTGGATCCAGGGTCGGGTTGGTGATGATTTTATTTTTCAGGAAGATATCGCGGATTTCTTCAATCGGTATGTTAATTGCCGGGCCGACGATATGAAACGGCGGCCGGTCAAGCTGCTGGATAATAAATTCACCCAGATCAGTTTCAAACACGTCGATTCCGTTTTCGACAAGGGCATCATTGAGACCGATTTCTTCGCTCACCATGGATTTGCCCTTGGTGACGTATGGTACGCCGTTATTCCTGGCGAGATCAATGATGAACTGGTTGGCTTCTTCCGCATCACGGGCCCATATGACCTTCGCCCCCCGCGCAGCGGCATTTTTTTCGAATTCCTCCAGAAGCACGGGCAGTCTGGCGACCGCCTCGGCTCTAATGGCCGCTCCCAATTCCAGGGCAGCCGAAGGGTCGGGGAAAGTCATCATGGACTTGAGTCTTTCCTTGACCTTCTGGTGCATGCCATCCAGAAAGATGCGGGTGTATGTATCGTTCAGCGCCTCCCTGGCGGCTTCGGTAAATTGTTCTGTTTTAATCTGCATGAATCGTTGGGTTTCGCCCCTTGAGATGATAACGTCGTGAAATCCTGAATTGCGCAGGTTGGATTGATCCGCCTGGGAAACCCAATCCCGCAGGCGGGACGCAACCCAACCTACTGAACCCAGAACCTTGAAACTTCCAAGCTAAAAAAGCTGATTCGGCAGCCAGACGGCAATTTGAGGGAAAATCATGACCAGCACCAGACCGGTGGACTCGACCAGGGTATACGGGATAACCGAGCGGTAGATGTCTCCCATCGTGATGCCAGGCGGCACGATGCCCTTGAGATAAAACAGATTAAAGCCAAATGGTGGTGTCATGTAGCCGATCTCCATATTGATGACAAACAGGATCCCGAACCACAGCGGATCAAATCCGTGCGCTTTGATGATGGGCAAAAACACCGGGACGCAGATCATCATGATCCCGGCCGGATCCAGCACCATGGCCAGCAGAAAGATGATAAGCTGGATAAAAATAATGCTGCCCCAAGCGCCGCCGGGAATATACTGCATCAAATTTTCGATCATCTGGTGGGCCCCCATGCCGTGATAGGCGGAACTGAAGCAGTAGGCTCCAAACAAAATCCACATAATCATGCCGGTCAGGCGCAGGGTGCGAAGGGCGGCTTCCTTCATCAGACTCCAGCTGAATTGCCGATAAACCAGGGCCGATATGATGGCGCCCAGAACTCCGGTGGCGGCGGCTTCCGTCGGGGTGGTGATACCGCCGATAATCGAGCCCAGGACCATAACCACAATGATAAGGGGCAAAATAACCGCTTTCATGGCGGCCAGTTTCCTGGGCCAGTTGCCGCGCTCTGCTTTCGGGAGGGCCGGCCCTAAGTGCGGCTGGAAATAGCATCGAATGGCAATGTAGCAAGATACTAGAACCAGCAGCATCAATCCCGGAAATACGCCGCCGGCAAACAGTGCGCCGACGGATTCGCCGGATATGAGGGCATATAAAATCATAATGACGCTGGGCGGAATCAAAATGCCCCAGCCGCCGCCGGAATTGATGCATCCTAAAGCGAGTTCTTTGTCGTAGTTGCGCTGCAGCATGGAGGGCAGGGCGATGGTTCCCATGCTGACCACGGCTGCGCCGCTGATGCCGCACATCGCCGAAAAAATGGCACAAATCACAACCGTGCCGATGGCCAGGCCGCCTGCCAGCGGCCCGAACCATAGATACATCATTTCATACAGGTCTTTGGCCACTCCGGATCTTTCCAGAATCATGGCCATGAAAATAAAAAGCGGAATGGCCACCAGAGTGAATTTATTCATGGCGCCCCAGGTTTGAGCGGCCACCATGTAAAAAGACTCCGGCCCCCAGGTAAAGTAAAGAAAAATCATTGACACACCGCCCAGGACAAATGACAGCGGCAGCCCCAGCAGCAGAAAAATTAGCAGCGCGCCGAAAAAGAGAAGGCTTAAAAGTTCAATGCTCATAGGGATTCTCCTTTTTCAGGTTCCGGTCGAGCCGAGTCGTCTTGGCCAAGCAGAATCAAGAAGTCCCGAATGAGCTTTGTAATTCCCTGCAGCATAAGCAGGGCGGCCGCCAAGGGAATCATCAGTTTGGCGGGGTACAGTGGAGGATTCCAGGCGGATTGGGAATGCTCGAATCGTGACAGGGAGTCCCAGGCCAGAGATCCGCCGTAAATCAGCAGCATACCGCAAAACAGAAAGAAAAGTATCGAGGTGAAAATATCGATGGCAGCTCTGGTTTTTACGGAAAAGCGCGAGTAGAGGATATCCACATTCACGTGGCCGCCGGTGAGCAGGATGTAACCGCCGCCGAGAATGGCATAGGCGCCGAAAAGCATCTGGGCCAGTTCGTTGGCCCAGACCGTAGGGGAGTTGAAGAAATACCTGAGGATGACCTCGATAAACAGCAAGACAAAAAACGCGAAAAGAAAATACGAAAGGATTTTTCCAACCCGGTCGTTGATCACGTCAATCGTCCTGCCAAACCGTTTTAGGATGGGCATACGTCACCTTTGATAGGTTATTGGGTTTTGAATGCTGGTTATTAAAAATTAAGAAAATTCAAAGCACCAAATTTCAAATAAATTCCAATGATCTAAATTCAAAATTCGACACGGCTGAGCTCGCCGCAGGTCAACTATGCGATCTGCCTACAGCCCGGCATAAATCTTTTTGTCATTGGAAATTGAGATTTATTTGTATTTTGATGCTTGAGATTTGGAATTTTATTGTCTTTTGAAACCATCCGAACCGGGTTTCGTTGCGGGATGCAGGGTTTTTGAAAAACCTTTAAACCGCACCTTGCATCCCGCACCTCGTTCTACAGATGTCCCAGGGACTTTAAATAGTCCTTCAGCATCTGTAGTGCCTTGGCGGCTTCCGGACCTTTTTCAGCTTCTTTATCCCACATTTGCATGGCAATTTCCGTTATTTTTTTCTGCTCTTCAGGCGGCAGTGAGATGACTTCCACGTTTTTTTCCTTGACGGCCTTGGCCAGGGTGATGGCTTCCAGGTAAATGTATTGATTGGTGCGTTTCCAGAACTGTTCTTCCAGGGCATTGTAGAAAGTTGCCTGAATGTCTGCGGGCAGTTTGTCGATGGCCTTCTGATTGACGACCCAGGCGTCGGTACCCGCAATGTTTAAGCCCGGCAGCAGGTGATATTTGCAGACGTCATACAGTTTCATACTGTAAGCGCCCTGGGCCGCTCCCCAGTGAGCGCCGTCAATCACACCGGAAGCCAGGGACGGATAAACCTCGCCGCCCGGCAAATACGAGGCCGCCGCACCGATGTTGGTCAAAAAGATCTGCAGCACCCCCGATGAACGAATTTTGATGCCCTTGAAGTCAGCCAGGCTCCTGACCGGCTTTTTCAATACCAGCTCGGTGGGATACACCTTGTCGGTGGAGTAAAACACCCCGTATTTGGCAGCTTCAGCCTGAATCATTTTCTCAAAGCCGTACCATTTGTGAAAATAGGCAGCTTCCCAGACATTCTTAAAAGCAAACGGCAACCCGGCTGCAATTCCCGCCACCTCAATTTGATCGCGCACATAAGCGGGAGAAATCGTTCCCATCTGGATCATACCTCGTTTGACCGCATTGAAGATCTCTTTGGCCGGAACCAGGGAGCCGGCAGCATATGGTTCCAGAATCAGGCGACCGTTGGTGCGTTCCTTCAATCGGTCGGCCAGCACCTGCAGACTGTCTTTATAAGAGCTGCTCGAAGCCGGCCAGTGGGATTGAACGCGCCATTTGATAACCTCGTCCGCGGCATATGAGCTGTTCGTCATAGACGATCCAAAGCCCACAACCAAGGCCAGAAAGGCCACCATAAATATCAACATTCCTTTTCGTCTCATTTTGAAACCTCCTTATTTAAAGGTTAGAGGGGAAGGTTACTAAGCGTTAAAAGAACGGTAAGAAAATTTAAAACCTCCTTTCTTTTTATTACCAGAATTTTGCATTTAAAGTAATTTTTGTTTTTTAACAGTCGAATTTGAAAATAACTGATACATGAATTTTTATCAGCAGTCTTCGTTTCGGATAAATTACGGGTATACACGCATATTCATAGTCCGTTAGAATACGTGCGAAATTCAGGTATCATGCAGGACCTAGTTTTTTTCCGTTTTCATCATATCGATACCAGCCGATACCGGTTTTGCGGCCCAGCTGGCCGAGCTTCACTTTTCGTTGCAACAGCATGGGTGGGTGAAATTTCGGATCCCGGGTTTCCCGGTAGACTGCCAGCATGGCATTATAGCCGATATCCAGTCCCGCCATATCTGCGGTTTCAAAAGGGCCCATGGGCCTGCCGAATCCCAGCCGCATACCCTTGTCGATGTCATCGACCGTCGTCACGCCCGACTCGACCAATTTGATGGCTTCAATGGTGCTGGGAAAATTGAGGCGATTGAGCACAATTCCGGCCACATCGAGATTGACCCGGATGGTTTCCTTGCCGATGGACTTGCACAGGCTATCGGCCGTTTCAACCGTTTCATTCGAGGTGCCCAGGCCTTTAACGATTTCCACGGCTCTCATCATGGGGACCGGGCTGAAGAAATGAGTGCCGGCGACTTTCGGCACCCTTTGGGTGGCCTCTGCTATTTCGGTGACCGGAATTGCTGAGGTGTTGGTTGCTAATATGGTGTGGGCGGGGCACAATTTATCGAGTTCTGCAAAAAGGGTCCGCTTGGCCTCAAGATTTTCAATAATCGCCTCGAACACAAAATCCGCATCCGCAGCCGCCGACAGATTCGTGGTGACCTTCAATCGGCCCATTATGTCATCCACCGTACCTTCGACTTTGCCTTTTTCCACAAATTTACCCACCGACCAGCGGATAGCCTTTAAACCTTTTTCGAGGATTTCATCGCTAATATCCCGCATGGTGACATCATAGCCGGCCTGGGCACAAACCTGGGCAATTCCACCCCCCATCAGACCGGCACCGGCGACAAAAATTTTTTTGATTTCCATTTATTTTGCTCCCTTATAAAACTAAAAAGTTTCTTTTTCGATCAGACTGGACGCTCGCGGCCAGTGGCTGGGTTGACGCCTGAAACCTCAAATCGTCACTTAGCTCTCGGCCGATCTTTTGGCTAACAAAATAGTAGTCGTCCCAGACTGCACCACCTCATTTTTTTGATTTTTGACTTCTTTTTCGAAGATCAGAATGCCCCGGTCTCCGGTGGAACTTTCACGCAGGTCTTTGACCGTCTGTTCGACGTGAATCGTATCGCCGATGTATATCGGCAGGTGAAATTTCCAACCAATTTCCAGCAACGCCAGGATGCTGTCCTCGGTCAGCTGATACGTCAGACCGGCATGGGCGATGACCCCCAGCAGGCCGTGCGCGATGCGTTTGCCATACTGCGTCTGCCCGGCATATTCGGCGTCGGTGTGCAATTGGTTGTGATCCCAGGATAGTCCTGCAAAGTTGATTATATCCGCTTCCGTCATCGTGCGCGATTTGGAAATAAATTTCTGCCCTATCTGAAAATCTTCAAAATACAATGATCGAACTATTTCATCCATTGATATCGCCTGATATTGTGTTAAAGCTTCGGTGGTATAGTTGAACCAGTTTGATTAAACCTGTTCGATGTAACATTCTACTCACCATCATCCAAATTTTTTACGGATCTCTTTTTTAAGGATTTTGCCCGTGCCGCTTTTGGGAAGCGAATCCTCTACGATTTGGATGATGCGGGGATACTTGTAAGGGGCCACCCGTTGTTTGACAAATTCGCGGATGTCATCAGATCCCATTTGGGCCCCTTCCTTCAGAACCACTACAGCTGCCACCTCTTCTCCGAGGTCCTGATGGGCTTTTCCGAAAACGGCGACTTCCAGGATTTCCGGAATCTGGTAAATGACTTCTTCAATTTCCCGTGGGTAAACGTTATATCCTCCCCGTATGACCAGGTCCTTTTTACGATCTACGATATAGATATAGTTGTCTTCATCCATTCGGGCAATATCGCCGGTGTAAAGCCAACCGTCCCTGATGGTCTTGCTGGTTTCTTGCGGTCGATTCCAATACCCTTTCATGACGCCGGGGCCTTTATCAGCAATTCGCCGTTGCCGCCGGTGGGGACCTCATCTCCTTTGGAATCGATAATTTTGGCGCTGAACTCGGGTATCGGGAGACCGATGGAGCCGGGTTTAGTCAGTCCCCCGTATGGATTCTCCACACACACCGGCGCTTCAGTGAGCCCATAGCCTTCATATATTTTGGTGCTCAGAAGTTTTTCGAAGCGATTCAGAAATTCGACCGGCAGAGAGGAGCCACCGGATATACAAAATTTTAAGGAGGAATTTTTGGGAGGATTTTGAGATGCGACCTGAATTAAGCGATTATACATGGTCGGAACCCCAAAAAAAATGGTTTGGTTTTCAGACTGGGCCGTTTCGATCAACTTCTCGGGATCAAAATGGGTAAATAATTCAATCGTAAACCCCGAGTAAATGGACACATTGATGACACTGGTAATTCCGTAAATGTGATACAGCGGAAGCATGCCGATGACCACCACCTGCGGGTCGAGTCTGCCGCGCATTTTGGCCAGAATTCGCGCTTCACTGGCATGATTGCCATGGGTCAGCATAACGCCCTTGGGAACTCCGGTGGTGCCGGAAGTATATAGAATGGTCAGTGAATCATCGTCCTGCACCGGATGCACATCAAAATCAACGTTGTTGCTGAACACGCTGTCCAGTTCCCGAAAATCGTCGGTATCCGGCGCTCCGACGGCGATTTTCAGGGCCGGTTCATATGCACTTTGCATTGCCGGCTGGATCTCGGCCAGGTAAGGTCCGGTCCCGATGAAGACTTTGGGCTTCGCATCCGAAAGGATGTATTCGAGCTCGTGTTTTTTGAATAAAAAATTAACCGGAACAATGACGGCCCCGAGCTTGGCCAGGGTATAGTAAATTATGATAACTTCTATGCTGTTTGGCATCATCACCATACAGTGGTCTCCGGCCGACAAACCCAACTCACTGAGACCGTTGGCCAGTTGCTTGCACCTGGTGTTCAGTTCGTGAAAGGTAATTGATCGTCCTTCGTATCGAACGGCCGGTTTGGCGGGATGACTGCGGGCCGTATCTTCCAGGTATTGGGCGAGATTCATCCTTAACAACCTTTATTCTTAAATATAATCTAAATGTGTCGTTTGGCGCAGCGCCTGTGCCTTTAAGTTATTGAAATCTCGATTCTCTTAGATCACGTAGCCGGAGAAAGTTCCCATGCGCTAATTTAAGATATTATTCTTACATTCACATTTATCGTTGGTTCTTTTTGAGGCGTCAGTATTCCATTAAAAATGGTGTTAACAATATCGTCGGCAAGGCCCAGCAGGTCCTGCGGTTTACCCAACAGACTTTTGCGGATAACCAGGTGTTCAATGGTCCCCCAAATCATGGCCCGCACCAGGTAAGCATTGATGTCCGGCCTGAATTCACCGTTCTGTATGCCTTCTTCCAAGACCTGGGTGGTATTTCTGGCTGATCGCTGGACAATTTTATAGGCTTCGGTTTTCAAAAAGTTGCGATTCCCTTTAAGGATTAGCATGACAACATTGGCATAATCCGGATTAGACGCATAAAGCTTTAGGTGACGGTAAATTAGTAAACGCAATTTATTGGCCGCACCCTGGATATATTCGAGAATTTCAAGATTTTTTTCCTGATACTGGTGGATGGTTTCGGCCGGAATAGAAAAGAGCAGCTCCTCTTTAGAAGAAAAGTATTCATAGATGGTTGCGTCAGATACTTCGGCTTTCTTGGCGATATCGGATATGGTGGCCTCATGAAATCCCTTTTGGGCAAAGATATTTTCCGCGGCTTTTAAAATGGCCTCTCCTTTAGCGGGATTTTTTTGTGCTTTAATGCCTTTGAGGGAGTTGTTGGTTTTGGATGGCATGCGATTAGGTGTCCGATTAAAAGTGATATTTTGTTTATTTTCATATATTGATATTTAAACACCGATGTCAAGCTGTTTTTTATAGAGCTTCATTGAAATTTCGGTTAGTATTTTATTATGGCTTTAATTCTTAGAAAAATAATATTGACAGTCTATAGCAACTTGAGTAATTTCAAAATCACTGATACAAATACAGGTCTAACTGGTTCTACTTTGTCACATTAATTTTTACTTCGGCCCCTAATCATAACAGTCTGATATAGTGTAATAAACGAATGCCTAAAATGAACTAAATTGCCTAAAATGACTAAAATTAAGGAGACGCTACGCTCTGTCGTTTTTTTTAAAATTGACAGAATACCATAATTTTAGCTCATTTTAGTTCATTTTCAATTTTAGCTCATTTTCTCAACTAATATTACAACCATCTGAAATTCTATTAATTATTTTACCCTAATAATGTGACAAAGTAGAACTAGGCAAATGATCATGATAACGTGTTCCACCCAAAAACAATATGCGCAGCATAAATCAATTAGAGGAGAAAAATGAAGCTGGAAAATAAAATTGCCGTTATCACCGGCTCCGGCAGGGGAATCGGGGAAAGTATCGCGCATGCATTTGCCGACGAAGGGGCTGATCTCATCCTGACCGCCCGCACCCGGCAGCAACTGGATCGGGTCGCCGATGCGATCCAAGCCAAAAATAGACAAGCTGCCGTGATGCCCTGTGATGTGTCATCACCGGCCGAAGTTCAACAATTGGCGGCCGAGGCCAGGGAAAAATTCGGCCGGATTGATATATTGGTAAATAATGCCGGAATTTCCAAGCGATCGAAACTGTTGGAATACGATGACGACACCTGGCTGGAAGTCATTCGAGTCAACCTTTTCGGGGTTTATCTTTGTTCGAAAGCATTTTTGCCGATTATGCAGCAAACGGGCAAGGGCCGTATCATAAATATCGCCTCCACGGCGGGCAAAACCCCCGTTCCTTTTAATACGGCCTATAGCGCCTCCAAGCACGGCGTGTTGGGCTTTACGAAGTCACTTGCCAGTGAGGTGGCTCTTGCGGGGTATCCCGGCATTACCGTGAATGCGGTCTGTCCTTTTTTCGTGGAAACCGATATGTTCCGGGGGCCGGGGGGGTATCTCGTCCAGATGGCAAAAATGACGGGTCTTTCTGAAAATGATGTACAGGATAAGGTTGTCGGCCGCAGTTTGCAGAAGCGCGTTCTGGAACCCGAAGAAGTCGCCGCCATGGCGCTTTATCTGGCCTCGGACGATGCCCGCGGCGTTACCGGCCAGGCCTTTAATATATGCGGCGGGCGGGTGTTCCACTAGCAATGAATAAGGAAAATGCCATGCAAGCCTGGACAGTCCATGATTTTGGAAACTATCAAGAAAAATTAATACTGGAAGAGCGCGCACTGCCACAGATGACGGGACCCGATGCCCTTATCAAAGTTAAGGCCATTGGCATTAATTTTTTTGATCTGCTGGCGATAGCCGGAAAATACCAGGTCAAAGCACCGCTGCCGTTTGTCCCCGGAGCGGAAGCTGCCGGAGAAGTGATTGAGGTCGGGGACAACTGTGGTTTTAAAGTGGGCGACGGTGTTATGACAAATTCTTCAGGAGCGTATGCGGAATTAATGATTGCCGCGCAAAATACCACCTACCGCTTGCCGGAGAGTATGCCTTACGAGGATGCCGCAGCTTTTCAGATCAACTACCAAACCTCCTATTTTGCGCTCGTGTACCGGGCAGACTTGAAAAAAGCGGAATACCTTCTGGTTCATGGCGGTGCCGGCGGCGTTGGGACCGCCGCGATACAAATTGGAAAAGCCATGGGGGCCAGAGTTATCGCCACGGCCGGCACGCCTGAAAAACTTGAGATCTGCCGGCAGTGCGGGGCTGAATTTCTGATAAATTACAATAGCGCGGATTTCGTCGAAGCAGTCAACGAATGCACCGACGGACACGGGGCTGATGTCATTTTCGATCCGGTTGGCGGGGAAGTTTTTGATCGAAGCACCAAATGTATCGCCTGGGAGGGAAGAATATTGGTGATCGGATTTACTTCCGGTCGAATTCCCGAGATTCGCACCAATAAGGTATTGTTAAAAAATATTTCCGTCACCGGATTGTGGTGGGGTAATTACCGGCTGCATAACCCGCAGCTTATGCATAAAACCCAGCAGCACCTTTATCAAATGTACGGCGAAGGCGCCGTCAAACCGATCATCCATTCGGTTCATGAGTTAAAAGATTTGCCGGAAGCTTTGAAATTAATTGAAAACCGAAATAGCTATGGCAAGGTGGTTGTTAGAGTTGTATAGCCTTGGAAATTTTGTGTATTCAGATAGATAATTTTTGATCAATAACGAGTGTGCCGGCAAGTAGATAGTATTGGTTTCAGGTGTCAGGCAGATTAAGTTTATTGGGTTGATTGAGTTGGATTGGAATTATGTCGAATAAATAAAAATGATTATTATCCTTAATTTTAGGCAATTTAGACATTTTAGGCATTTGCCACTTATATCTCTGCTCTCAAACTGTCTCGAAGAAAATTAGATACTATTATAAATCCTTAGGAGCGTCAAATGTCTCATTTTAAAATCAACCAGAAAGATATTTTTTTTATTTTAAAGGAACAACTCAATTACGGATCTTTAGGTACCTTGAAACGCTATAAAGGTCTGAATGAAAAAACCTTTGACCTGCTGATCACCGAAGCCCTTAAATTTGCCAGGGGCGTGGTGGATCCTTTGCAGGAAATCGGTGAGGAATTTGGGGTGAAATTTGAGGACGGAAAAGTCATATGCTCACCCGAATTCCGGGAAGCATTTAAACAGTACGGGCAGGACGGCTGGACGGCGGCCGTCCGGGACCCGGAGTACGGCGGCCAAGGTTTTCCCAACATGATGCGCATTGTGATCAATGACTTGATGTACGGTGCCTGTCAGGCCTTTAATATGGCCCCGAGTTTGACCCACGGGGCAGCGCATTTGATCGAAAGCTTCGGCACTGAAGCGCTAAAGGAGCGCTTTATACCGAAAATGTTTGACGGAACCTGGGCCGGCACCATGTGTCTGACCGAAGCGGATGCCGGTTCCAATCTGGCAGCGCTGCAAACGACGGCCTACCCGGTCGGAGATCATTATAAAATCAAAGGCAGCAAGATTTTTATCTCCTGGGGTGATCATAATCTGGCGGAAAATATTATTCATCTGGTTCTGGCCCGGATCGACGGTGCCCCGGCAGGTGTCAAAGGAATTTCCCTTTTTGTGGTGCCCAAGATGAAATTGAATCCCGACGGTTCCATCGCAGGACCGAATGACGTCGTTTGCGGCGGCGTGGAGAAAAAACTGGGACTGCATGCCTCGCCGACCTGTGTCCTGAATTTCGGCAGCAATGATGACTGCACCGGGTATCTGTGTGGTGATGCGAACAGGGGCCTGGCACACATGTTTCAAATGATGAATGCGGCCCGCATCAACACCGGCGTCAGCGGCATGGCGCTGGCCAGCACCGCCTATCAAAATGCGCTTGAATACGCCAAAGGCAGGGTCCAGGGGCGCGATATCGCCGGCCGCAAATCCGGCGATGTACCGATTATCGACCATCCCGATGTCCGCCGCATGCTGCTGTGGATGAAAGCCATGGTGGATGGCATGCGTTCCATGATATATACCGGAGCTTTCTGGCAGGATTTAGCCCTGGAATTGCCCCAGGGAGATGACAAGCAGCACCACGCCAATCTGCTTGATTTTATGACCCCGATTATTAAAGCCTATTGTTCGGATATGGGCTTTAGAGTGTGTGAAACCGCTATCCAATGTCTCGGAGGGTATGGTTTCTGCAAGGAGTATCCGCTTGAGCAGTACCTGCGGGATGCCAAGATCATGTCCCTTTACGAGGGCACCAACGGGATCCAGTCCATGGATTTGATGGGTCGTAAAATGCGCATCAACAATGGCGGACCTTTTATGGCATACCGCCGGGAAATCGAGAAATTCTGCCATGAAAACCAGGATAACCCGCAGCTGGGAAACGAGGTCAAAGCGCTTGCCGAAGTGTTCGAGAAACTGGCAGGGGTTGCGGAGTACATGCGGGACCAGATGGATTCCGATCCGTTGCAGTGGGCCTCCAACACCTACCCGGCCCTGGTGGCCTTTGGCGAAGTGACCATCACCTGGCGCCTGCTGGATATGGCCGCCATTGCGACCCGGGCCGTTGCGAAAGGCAAAAAGAATAAATTTTACACCGGCAAAATCCTGCAGGCCATCTATTTTGCAGATATGACCCTGCCGCACACGCTGGCGACCATGAAAAACGCGCTGCGCAAGGGACGAGAAGTCATTGAAATGCCGGACGCCGCCTTTTGAAGTCGGAAGTGGGATTGCGGAAGTCGGAAGTAGGATGTCAGAAGGCGGAAGGCAGATGTCAGCGCAGCCGCTGGCGGTGAAGCGACCAGTTTGATCGTAAAAAGAAACTTTGTGGAGAAGGGGAGAAGAGTAAGAAGATGAATTAGTCAAGCTGGTAAGTTGGTGAGTTCCTAAGCGCGTAAGCAACAGACAAGTAAGATCGATCTTATTCCATCAACTAATCAACCAATCGACTAATCAACTAATTTACCAGAGGTAATGACTGTTATGGAAGTTCCAATTCCCGATGAACAACTGGCCATACGCGATAGAATCAAACAATTTGTAGCAGAAGAATTGGAGCCGATATCTCTGCTGGTGGAATCTGAAGGACGGATACCCGATGAAATCGTGAGCAGGATGAGAGAATTGGGACTGTTTGGTCTTTCTATCCCCAAAGAATACGGCGGACTGGGCCTCTCCACGCTTGATGAAATTATGGTCTATGAACAGTTGACCCAGACCAATGCCAGCTTTCGATCCCGGATCGGCACCAGCAACAGCATTGGGTCCATGGGAATATTGTTTGACGGAACTGACGATCAAAAAAATAAATACCTGCCGCGCATTGCGGCCGGGGAATGGACGGCCGCCTTTGCCCTGACCGAACCGGATGCCGGCTCCGATGCCGCCAACATCAAATGCAGTGCGATTTTAGAGGATGATCACTGGGTTTTAAACGGCACCAAACAATTCATAACCAACGGCGATTGTGCCGCAGTTTTCACCACCATTGCGGTAACCGATGAGCAGAAACGAGCCCGGGGCGGATTTACTGCTTTTATTATAGAAAAAGACTTTGCCGGATTTTCTGTCAGTCCGCCGGACCGCAAAATGGGATTGAAAGGATCGCATACCAATGAAATCGTATTGCGGAATTGTATCGTACCCAGAGAAAATGTCATCGGCGGCATGGATATGGTGGGCATGGGGTTTAAGACCGCCATGCGGGTCCTGGACAAGGGAAGGCTGACGATGGGGGCCTGTGCGCTGGGTGCATCTCAAAAACTGCTGGACCTTTGCGTGGCGCATATCCGGCATCAATTCAAAGCCGGAAAATCCAAAGATGATCTGCAGGTCGCCCAGTTCATTCTGGCGGACATGGCCACCGAGATTTATGCAGCCCGGCAAATGCTGCACGACACGGCCCGTTTGCGGGACACCGGCAAAAATGTCACCCATGAAGCGTCCATGGTAAAATTGTTTTGCACGGAAATGGCCAGCCGAATTGCCGACCGGGCTATGGATATATTTGGGGATCAAGGCTACCTGACAAAATCACAAATCGAGATGTTTTTAAGGGATGTCAGATTATATCGAATATTTGAAGGCACCAGTGAGATTCAACGCATGGTGATATCCAGAAATCTGCTTAGAGCGTAACAAAATCAGCGTGTAATGGTGTATACCGAGTATCTATCGAAAGATAGAGAGGTTGTCAGGAGCAGATTTAGGTTTCAGGTGTCAGGTGTCAGGAACATGTCATTTGAAATTTGGCCCTTGCAATTACCTGAGGGGTCAAATTGACTTTCGACGAATTCACCAGCCTTAATAATGGCCACAGCCGCAGTTGACCGCTGAGGTAAAGCCCCTGACACCTGACACCCGAAACCAGAAACTAATTTATGACTGTTCTACTGCAGAAAGTTCAAATTTTAAAATAGGAGATGTGCGATGAACCAACCAGTCATCATCAGCGCCGTTCGCACCCCGGTTGGGCGCTATATGGGTGCTCTTAAAGATGTTGAAGCATACGATCTTGCCGGCCTGGTGCTCAATGAAGTCATTAAACGGGGGGATGTTCAACCGGAGCAGGTGGATGAAGTTATCATGGGGCAATCCTATCAGAACGGTGAATATGTCAATATCGCCCGCATGGGGTTGCTGAAAGCCGGTTGGCCCGAAGCGATACCCGGCATGACCCTCGATCGGCGCTGCTGCACCGGTTTGGATGTTGTTCGTTACGCGGCCAGCCTGATCATGTCCGGACAGGCCGAAATAATAGTTGCCGGTGGCGTGGAAAGTATGAGCCATGCCGAGTTTTATCTGCCGGGAAATATTAAATGGGGAATCGGCGGTGGCAAAGGAATGCCCCGGGGCCACGGGGATATGTCGATCTGGGGTTTAAAATTTTATGACCGTATCCAGAGAGCCCGGGTCATGTCCCAGCCGGAAGAACGCTACGGAATCCTGCCGGCCATGATGACCTGGGCCGAAACCGCTGCCAGAGAAGAAAATATTTCGCGCGAAGCCTGTGATCAATGGTCCCTTGAGAGCCATCAAAAAGCATGCGCGGCCATGAAATCCGGTAAATTCAGCGAAGAAATAGTTGCCGTTCCGCTGCCCCAGCGCAAGGGTGATGCGGTGTTATTCGATAAGGATGAAAACCCGCGGGCCGACACCACGCTGGAAAAATTGAGCAGCCTCAAACCCGTGTTGGGCGGCGTTTGCACGGCCGGCAACTCCTCCACCGAAAATGACGGGGCGGCCGCGGTCGTTGTTACCAGCGCCCGGAAGGCTGTTGAAATGGGTATCAAACCGCTGGCAGCAGTCAAATCATGTGCCGTTGCCGGCGATGATCCCCGCAAAGCTTACCGGACCGTACCTGCGGCAGTCAACAAAGCACTGGCTGCGGCCGGAAATGAAATGGGGCAAATGGATCTGATTGAGATCCAGGAGGCTTTCGCCGCTCAAGTTCTGGCAGACTTAAAAGAAATGGGCGTGGGACCGCAAGATTATGGAAAGGTGAACGTAAACGGATCCGGAATTTCCCTCGGGCACCCCATAGCTGCCACCGGGGTTCGCGTTCTGGTGACCCTGCTGCACGAGATGAAACGGCGCGGGGCGAGATACGGCCTGGAATGCATCTGCGGCGGCGGTGGCCTGGGAATAGCTGCGGTATTTGAAAGAACATTATAATTCATTTATTCCTGCAATTCGAAAGCGGAAAAATGAATGGTAAGTTGACTCATTTTGCTAAAAGCTTAAGAAAAGATTCTACCATGGTAGAATCTTTACTGTGGAGTCGGCTCAGAGCCAGGCAGCTGCAAGGAATAAAGTTTAGAAGGCAGCAACCCATAGGAAATTATATTGTAGATTTTGTCAGTTTTGAAAAACGAATTGTGATTGAGCTAGATGGTGGTCAGCATAAGATGAATAAGGATAAAGATAACGAAAGAGATAGATTTCTTGCTGAAAATGATTTCTCAGTGTTAAGGTTTTGGAACCATGACGTATTTGAAAATTTAGAAGGTGTATTAGAGGTCATACGAAAAAAATGTCTACAAAAAATTATCACCCTCCCCTAGCCCCTCCCGTCTAGGGAGGGGAATATAAATTTGATGATGAACGAAAGCTACTCGATTTAACGTTTAACTCCGCTGAGAGGAGAAGTAGCTTCCCTCCCCTGGCGGGAGGGATTGAGGGAGGGGGAATGAGATAAATTTCATCCTATAATTTTTGATGGATCCGTAATATATTTATCTCTGCCAGTATCGTTTCTTATGCGGTGATAATTTCAAACATGAGGGGTATAAAATTGACAAGAGAACTAAACGAAGTCGTGGTGGTCGATGCCGTGCGGACGGCATTTGGCAGGGCAGGGGAGAAAGGGTTATTTTGGAATACACGCGCGGAAGACCTGTGTGTGCCTTTATTGAAAGCTCTGATTGAACGCAATCCTGCCGTCAAACCGGAGATGATCGAAGACAGCATCTGGGGTGTAACCAACCAGATCAAGGAGCAGGGCGGCACCATCGGCCGGATGATTCCCATCCTGGCGGAATGGGGCTGGAAAATCCCCGGCTGTTCCCTTGATCGCATGTGCGCCAGCGGCCTGACGGCCGTTGGATTCGGTGTCAGCCATATCGCCAGCGGCATGGCTGACTGTCTGATCGCCGGCGGAGTCGAACACATGGGACACCTGCCCATGGGGTTTATGCGTGATCCGCACCCCCGGGCCGAAGAACTGCTGGGCGGACCATCAGCATTTAACATGGGAATGACTGCTGAAAATATTCATGATCGATTTCCGGAATTGACCAAAGAAATGGCCGATGCCTATTCCAAGACCTGCCAGGACAAGACCGATC
>Ga0210064_1000619_pt1 | contig 16660 bp, 19 predicted proteins | sample Muzzi_CordC_D2_FD_185531 | JGI IMG/M metagenome (GOLD analysis project Ga0210064, IMG submission 185531) | Wetland microbial communities from San Francisco Bay, California, USA, that impact long-term carbon sequestration - Muzzi_CordC_D2 (SPAdes) | ecosystem: Environmental > Aquatic > Marine >...
TCCGTTCCGTGTCCTTCCTCGGGTCACCCCCCAGAATCAACACTTCTGGCGCGGTGGCGCCGAAGGCGAGCTTCGATTCCTGCGCTGCGGGCCGTGCGGCAGCTATGTCCACCCGCCTGCTCCGGTGTGCGGCAACTGCCTGTCGAAGGACCTCGCGCCCGCCGCGGTATCGGGTCGAGCGACGGTGGCGACGTTCACGCTCAACCACCAGCCCTGGGTTCCGTCCGCCGACCACCCCTACGTCATCGCGATCGTCGAGATCGAAGAGCAGCCCGACGTTCGTTTGATGACCAACATCGTCGGCTGCCCGCCCGAAGCGGTGCATATCGGCATGGCGGTGGCCGTGGAATTCGAGGAACACGAGGACGTCTGGATTCCGGTCTTCGCCCCGGTGGACGCGTGAGGGAGATTCTGGAGCGTCGCGCTGCGATCACGGGCATCGGCCAGTCCGACGTCGGGCGACGGCTGAATCGCGATCCTCTCGAACTCACCCTCGACGCCTGCCTTGCGGCGATCGATGACGCCGGCCTGACGCGCGACGACATCGACGGTCTGTCGACCTACCCGGGCGCGATGGCGGGCCAGCCGGGCTTCAGCGGCGCGGGTGTCACGGAAGTGCACGACGCGCTGCGCCTCGAGCTGGAGTGGTGGAATGGCGGAATGGAGACATCGGGCCAGCTCGGCTCGGTGATCAACGCCTGCATGGCGGTCGCCTGCGGCTTCGCACAGCACGTGCTGTGCTTCCGGTCGGTCTGGGAGGCGACCGCGCAGGGCAAGGGCGGCCGCGCCCCGATCGGTGCCGGCGGCGGTGGTGGAAAGTTTCGCGCGAGCGGTCCGATGATGGAGTTCACGCTGCCGTTTCGCGCGTATTCGGCCGCAAACTGGGTGGCGATGTTCGCCCAACGGCACTTCCACGAGTTCGGAACCACGCGCGAGCAGCTGGCGCAGATTGCAATGAACGCGCGCAAGAATGCCGCGCTCAACCCGAATGCGATCTATCGCGACCCGATGAGCATGGACGACTACTTCGCCGCACGGATGATCAGCACGCCGTTTTGCCTGTTCGACTGCGACGTCCCGGTCGACGGAGCCACCGCGTTCATCGTTTCGCGCGCCGAAGTCGCGGCCGACCTCCGACGCGCGCCGCTTCACGTCGAGGCGGTCGGCTCGGCCCTGCGCGGGCGGCCCTCCTGGGACCAGTTCGACGACCTCACCACGATGGCGTTGCGCGACGCGTCGGCGATGCTCTGGGAGCGCAGCGATCTCGCGCCGTCCGACGTCGACGTCGCCGAGCTCTACGACGGCTTCAGCTTCATCGCCCTCGCCTGGATCGAAGCGCTTGGATTCTGCGGACGCGGCGAGAGCGGTTCGTTCGTCGAGGGCGGCCAGCGTATTGCACTCGAAGGCGAGTTGCCGCTGAATACCCACGGCGGTCAGCTCTCGGCCGGGCGTCTGCACGGCTACGGCTTCCTGCACGAAGCCTGCGTGCAGCTCCGGGGCGAGGGGGGTTCACGGCAGGTGGCGGGATCGCCGAGGGTCGCGGTGGCGGCCGCCGGCGGCGGCCCGCTCGCGGGTTGCCTGCTGCTGACGCGCGATTGATCGGAGTTGGGCTTCGGAACTTGGAGGAGAAGGAATGCTGTTCTCGAGAATCTTGTTGGGACTCACCGGAGTCGCATTTGCGGGTTACGGAGTCTATTGCGCCTACGATCTCGACACGATCGTGCGCCTGACCGGGATCGCGTTCCGCACGCCTTCGGCGGCGGTCGAATCGCGCGCGATGTACGGCGGCCTCCAGACGGGGATCGGCCTGCTGTTCCTCAATTCCGCGGTCAACCCGCGCATGACCGCCTATGGCCTCGTCGCGATGTTCTTCGTGATGGGCGGGCTCGCGGTCGGTCGCGCGCTCGGCATCGCGACGGATGGTATCGACGACTACAACCAGGGCGCCGCGATCTACGAAGGAGCCTCGGCACTGCTGGCCGCCGTCGCGATCTGGCGCGAGCGCAAGGCCCGCAACTCGCCCTTGTTCGAGTAGGTGTGCGATGTCGGTGCGCGGCGAGTTCGACCGCCACGTGGATTGCTGCATCGACTTCCTCGAGGCCTCCGGCTCCGACGTCGCCTACCGCTGGGCGACGCGGCTGCTCGAAGCTCGCGCGATTTCGAGGGACGATCTGACGGCGGCCGCGACCCGCGTGCTGTCCTTCGCCGCTGCGACGCCTTCGATCGAGGCGATCGAGTTCGAATCGAGCGCCGAGTCCGCCGCGTTCAGGGAGGTCTGCGACCCGATGCTCGAGATATCACACGTCATCACCGGGACGCCATCCGGCCGCGCGTCGGGCGACTAGCATGCAAGCACTCGTCTACGAGAATCACCTGTCGCGGCTCGCGCTGACGAAGCTGCTGTCTGCGGTCACCCCGCGCGCATTCGTCGGTCCGCTCGCGCCGATCCGGTTGCGCGAGATTCCCGAGCCGGTACCGCCGGCTCCCGACTGGCTGGTGATTCGGACGAATCTCTGTGGTCTCTGCGGCAGTGACTACAAACAGGTCTTCATGAACGGCGCGTTCGACAATCCGATGACGGCCATGATCTCGTTTCCGCAGGTACTGGGTCACGAGGTGGTGGGCGTGGTCGAATCCGTGGGTCCCGCCGTGACGCAGCGGCGCGTCGGTGAGCGAGTGGTGCTCAATCCGTGGCTGTCGTGTGCGCCGCGCGGATTGCCGCCCTGCGAGTGGTGCGCTCGGGGCGAATTCGCGCAGTGCTTGAACTTCACGCACGGCAGGATCGCAGCCGGCATCCACCATGGCAACAGCGTACAGGCCACCGGCGGCTTCGCGCCGCGACTGCCCGCGCACGAGTCGCAGTGCATCCCGATTCCCGACGACGTGAGCGATGAATCCGCCGTGCTCGCCGACCCGTTCGCGGTGTCGCTGCACGCGATCCTCCATCATCCGCCGACCGAAGGCGGCAGCGCGCTCGTGGTCGGCTGCGGCACGCTCGGCCTGCTCGCGATCGCGATCCTGCGCGCGCTCCACCCCTCGGTGCGGTTGCTTGCGGTCGCGCGCTTCGACCACCAGCGCCGCCTGGCCGAACGCTTCGGCGCCGAGCGCGTGCTGGCTCACGAGCCCTCGCGCGCGGTCGTCGCCGGAGTCGCCGATGCACTGGGAGTCGAGCAGAACGAGCCGTGGCGGGGACTGCCGATGTTGAACGGCGGCGTCGATGTCGTCTACGACACCGTCAGCTCGCCGCGAACCCTCGAGGTCGGTGTGCGCGTGACCCGCTCGCGCGGCAAGATCGTCGCGCTCGGCGTGGAGGTGCCGCGCCGCTTCGAGTGGACGCCGCTGTACTTCAAGGAAATCGCGTTGGTGGGCTCGAACGCGTTTGCGAACGAGGACTGGGACGGTCGCCGTCAGCACGCCATGGAGTGGTATCTGGAATTCGTCCGCGACGGCAGAATCGACGTCAGGGAGATCACCACCCACCGGTTCGCCCTCGAGCAGTACCGCGAGGCGTTCCTGAGCTGCTGGGATCAGGGGAAATCCGGTGCCGTGAAGGTGCTGTTCGAGTATCCGGGAGGCGCTCCGGTGGATCGCTCCTCCCGCGCGTGACCCGCGCGGCGGAAAGGGTCTACACTGCGTGCATGCACCCGAACCCCCTGCGGACGCCGATGCGAATGCGCGCCGAGGCGGCGCCGTGAGCGAGATCGAACGCCCGCCGCTTCCGAACGGCATCGTGGCCTTCGTGAAACGCGATTGCCCCACCTGCGAGGTCGTCGCGCCGGTGCTGCGCGACCTCGCAAAGCGGGTCGCCCTCACCGTCTACACGCAGGATGACGTCGCGTTTCCGGAAGGCCTCGAGCCGGTCGACGACCGCGCGCTCGAGATGTCGTGGCATTGGGGCATCGACGCGGTGCCGACGCTGATCCGTGTCGAGGCTGGCGAGGAGCGGGAGCGCGCGCTCGGCTGGAACCGCGAGGAGTGGCAGCAGCTCACCGGAGTCGAGGCGCTCGGCGACGGGCTGCCGGACTGGCGGCCCGGCTGCGGCTCGCTCTCGCTTGCACCGGATCGCGTCGACGAGCTGCGCGCGCGCTTCGGCGGCGGCGTGCTGCGTTCGCGCCGCATCGAGCTCGCGGACCTCGAGGACGAATACGAAGCCATGTTCGAGCGCGGCTGGAGCGACGGCCTGCCGCTGGTTCCGCCCACCGAGCAGCGCGTGCTCGCGATGCTCGGTGGCACGAAGCGCGCCCCGGACGAGATCGTCGCCATCGTTCCGCCGGACCTCGTGCCGTGCACGGTCGAGAAGGTCGCGGTGAACGCGGTGATGGCGGGTTGCAAGCCCGAGTACCTGCCCGTGGTGCTGGCCGCGGTCACGGCCGTGTGCACCGACGAATTCAACATGCACGGCCTGCTCGCGACCACCATGCCGACCGGCCCGGTGCTGGTCGTGAACGGCCCGATCCGCCGCGCGATCGGCATGAACTCGGGCATGAACGTGATGGGGCAGGGCAACCGCGCGAACAGCAGCATCGGCCGCGCGCTGCAGCTCGTGGTGCGCAACGTCGGCGGCGGGCGGCCGGGCGAGGTCGACCGCGCCACGCACGGCAACCCCGGCAAGCTGGGCTTCTGCTTCGCCGAAGACGAAGAGGGCTCGCCCTGGCAGCCGCTCTCCGTCGACCTCGGCGCCGAGCCCGGCCGGAGCACCGTCACGTTGTTCCCGGGCGAGGGCCCGCGCAACATCATGGATCAGATCTCGCGCGATCCCGAATCGCTCGCGCGCAGCTTCGCGGCCTGTCTGCGCACGCTCCACCACCCGAAGCTGCTGATCGCCTTCGACTGTCTGCTCGCGGTCGGTCCCGAGCACGCGCGCGTCTTCGAGCAGGCGGGTTGGAGCAAGGCGCAGCTCATCGGCAGGCTGCACGAGCTGCTCCAGGTTCCCGGCAGCGAGTTCGTGCGCGGTGCCGGCGGAATCGCGGAAGGCATGCCCGAGCAGCTGAAGGACGTGGCGCTGCCGAAGTTCAAGCCCGGCGGCCTGCTCGTCGTCCACTGCGGCTCGGGCGCGGGCCTGTTCTCGATGATGATCGGTGGTTGGGTGGCCGGCGACCTCGGCAGCAAACCCGTGATCCAGGAGATCGAATCATGAGCACGAGCCACTCCACGAACGCGGGCGCGCCCGCGCGCATCCTCGTCGATCCGACCAGCGAACGTGAACCCGCGAGCAAGCCGCGACTGCCGCGCCTCGCGACGCTCGCGGGCAAGACGGTCGGTCTGCTCGACATCTCCAAGGCGCGCGGCGACATCTTCCTCGGCCGCCTCGAAGCCCGCCTGCGCGAAGTCGGCGCCGAGGTGAAGCGCTACACCAAGCCGACCTTCACCAAGCCCGCGCCGGTCGACCTGCGCCACGAGATCGCGGTCGAGTGCGACGCGGTGGTGGAAGCCCTCGCGGATTGAGGCAGCTGCACGTCGTGCAGTGTGCACGACACGGCAGACCTGGAGCGCCGCGGCATCCCGGCCATGTACGTGGCCACCGTCGAGTTCGTGGACGGCGCCGACGCGCAGGCCCGGGCGCTCGGCTTCGAGCACAGCCCCGTCTACGTCGAGCACCCGATTCAGGATCGCACCGACGACGAGATGACGGCGATCGCGGATGCGGCGTTCGAGGCGGTGGTGGCGCAGCTGGTGAGCTGATTTCGCCTGGGTCATATGTCCCCACCGCGTGGTCATGAATGTCCGATTCAACACGATGCCGGCATTGCCCTCGCCGTCGGTCGGGCCGGAAGGCCTAATGCTCGAACTCCGAGCTGCCGAATCCCACGGGGTCCGGAGTTGGAGGGTTCTGCATGCTCGTGTTGCTCGGAATCAGCAGCCTGCTTTCGCTCGCCGCGGCGCTCGTGCTCGGAATCCGCCTGCTGATCCTGGCCAGCCGCACGCGCGGCGTGCCGGAGCTCGCGATGGGTGCCAGCTTCATCGTGGGGGGATTCTTCGGTTTCCTCTTCCTCCTGGTCGGGAATCCCGCCGCCGGCCTGGCCATGGCGGCGCCCGTATCCGAGCTGCTGTTCCGGCTCGGGATGTCGCTGATCGGCGTCGGAGTGTGCTTCACGTACGTCTTCGTCTGGCAGACCTTCCGGCCGGATTCTTCGCTCGTTCGTACGCTGAGCCTCACCGCCATGGTGTGCATCCTGGCGAGCTTCTGGGCCGTCTGGAGCCATCCAATCGAGGCGGCGCTGGTCGACCCCGTCCATCTGTTCGGTGAGGCCGTGCGGATGGGCGGATTGCTCTGGGGCTGTATCGAGGCGCTGCGCTATTACGCCGCCATGCGACGCCGACTCGCACTGAGGCTGGCGGATCCGGTGGTGACGAATCGATTCCTGCTGTGGGGGATTGCAATGGGGGCCGGGGTCGTCACCTCGCTCACCGGTTTGTTCATGACCGTCTCCGGGCGGGTGGATCCGGACGCCTGGCCGTATCTGATCCTGGGCATCTTCGCGACCATTTCACCGATAGCCCAGTGGTTCGCGTTCTTTCCGCCGCGCGGCTATTGCGAGTGGATAGAGAGCTCCGCTGCGGAGGCGAACTGATGGCCGATTCAGCCGTATTCGAATGCGTCTGCGACGTCCTCGAGCGCTCCAGCAGCCTCGATCGCCTGGAATCCCGGGGAACCGTGCGTCTGGCGCTCAAGCAGGCCGGGCTCGACGCGCGCAGCGTGACGGCCTCGCAGATGACGGTGGTGCTCGAGAAGGTGCTGCCCGAAGAGCTGACGTCTCGCGGCGTCGGCGACATCGATTCGCTGGTCACCAGGATCGTGAGCGCACTCGCGTGCGTCGAGGCCGGCGCGCAGCAGGATTCGCCGGAGTCCGTCTTCGCCCGTCTGGGCGGCTAGCGAGTCTCGAATTCGATTGGCAACGTCGCCCAGCCGCGTACCACGCCGCCTCCCAGCCGCTCGCTCGACGCGAAGTCGACCCGGAACTCGGGCAGGCGCGCCAGCAGCTCTTCCAGCGCGATCCTGGCTTCGAGCCGAGCCAGGCCGGCACCGAGGCAGAAGTGCGTTTCGAAGCCGAAGCCGAAGCCGAAGGCGAGGTGGGGCTTCGCTTCGCGTGAGATGTCGAAGCGCTCGGGATCGTCGATCCGGCGCTCGTCCCGATTCGCGGAGGCGTAGAGCCGCAGCAGCTGTGCATCCTCGGGAATCGTCCGGCCGTGTATCACGGCGTCTCTGCGCACGGTGCGAGACAGGCCCTGTACCGGCGATTCGAAGCGCAGGAATTCTTCGATCGCGGCGGGGAGGAGCGACGGATCGTCGACCATCCGACTGCGTTGATCGCGATGCTGGTCGAGCAGTGCGACGGCGTTGCTGATATGTAAATCATCCGCTCGATGGCGGGCGTGAAGTCGAGCTCGCCGCCGGCCTTCGCATCCCGCGTCACGATGGCGGTGGACTTCTCCCTGAACATCAGTCCGTCTTCGGGAGGAACGCCCAGGAGCTCGGCGATCACCGTGGCGGGCAACGGCCCCGAGAAGTGTTCGACCAGGTCGCACGATTCCCGCTCGATGAAATCGTCGACGAGGCCGCGAGCGAGCGTTCGGATGGATTGAAATCCATGGGAATCCTCGAAGCTTCAGATCCGTCGGCAGCGATAGACGAGTTCGCCTGCGAGGAGCGAGATCCACCACTCGCGCAGCGCCGCGCGACCGCCCGTGGTGCGGCGTTCGACGACTTCGAATCCCTCGTTCACGAGGAAGCGGTCGAGGGCGTGCTTGCTGAAGTAGTGGAGGTGTCCGCCGTCCCAACCCGCGTCGGACGAAGTGACGGGGATGCGGCCGAACAGGATCCGGAGCCGATTCGTCAGCGAGGCGACGTTCGGCACCGCGATCACGAGCTCGCCGCCCGGTCGCAACACGCGGTGGATCTCGCGGATGACGGCGAACGGGTCGAACAGGTGTTCGAGCACCGCGAGGTGGACGACGCCGTCGAAGTGGGCGTCGGGAAACGGCAGCGGGTCGGCGTTCAGGTCGACGACGCGGGCGTCGAAGCCCCGCGCGCAGGCGGCGTCGACGCCTGCGGCGACGATGTCGACTCCGACCAGCCTTCGGTAGCGCTGCGCGCGCTCGACCCGCGCCAGGAAGGCGCCGGTCCAGCAGCCCAGGTCGAGCAGGCGCTCGCCGCCTGCGAGCAGCGACAGCGCGACTTCGGCTCGCGAATTCGCGAACGGATCGAAGATCGGGTCGAGCAGGTAGCGGTGGAGCGGGTCGCGCGCGACTCGGGGAGTGCGCTCACCGGACGTCTTGGATTCGGAAATCTCGCTGTAGAGTGCCTTCGGATCCATGTGTGGCCTGAGCGGTCTCCATCGTGCCGGTCGTCGGCGCGGTGCGCTGTGGCTGTGATGCGGGGCGGTCGCTGGCGTTCCCATCATCGGCCATTCACTCGACCCAGGGTAGGCGAAAGGGCCCGCGAAACGTCCGACCCCGCGATCGGAACGCGATGTCAGTCGAAATCCGATGAGATCCATCGCTACCCGGCCGAGAGCACAGGGGCGAACCTCGCCACGGCTCGATCGATCGGATTCAGGGCCGGGCGGTCTCCGCGTGCTGAGAGCGCAGCCACCGTTGGAATCGACGCGGCGGGTAGAAGGCGAGCCAGGTGAGTCCCGTCGTCCCGACCAGGCAGAGCTGCACGGCGACGAGCGCGGGCGGAAAGTCCGTGATCGGCGCGTTGCGCACCACGGATGCGATCCCGACGATGAAGCTCGCGCAGACCGCGAACGTGAAGGAAATGCCCCACAGTCTGAACTGTGCGGTGGTGACGGGATCGATCAACCCCAGTGCGAGTCGCTTGCGCAACTTTCCCCAATAGGAGAACGACTCGGCCGCGCCCCAGAGCGCGACCCCGCCCGCGGTGAAGTCGCCGAACGAGTAGAGCGAACCGGCTTCGGGGATTCCGCCCGGGTACGCGATGACGACCGCGAGCCCGCAGAGACCGAGCAGGCCGAAGCCGGTGACGACGGCCTTCGACCACGCGACGCCGGGCCGGAAGATCACGTGAATTCCGCAGGCGAGTGCCATCAGCGTGATGAGTCGGGTCACGCCGGCGCCGATCATCGGGGCGTGGTATTCGGGGCCGCCGCCGAGGATGCCGAAGATGACCAGGCGCATGACGACTCCGACGGCCATCAGCACCAGCGCGCTGCCGTACGCGAGCTCGGGCGCCGTGCGCGTCCGCAGGCCCGCGAGCAGCAGGCGAATCCCGAGCAAGCCGCCGCCGACGCAGACGAATATGAAGGATGCGAGTAGAAAGAGCCGCACGCTTCCCTCCGATCCGGACTTTTCGGCAATTCGCGGCGTGACCGTTAGCCCGGTCTCGGGGAACGCGGGGCGTCGGTGCGCCGCCGGCCGGAGCAGCGATTGGAGCCGTATCCGCCACTCGCTACTCTGAGGCCCCCCCCGTCTCGTATGAACTCGCGACGAGGAGCTGCGTGAACGACCGAGCCGTCCGTTGGGAGTTGGTGGCGCCGTCGGGGCTGGTCGTCGCCCTGCTCGCGGTCGCGCTCCGGATGCGAAATCTGGCCGCGATCTTCCTGAGCGGATTTCCGGTGCTGTTCGGTACCGACCCCTGGTATCACCTGCGCCGGATCGAACTCGCGTTGAGCGGCGGCTTCGGCATTCCGCAATTCGACGCCTATGTAAATTTTCCGGACGGCGCGCTGATCGATTGGCCGCCGGGCTTCGACGTGCTGATGGCTGCGGGGTCGCTCGGGCTCGAACCCTTCATGCCCGCCGACTACGGACTCGTCGGTACGCTCGCGGTGATGGTGCCCCTGATCGGCGCCTTGACGCCGCTGCTCGCAATGGCACTGGCGTGGCGATTGTACGGGCCGCGTGCGGGCCTCTGGGCGGGGTTGCTGCTCGCGGTCATGAACGCGATGGTGAGCTACAGCAGCGTCGGGCGCGTCGACCATCACGTGGTCGAGCCGCTGTGGTTGGCGCTGTTGCTCGTGGCCTACAACTGGAGCAGCGCGGTGCGCGGCAGCGGATTCCGGTTGCTCGTAACGGGCGCTGCCATCGGCCTTGCGCCGGGCTTCTGGCCCGGAGCCATCGCGTTCTCGTTGCCGCTGTTCCTCGCGTGGCTCATCCTCGGGCGCCGGGATCCACGTGAGTGGCGCGACGGTGCACTCGCTTTCGCGAGCGCCACCGCCTTTGCCGCCGTTCTGTCCTCATCGAGTCGCTGGACCTGGGCGGGTAGCTTCGACTACTACGCGTTGTCGTTGTTCCAGCCGGTGGTATTCGGGGCTTTCGCGCTGTCGCTGCTCGTCTTGCGAGTCCTGCCGTTGCGCCTCGCCGCGGCGGGTCTCGCGCTGTTCGTCCTGATCGGATTCTCGCTCGAGATCCCGCGAGTCGCACTGCTGCGCGCGTTCGCGTACCTGTTCACCACCGAGTCGCAAATCAGCACGGTGTTCGAATCGACGCCGCTGCTCGAAATGGGGCCGGGCTTCGCGATCGAGTGGTTGTCGCCGTGGATCTTCGCGTGGCCGTTCGTGGCGTTCTTCGCGTTTCGGACGGCCGATCGACCGGGTCGAGTCTGCGTCGCCTGGGCGCTGCTGCTGATGAGCGTGCTCGCGGCGCTCCAGCTGCGTTTTGCGCCGCTGCTCGCCGTTCCGTTCGCGATCGCGCTCGCGGGCGCGCTCGATGCCGGAGTCGAGCGGATCGGCAGGGGCTTTGCGGTTTCCGCCGCCGCGACTGCGGTATTGCTCTCGACGCTGTGGCCGACCGTCGCGCCGTCTCTCGCGCGGCAACCCGTGGCACTCCCGCACCTGGCGCGCTCGTTGGATGCCTTGCTGTGGCTGCGCGACGTACCGCCCGCGACGAGTCACTACCTCGACCCGACCGAAAAGCCCGAATACGGGGTGCTCTCGGCCTGGGTCTGGGGGCATTGGATCACCGCGATCGCGCACAAGCCGAGCGTCGCGAGTCCGCTCGGACAGTCCGACGCGAATCTCGACGGCGTGCGGAACTCGGCCCGGGTGCTGCTCGCGAAGACGGAGCGCGAAGGCGCGGAGGTGGCGGAGTCCCTCGGGGTGCGGTTCCTGTTCCTGACGCCGTTGTTCCGCGGGCTCGAGAGCATGGCGCTGCAACTCGGTCGCGATGTCGGCGACTACGCGACCACGAATGCGGACGGAACGCACACGCTCGAGCCCGGCTACCTCGAGTCGCTGCACTCCCAGCTCTTCCTTCCGATCGACGAGCTCCCCGCGAGCGAGCGCTTCCGGCTGGTCTACGAGGGGCAGGCCATGCATCCGTTCATGGAGCGCGAGCGACCGTACGCGAAGATCTTCCAACTCGTGACCGGTGCGACGCTCGCGGGACGCTGTCTCGCGGAAGAGGTCGCGGTGGAGGCGACCATCGCCACCAATACCGGACGGCTGCTCCCGTACACGCAGCGGGCCGCGCCCGCGGCGGACGGCGCCTTCGAGCTGCGGGTACCGTATGCGGGCGAGCCGATTCCGGCGGGCACTTCCGGCCGGGGTCCGTTTCGCGTCCGCTGCGGTGAGCTCGTCTCGGAGGTCGTGCTCTCGCACGCCGCGGTCGAGCGCGGCCTGCGGATCGAGGTCTCGTTCGGGGCGCCGCAGGGCTGAATGTTCGCGCGGCTTGCTTCGACCCGGGACAACCGGAAGACTGGGGGTTCCCCGATTCCGTCGACACCGGTGTGTACGGCGCGCGAGATGAATTCATGGTTTCGATTCTCGTCGGAATTTCGATTGCCGCCCTGTTCACTTCGTTGTTCGCGTTCCGCTTCGACAAGGGGCGCGAACCCGGGTTGCTTGCGGGGTACTTCGCGCTCTTCCTCGCGATCGAAGCGGTCGCGTCGCACTTCTTCATGCCGGCCGGCGCACTCGGAATCGAGGTCGCCGCCGTCTGCTTCGCGCTCGCGATCGTGTTCGTCATGGCGACCGAGTATCGCCAGCGGAAAGAAGCCGATGCTCGCGACGCCGAAGCAGAGGACGCTTCGGGCGGGCGGGAGCGGCGGAATGATTGAGTCGACACCCGCGGAACCGGCGACGAGTACGGTGAGCGCCGAGTGCGGCGAAGTCATCGGCTTCGAGCGGCTCGTGGTGCGCTCCGAGACGCCGTCGTGCAGCGTTTGCCGGCGCCCGCGCGAGCGGCGCTGAGATCGGAAAGCCGCATTGGACGTCGTCCTGATCCGCACCGAAGGCCGCGCGCGAAAGGCCGAGATCGAGGTGGACGGTCATCCGCTCTGTGTCGTCGACGGGATCAGCGCGGTGGCTGCGCCGGCCGCCCCCGGACCGGTGCGGGATCCCGTATTCGAAGCGGTCGTGGTCGAGCCGGATTCCTGGGAGCGCGCGATTGCGGCCAACCGCGAGCGACGGAAGCGGCTCGAACCCTTGTGGGGCTGGCGCTATCGCGGCTACGGCGAGATCGTCTCGCTCGATCCGGTTCGGGCCGACCTCGGACCGCTGGTGCTCGGGCTCGGCCTGCGTGCCGATACGCCGGAGAGACTCGGCGCGTTCGTCGAGATCGCGATCGACCGGATCACGCTGTCGCGCCGACGAGTCAGTCGAGCGACCGGAGCATGATCGCGTCCGAGCCCCTCGGTAGTTCGATCAGCAGTCCGTCTTCGCCGAGGGTCCATCCCTCCTTCCGCACGTCCGAGACGCCGCGCACGTAGACGGGTTCGAGCAACTTCGTCGGGGGCGGTGGAGTGAGGTGGTCGAGGACGAGCAGTCCGACTCCGGCCTCGTTCGCGACCTTCGCGGCATCGACCGGGCTGGTGTGATAGTCCGGAATGTCCTCCATGATCCGGGCGATCCGCGGGTTGTCGTTCGCTGCGGCCGCCGCGCCGATCTTTGCCACCAGATGGTTCGCCTGGGCCTCGTGGACCAGCACGTCCGCCCCCTGCGAGATCCTGATGAGGGTCGGCGAGACGACCGTGTCGCCGCTCACGACGACCGATCGTCCTGCGTAGTCGAAGCGATAGCCGACCGCGGGACGCACCGGCCGGTGGTCGACCGGAAACATCGTGATCGTGAGCCCGGCCTCTTCGAGAATCACCGTCGGCGCGGCGGCACCCTGGGGATTCGGGAGCGCCTGCATTCGGCTCGTTTCGGGAGACATCAGGTCGGCCCCGTGGTGTTCGACGCGATAGCCGGTGTCGAGCGCGTAGGCTTCTTCGAAGCCGGCCACGACTCGCTCGACACCGGGCGGGCCGAATACGCGCAGCGGTGCTTCGCGCCCGTCGGCCCAGGTCATCAGGTTGAATTCCCCGAGCTCTCCGATGTGATCGGAGTGGAAGTGCGTGAGCAGGACGGCACCGATCCTGCGTCCGGGAATGCGCCACAGTGCGAGGTTGTTCCAGGCGCCGGGCCCCGTGTCGACGATCCAGAACCTGCCCGCAGCGAAGACGGCGACGCAGGACTTGGCGCGATCCGGGCTCGGCAGGGGCGACGAAGTACCGCACAGCAGGATCCGCAGCGCGTCGTCGTCGAACAGCGCATCGGTTTCGCCGGACTTCGCCATGGTGCGTTCGATCGCGCGGTCGACGATCCGGTCCTGCACGGTCGGCAGCCGCGTGGCGACGATTGCAACCGCTGCGACGGCGAGCAACAGACCCGGGAGCCACACGAACAGTCGTTGCATCGAGCCCTCCGATTCGCGAATGCAGACACTAGTCGGATGCCGCCGGGAGCGCCAAGCGTTCGGAAAATCGGCTCCTCCGATCCATTCCGTGGCCGGAACATCGCGATTCGCCCCGCGTAGTGAAGCGGCGCCGCGGGTCGCGTAGAGTGGTGATGCGGCCGCTCGAAGGCTGTCCGGCCGTGAAGTCTGTTGGACTGCGCAAGGTGGGGGGGAGATCGATGGCGTCATTGCTGCGAAACTGGGGCGAGGTCCTGCGCACCCAGAATCTGTCGACCGAAGAACGGATGGATGCGGTGTCGCGCTGGCTGTTGATCACGCGGGCCAGCGTGTTCCCGATGACGCTCTCGTCGGCTGCGATCGGCGGCCTGCTCGCGGCGGCGTCCGCCGACGCCAACTGGCTCTACTTCTCGATAGCGCTCGTCGGGCTCGTGCTCGCCCACGCCGCCAACAACATGATCAACGATTACTTCGATCTCGAAGGCGGCGTCGACACCGATGAGTACATTCGGACGCAGTACGCGCCGCACCCGGTCATCTCCGGACTGATCTCCAAGTCCGGCCTGATTCTCGCGATTGCGATCGTCAATCTGCTCGACCTCGGCATCCTGCTCTATCTGACCGAAGCGCGCGGCTGGGGCGTGGCGGCGTTTGCGTTGCTGGGTTTGTTCGTCAGCGTCGGCTACGTGGCGCCGCCGATCAGGCTCAAGCATCGCGGTCTCGGCGAGCCCGGTGTCGCGCTGGTGTGGGGGCCGCTGATGATCGGCGGTACGTACTACGCCACTGCCGGGAGTCTTCCGCTCTGGGTGTTCGTGGCGAGCCTTCCGTACGCGATCCTCGTGACCACCGTGTTGATCGGCAAGCACGTCGACAAATTCGAATCCGATGCCGCGAAGGGCATCCACACGCTGCCCGTGCTGCTGGGCCGGGATCGATCGCTGTTCCTGAATCAGCTGCTGATGGCCAGCTACTTCGTGCTGGTGCTGTCGTTGGTGATGGTCGGCACGTTCGGGGTCTGGACGTTGCTCACATTCGCAGCCGTTCCGCGCGCGTTGGAAGTGATCCGGGTCTACAACCGACCGCGCCCCGAAAGCCCGCCTGCGAACTACCCGATCTGGCCGCTGTGGTACGTCGCCTGGGCGTTCATGCTCACGCGGCGCGCGGGTGCCTTGTTCGTGCTCGGGCTGCTGCTCGACGTGATCCATCCCGTTCACTGGTAGGCAACGCGTCGCCCGCGGCTCAGCTCTCGAGCAGGATGCGCTCGATGGCCTCGATGACGCCGCCTTCGGCATTGCTCTTCACGATGACGTTCGCGGCAGCGCGAGCGGCCTCGGCCGCATTGCCCATTGCGATGCCGAGCCCGGCTTCGCGAATCATCTCGGCGTCGTTGGTGTCGTCGCCCACCGCGGCGATCTCTTCGGGCGTGATGCCGGCGCGAGCGGCGATTTCACGCAGCGCTCCCCATTTTCCGGAACTCGGGGAGATGAATTCCAGGATGTGCCCGCGATAGCCCTTGTTCATCATCAGGTGCGAGAGCACCCGGTCGCCGAGAAACGAATGAACGCGCTCGCGCAACGGCTCGAGGACCTCCGCTTCGGCCATCGTGTTGACCATGATGACGTCGTCGCGCGCCGCTGCGGACAGGTCGTCGACGATGCGTGTAAACTCCGGATTGTCGTCGAGGTATTCGTTCTGGAATTCGTGGGTGAGGTCGCGCCGCTCGGTGAGGATGTCCGTTCGTTCGTGATAGCCGTCGACGTAGACCATCGGCGGGCCGTGCCTGCGCAGCAGGGTGAGAAGGTCGTCGATGACGTCGCCGGGCAGATAGTTGTCGAGTCGGGTCTCGCCGCTCTCGATGTCCTTCACGATGGCGCCGTTGTGAACCACGATCGAGCCACTGAGCGAGAGCTCCATCGCCACCGGGAGCGCGGTGCGGAAGCGCCGCCCGGTGCACAGCACGATTTGCAGGCCGCGTCGGCTCGCGGTCTCGACCGCACGGCTGGCGCCGCTCGAGAGCTTGCCGTACGGATCGAGCAGGGTCCCGTCGATGTCGAGGCCGATCAGCCGTACGCGCATGGTTGAACTCTCACTCCGCTACGGAGTGTGCCGCGCGACGAGCCCAGCGACCAGTTGCGACCCAGATTCCGGTTCCGACGGTGAGAACGAAGCTGCTCGCGAGCTGGGCGATCCAGATGCCTGTTTCGGCGAGGTCGGTGTGGCGCGCGAGAATCCAGGCGAGCGGCAGCGTGACAAGGAACGCGGTTCCGAGCGAGATCGCCATCGGGACCACGAAATCGCCGGCCCCCTGGAGGGAGCGCATGAAGACGAAGTAGAACGCCCACAGCAGCACGGAGAACGACAGCCACCACAGGTATTCGCTGCCGATTCGAATCACCTCCGGGTCGCTGCTGAAGAATTCGAGAATCTCGACCCGGAAGAACATGAAGCCCGCCGCGAAGCAGAACATGATCGTCACGTGGACCGCGAGCCCCGTCCCCATCGCCCGCCAGGCCCGCTTCGAATCACCGGCTCCGAGGGCCTGCCCGACGATCGTCGCGCAGGCGCCCGCGAGCGGGAAGCACACCATCGGCGCGATCATTCCCAGCCGCAGACCGATCGCATAGGCGGCCTGCACTTCTTCGCCGAAGTCGCCCGCGACGCGGAGAAAGGCGAAGGTCGTGGCGACACCCCCGACCATCTGGAGCGCGGGCGGCCAGGAAAGCCGGACGATCTGTTTCATCACCCGGAGGTCGGGCAACATGTGGCGGCGGCGCAGGTGTACGCGCGCGCGCCCGCTGAAGAGCACCACGAGGCCCAGCGCCATCGCGCTGAACTGCCCGATCGCAATCCCGATCGCGACTCCCCGGACGCCGAGCTCGGGCGCTCCGAGGTTGCCGAAGATCAGCACCCACTCTGCCAGCAGCGCCACCACGGTCTGGATCAACATCACGAACAACGGCATGGTGGTGTCGCCCGCTCCGCTCATGATCGACGAGAAGAAGAGGGTGCCCACGACACCGAAGTT
>Ga0210064_1000621_pt1 | contig 16625 bp, 18 predicted proteins | sample Muzzi_CordC_D2_FD_185531 | JGI IMG/M metagenome (GOLD analysis project Ga0210064, IMG submission 185531) | Wetland microbial communities from San Francisco Bay, California, USA, that impact long-term carbon sequestration - Muzzi_CordC_D2 (SPAdes) | ecosystem: Environmental > Aquatic > Marine >...
CTGCTCGACGAGGTGGAGAAGGCGCATCCGGATGTTTTCAATGTCCTGCTGCAGGTGCTGGATGACGGCCGTCTGACCGACGGGCAGGGTCGTACCGTGGACTTTCGTAATACCGTCATCGTCATGACCTCCAACCTGGGGAGCCAGATGATTCAGGAAATGAGTGGCGAGGAGAACTACACCGCCATGAAGGCGGCCCTCATGGAGGTCGTTGGCAGCCACTTCCGGCCGGAGTTCATCAACCGCATCGATGATGTGGTGGTGTTCCACCCGCTGGTGCGTGACCAGATCCACGCGATTGCCGCCCTGCAGATCGATATCCTGCGTGCCCGCCTGCAGGAACGTGACATCGGGCTGCGGGTGAAGGATGCCGCGCTGGACCTGCTGGGTGAGGCCGGATTCGATCCGGTATACGGCGCCAGACCGCTGAAGCGCGCGATCCAGCACCAGCTGGAGAATCCGTTGGCACAGGATATCCTTGCGGGGCGTTTCGGACCCGGTGACGTGGTGGCGGTGGATGCACAGGGCGATGAACTCGGCTTCAGCCTGGTGACCGACGCCCCGGCATCCGCGGCCTGAGGCATGGCGGGTTTCAGACCCTGGCGAGCACCCGGTCGAGTGCGCGTTGCGTCAGCACCCGCTTCAGGAAGGCAAACAGGTAGGTTGGAAAGGTTACATAGTAGCGGGCGCGGGGACGCCGGCTTTCCAGTGCCTGAATAACCTTTTTCAATACCGCCTCCGGCGGCAGGGTAAAGGGCACCACGGGTCCGTCTGTGGTCAGGCGCTGTTCCATTTGCCGATAGCGGTCGCGATGGACACTGGTTTCCGGATTGATATGGCGCTGGTAGGCGGTAAAGGCATTGGCCCGGAAGCGACTGGTAATCGGTCCCGGTTCGATCAACGCAACATGGATGCCGGTTCCCCGCAATTCGAGCCGCAGGGTGTCGGCAAGCCCTTCGAGGGCATACTTGCTGGCGTTATAGGCGCCCCGGAAGGGCAGGGCCACGAATCCCAGGACCGAACTGTTGTGCAGGATGCGTCCGTACCCCTGCCGGCGCATGACCGGCAACACCCGGTTGGTCAGTTCATGCCAGCCGAACAGGTTGGTTTCGAACTGGACCCGCAGGACCTCGCGGGTCAGGTCTTCCACGGCACCGGGTTGCCCGTAGGCGCCGTTATTGAACAGGGCATCGAGCCGCCCGCCCGTGCGGGAAAGCACCTCGTCGACGGCGGCGGCAATCGACCCGGAATCGGAAAGGTCCAGGTGGAGGGATTCCAGTCCTTCCGCCCGGAGTCGTTCCGCATCCGCTGCCTTGCGGGTGGTTGCGAACACCCGATAACCGCGCGCCGCCAGTCCCCGGGCGACGCAGTAGCCGATTCCGGACGAACAGCCGGTGATGAGGATGCTTCTGTTGTCCGTCATGGCGGCTTAAGCTACTGTTGTGTTTTGGGGATAACCATTGACCGGCAAGTCTGGTCAGCGGATGACGGTTTGTCAAAGACTGTATTTGCCATTGATAAATAACGGAAACCACTTGAATCGCGGGCGGATGTTTCTGTAGTATCAGCAGCTTGAATAAACATCCAGAATAAGGACCGGGGAGGCATAAGATGATAATCAAGCGACTGGTAACGCTATTGGTATGCGCCGGAGTGGTGTGGTACCCGGTTTTTTCCGCTGCCAAGGGTTTTAATTATTCGTACGGGGAAGCCGGCTATACGAACCTCAGCACGGATGAGTTCGATGGCAGTGCGTCAGGCGCCACTGCACGGCTTTCGTTCGGCGCCACGGACCATATCCATGTAAAGGGTGAGTACAGCCATTTTTCGTCGGTGGACATCCAGAAGAAAACCTTCTTCGGCAAGACAACGGACAGCGTCGATATCGACCGCTTTGTTATCGGGATCGGGGGCAACCTCCAGGTGCTGGAAGATGTATCGTTCATCAAGAAGCTGGATATACTGACAACGGTCAGCTACTACGATGCCGAGTACTCGAAGGACAGCAACCGTTCCGACCGGGGGTATCAGATCGAGCCCGGGATACGTGCCCAGGTAATGAAGAAACTGGAACTGGATGCCTCTTTGACACACCTGAATATCGATAACTTCGACGGTACCGGTTTCGGTGCCGGCGCCGTTTACAATTTCTACAAGGATTTCTCGGCCAGAGGAACCTACAAGCACTTCAGTCACGACGATACCGACGAATTCTTTCTGGGGGTCCGGCTGGATTTCTGACCCTCTATCCCCTGGTGCGCAAGCCCGCCATCCGGCGGGTGTGACGCGCCGATGTGACCATCAGCTATCCTGCATCCGCCCGAGTGCTGGTTCATGGTCGACCGATAGCTCCAGTTCGTGTTCCTCCTGCTGCAGGGTCCACAAGCGGGCATAAAAACCCGCCTCGGCCAGCAGCGCCTTGTGGGTTCCCTGTTCAATGACGCGGCCGGCATCCATGACCAGGATGTGGTCGGCATCCACGATGGTGGAAAGCCGGTGCGCAATGGCCAGCGTGGTGTGGTGTGCCGCAACATTCCGCAGGGCCTCCAGGATCTGCTGCTCCGAATGCGAATCCAGGCTGGAGGTGGCTTCGTCGAATACCAGGATCTTCGGGTTCTTGAGAATGGTGCGGGCGATCGCCACGCGCTGTTTTTCACCGCCGGAGAGTTTCAGCCCGCGCTCCCCCACTACGGTGTCGTAGTCCCGCGGCAGTGACATGATGAAGTCATGGATGCTGGCCAGCCGGGCGGCCTGCTCGATCTCCTCGCGGGTGGCGGTCGGCCGGGCATAGGCAATGTTGTAATACAGCGATTCGTTGAACAGCACCGTGTCCTGGGGGACGATGCCGATGGCCTGCCGCAGGCTGGCCTGTGAGACCCGGCTGATATCCTGACCGTTGATCAGGATCCGTCCCGAGGATACCTCGTAGAAACGGAACAGCAGGCGCGCCAGGGTGGATTTGCCGGCGCCGCTGGGGCCGACCACGGCCACCTTGCGCCCCGGCGGGATGGTAAAGCTGACGTCGTGCAGGATGGGACGCTCGTGTTCATAGGCAAAGGAGACGTCTTCAAAGCGGACTTCGGCAGCGCCGACTTCGAGTTCCCGGGCATCCGGCCGGTCGGTAATCTCGGGAGCGCGCTCGACGACGTCGAACATCAGTTGCATGTCGGCCAGGGCATGCCGGAGCTGGCTGTAGACGACACCCAGGAAATTCAGCGGGATGAACAGCTGCAGCAGGAAGGCGTTGACCAGCACCAGGTCACCCAGCGTCATGGTGCCGGCGACCACCCCCCGGGCTGCCAGGATCATGATCACGGTGACCCCGCTGGCGATGATGAGCGATTGTCCGATATTCAACACGGACAGCGAGGTCTGGCTCTTGACTGCGGCGGATTCCCAGCCTTGCAGGCTGTGGTCGTAACGCCGTAATTCATAGGCTTCGTTGCCGAAATACTTGACCGTTTCATAGTTCAGCAGACTGTCGATTGCCTGGGTACTGGCCAGGGAATCCTGGGCGTTCATGGAGACCCGGTATTTCATGCGCCACTCCGTGATCTTCATCGTGAATGCGATGTAGGTGACGACGGAGATGAAGGTGACGACCGCGAACCAGATGCTGTAGCGCGACAGCAGGATAGCGGCGATCAGGGTGATTTCCACCAGTGTCGGGAGAATGCTGAAAACCATGTAGTTCAGCAGCGAGCTCACGCTGCCGGTACCGCGTGCGATATCCCGGGACAGGCCCCCGGTCTTGCGCTCCAGGTGATAGCGCAGCGACAGCCGGTGCAGGTGCTCCACGACCTTCACCGAGATACTGCGGGTCGTGCCATGCCGTACCCGGGCGAATACCGCATCGCGCAGTTCGTTGAACAGGGAACTCGCCAGGCGCAGGATTCCGTACAGCACCAGCAGGAACAGCGGCAGCACCAGCGGATTGCCGGCAGACGTCCCGAGCCGGTCCACGATATCCTTCAGGATCAGGGGCACGCCTACATTGGCGACCTTTGCCAGTATCAGAAACAGCAGCGCCAGCAGTACGCGTCCCCGGTAGATCCAGAGAAACGGCACCAGTGCCCGCAGTGTCTTCAGGTCCGTGGTGGCATTCTCGGGCAGGGTTGTCGGGCGCGTGTGCATGGGTCTCCAGAGTACCACCGGCGGCTCAGCCTGTCGGGTATTATCCGGAAATCACGGCCCCTGCGAACCCCCGGAGCCGTTGCCGGGGCAGGGATTTTCTGGTATCAACTGACGCTTCGGGAGCGCTATAATGAGCCGCTTTTTTCCCGGGCGTATTTTCCATACGACCGGACCCGGTTGATGGAAGGACTGACATGCCAATTTACGAGTACCGTTGCGATGCCTGCGGCCACACCCTGGAGACCCTGCAGAGAATTTCCGAGCCGCCCCTGACGGAGTGCCCGGCGTGCGCCAGGCCGGCATTGAAAAAACTGATTTCCGCCGCCGCGTTCCGGCTCAAGGGCGGCGGATGGTATGAAACCGATTTCAAGACCGGCAACAAAAAGAATGTGGCACAGGCGGACACCGGCACCAAAACCGAAAGCAAGACAGACAAGAAAGCCGACGGCAAGAGCAAGGCCGGCGGTAACGCTACGACCGGCAAGACGGCGACCGGCAAGAAGGCGACCGGCAACTAGCCCGGATTTCCCGGCGGGCGGGAGGACGGCATTGCGCCGGCCGCCACGAGTCCGTACCATGCCGCGCTTCTCCTTGATAAATAACAGGTAGTTTGCGATGCGCAGTCATTACTGTGGTGAGTTGAACGAATCCCACCTCGATCAGGAAGTCACCCTGTGTGGCTGGGTGCATCGCCGCCGCGACCATGGCGGTGTGATTTTCGTGGACCTGCGTGATCATTACGGCCTGTTGCAGGTCGTCTTCGACCCGGATACGCCGGAGGTATTCTCGACCGCGGAACGCATTCGCAATGAATATGTCCTGCAGGTGACCGGGCGGGTGCGACCGCGCCCCGAGGGCACCGTCAACCCGGATTTGCCCACCGGCGGAATCGAGGTGCTGGGCCTGGCGCTCACGGTGCTCAACCCGGCGGATACCCCCCCGTTCCAGCTGGACGACGCGGACATCCAGGATGAAACCCGGCTGCGTTATCGCTACATCGACCTGCGTCGGCCGGAAATGCAGCACAAGCTCCGGTTACGCGCCCGCATCACCCGCACCCTGCGCGCCTTTCTGGACGCCCACGGCTTTGTCGATATCGAAACCCCCATACTGACGCGCTCGACCCCGGAGGGCGCCCGTGATTACCTGGTGCCGAGCCGCACCCATGCCGGGGAGTTTTTTGCCCTGCCGCAATCCCCGCAACTGTTCAAGCAGTTGCTGATGATGGGCGGCATGGACCGCTATTACCAGATCGCGCGCTGCTTCCGTGATGAAGACCTGCGTGCGGACCGCCAGCCGGAATTCACCCAGCTCGACATCGAGACCTCGTTCCTGGATGAAGACGCCATCATGACCCTGATGGAAACCATGATCCGCGAACTGTTTGCCGCCGTGCTGGACGTGAAGCTGCCCGATCCGTTCCCGCGCATGCACTATGCGGAGGCCATGGAGCGCTTCGGTACCGACCGCCCCGACCTGCGCATCCCCCTGGAGCTGGTCGACCTGGGCGATGTCATGCAGGATGTGGAATTCAAGGTATTTTCCGGTCCCGCCAACGATCCGCAGGGCCGGGTCGCGGCGTTGCGGGTGCCGGGCGGCGGCGGGATCAGCCGCAGGGACATCGACGACTACACTCAATACGTCGGCAAGTACGGTGCCCGGGGACTGGCCTATGTGAAGGTAAACGATACCGGCGCGGGACGCGACGGGCTGCAATCACCGATTCTGAAATTTCTGCCGGATGCCGTGATCGACGCCATCGTGGTGCGCACCGGCGCGGCAGACGGGGACCTGATCTTCTTCGGCGCGGATCGGGCGCAGGTGGTGAACGAGTCACTGGGTGCGCTGCGTGTCAAGCTGGGCTATGACCGCGGGATGGTCGCGGGCGACTGGGAACCGCTGTGGGTGGTGGGGTTCCCCATGTTCGAACGGGATGAGAAAGCGAATCGCTGGATGGCCCTGCATCATCCGTTCACCGCGCCGGACATCGACGATCCCGCCGCGCTCGAGGAAAATCCGGGTACCAGCCTGTCGCGCGCCTATGACATGGTGCTGAACGGTACGGAGCTGGGGGGCGGTTCCATTCGTATTCACCGGACCGAGATCCAGCAGGCGGTGTTCCGGTTGCTGGGCATCGAGGCGGAAGAGGCCCGTGAAAAATTCGGGTTCCTGCTCGACGCCCTCAAGTACGGTTGCCCGCCGCACGGGGGAATTGCCTTCGGGCTCGATCGCCTGGTGATGCTGATGACCGGCGCCGGCTCGATCCGGGAAGTGATGGCGTTCCCGAAGACACAGACAGCCGCCTGTCCATTGACCCAGGCCCCTTCAGCCGTGGCTACCGGCCAGTTGATCGAACTCGGCATTCACCTGCGCAAGCCACCGGTGGTGGATGCCTGATCGGGGTGAGCCGGGAAAGCGGGGGATCCGATCCCGGATATAAACGGCCCGAGTCGGTGCTGGTGGTGGTCTATACACACGCGGGCGAGGTGCTTCTGCTGCGGCGCCACACGCCGGCTGACTACTGGCAGTCGGTGACCGGCAGCCTCGAATGGGGCGAGACACCGGCCGCCGCCGCCCGCCGGGAGCTCCACGAGGAAACCGGCCTGGAGGCGGCGGTGATCGACTGTCAGAAGACAACCACCTTCCCGATTCATCCTGCCTGGCGCAGGCGTTATGCGCCCGGGACGGCGGCCAACCGCGAGCATGTATTCCGCATCGCCTATGCCAAACGCCCGCTGGTGTCCCTGAACCGTGACGAGCATGGTGCCTTTTGCTGGCTGCCGCGCAGGGCTGCCGCCGAATTGGCGGGTTCCTGGAGCAACCGGGACGCCATTCTCGAACTGGTAGCGGGCGACTGACGGTGGTATAGCCGGATGTCGGGGAGGAGGGCGCATGGCTGACGCCGTGGTACTCGTACACGGGGTTCTGATGACGGGTCGTGAACTGGCCCTGCTGTCCCGGCGCCTCAGGCACTGCGGTTTCGCTCCGGTGGCCTTCGAGTACCCGTCGCGCCAGCGCGACCTCCGGCAGCACGCCCGGGCCCTGGTCCGGTTCGTCGGGAATCTGGGGGCGCCGGTGGTACATCTGGTCGGGCACAGCCTGGGCGGACTGGTGATTTTGCAGGCGCTGTCGCTGCAACCGGACCTGCCGCCCGGACGGGTGGTCCTGCTGGGATCTCCGGTGCGGGGCAGCCGGGTGGCGCGGCGTCTTGCCGGTTATCCCGGTGGTCGCTGGCTGCTGGGCCGCAGCATCGACGCGCTGCTGGGAGATGTGCCCGGGTGGCAGGCACAGAGAGACCTGGGGTTGATTGCCGGCACCTTGCCGCTGGGGATCGGGCTGATGACGGGAGGCCTGTCGGGCCGGCATGACGGGACGGTGGCCGTGAACGAGACCCGGCTTGCGGGTGCGCAGCATGCCATCGAGATCAATACCAGCCATACCGGTCTGGTGTTCTCCGGTGCCGTGGCCCGGCAGGTATGCCGTTTTCTGCGGCACGGGCAGTTTGCCAATCCCGGCACCGCGCACTGACGCTCCGGCCGGACCGCGGCCGCCCGCTATATCTCGCTGTCAAGGCAGTGCTAGAATGCGTGCGAAGTTTTTTACCGGGTGAGAGAGAATGGCAGGACACAGTAAATGGGCCAACATCCAGCATCGCAAGAATGCCCAGGATGCCAAGCGCGGCAAGCTGTTCACCAAGTTGATTCGTGAAATCACCGTGGCCGCCCGTATGGGCGATCCGGACCCGGCCGCCAATCCACGCCTGCGCCTGGCGGTCGACAAGGCCCTGGCGGGCAATATGACCAAGGACACCATCGAACGCGCCATCAAGCGCGGGTCGGGTGCCCAGGATGGCGATAACTACGAGGAAATCCGCTACGAGGGCTATGGCCCCGGGGGTGTGGCGGTCATGGTCGATTGCGTGACCGACAATCGCAACCGTACCGTGGCCGAGGTGCGGCATGCCTTTACCAAGGCCGGCGGCAATCTGGGCACCGACGGTTCGGTGGCCTATCAGTTCACCAACAGCGGTGTCCTCAGTTACCCGGCCGGCAGTGATGAAGACCGCATCATGGAGGCCGCACTCGAGGCCGGGGCCGAGGATGTCATTACCAATGACGACGGCTCCATCGACGTGCTTACCGAACCGGAGCAGTTCGTGGATGTCCGGGAAGCCATGAGCGCCGCAGAGCTCGTCCCGGAGCAGGCGGAAGTGACCATGCGTGCCGCCATCTCGACCACCCTGGATCTACAGGACGCCGAGAAGATGGTGCGCATGCTGGACACGCTGGAGGACCTCGATGATGTACAGAATGTCTACTCGAATGCGGATATCCCGGAAGCGATCCTGGAACAACTCGGGTGATACGGCGCCCTGAATGACCCGGATCATCGGCATCGACCCGGGGTCGCGGGTCACCGGCTACGGCATTATCGACCAGGACGGCCAGCGAATCGCTTATGTGGCCAGTGGGTGCATCCGGCTTCCGTCAGCCGCGATGGCGGCGCGCCTTGGCATGATCTTCGCGGAGGTCAACCGGATCATCGATCAATACATACCGGAGGAACTGGCCATCGAGCAGGTCTTCATGAGCCGGAACGCGGATTCCGCCCTGAAACTGGGCCAGGCGCGGGGGGCCGCGATCTGCGCCGGTGTGACCCGTGCGGTCCCGGTCGCCGAATATGCGCCGCGGCAGATCAAACAGGCCGTGGTGGGGAAGGGCGCAGCAAGCAAGCAGCAGGTACAGCACATGATCTGCGTTCTGCTGGCGCTGGGCGAGCCGCCCCCCAGTGACGCGGCGGATGCCCTGGCCGTTGCGATCTGTCACGGTCACCACCGGGTGACGCAGGCCCGGGTCGCTGCCCTGAGCCGACCGCAGCGGCGGATGGCGGAATGATCGGGCTGCTGCGCGGCCGGATTCTGGGCAAGCAGCCGCCGCAACTGCTGGTGGATGTGCACGGCGTGGGCTATGAGATCGAAGCGCCGATGACGACGTTTTACGATCTCCCGGCCGTGGGCGCCGAAGTTACCCTGTATACCCACCTCGCGGTGCGCGAGGATGCCCACGCGCTCTACGGTTTCGGGACGGTTGCCGACCGGAACCTGTTCCGCAGCCTGCTGCGCGTCAATGGCGTCGGGGCCCGGCTGGCGCTGACCCTGCTCTCGGGGATGGACGCGGTCGCGTTTACCGCCTGCATCCAGGCCGGGGATGCGGCGGCGCTGGTGCGTCTCCCGGGTGTGGGCAAAAAGACGGCGGAGCGCCTGATCATGGAGATGCGCGACCGGCTCGAGGCGCTGGACGATGCCGGGATCACCCGGGGTGTCCGCGGCACGGGTACCCCGGCAGTCAATCCACTGGAGGAGGCCGTCACGGCCCTGATCGGGCTCGGCTACAAGCCGCTGGAGGCCAGCCGCATGGTGCGCGCCATCGAAACGGCGGACCTCTCCTCCGAGGACATCATCCGCCAGGCCCTGCAAGCCACGGTGCAATAGCTTGATTCATTGTCGTGTACCCTTGAAACTAGCCCCCCATGATTGAAGCCGACCGTCTGGTTACGCCGCAGGGCTCCAGGGATGACGAGATCCTCGACCGGACCGTCCGTCCCCGGCGGCTGGAAGACTACGTGGGTCAGCCGCAGGTCTCCGAGCAAATGGAGATTTTCATTCAGGCGGCGCGCCAGCGCGGCGACGCCCTGGACCATACCCTGATCTTCGGTCCACCGGGGCTCGGCAAGACCACTCTGGCGCACATCATCGCCAATGAAATGGGCGTAAACCTGCGGCATACCTCGGGGCCGGTACTGGAGCGCCCCGGCGATCTGGCGGCCCTGCTGACCAACCTCGAGACCAACGATGTGCTCTTCGTCGATGAAATCCACCGGCTGAGTCCGGTCGTGGAAGAGATCCTGTACCCGGCCCTGGAGGATTTCCAGCTCGACATCATGATCGGCGAGGGGCCGGCCGCGCGCTCCATCAAGCTGGATTTGCCGCCGTTTACCCTGGTTGGCGCCACTACCCGCGCCGGATTATTGACGTCCCCCTTGCGCGATCGTTTCGGCATCGTGCAGCGGCTGGAGTTCTATGCAACCCGTGACCTGGCCGCGATCCTTACCCGCGCGGCGTCGATCCTGAAGATCCCCATCGATGCCGAGGGTGCGCAGGAACTGGCGCAGCGCTCACGCGGCACCCCGCGAATCGCCAACCGCCTGTTGCGGCGGGTGCGTGACTACGCCGAGGTCAGGGCCGATGGCCGCATTAACGGGGAGATCGCCTCCCGCGCCATGGACCTGCTGCATGTCGACCGCCACGGTTTCGATGCACAGGACCGGCGCCTGCTACTGACGATTATCGAAAAGTTCGCGGGCGGCCCGGTCGGCGTCGACAACCTCGCCGCGGCCATCGGAGAGGAGCGTGGCACCATCGAGGAGGTGCTCGAACCCTACCTGATCCAGCAGGGGTTCATCATGCGTACCCCGCGGGGCCGGGTCGCGACCCGCCTTGCCTACCAGCATTGCGGTCTTGCGCCGCCGGCGCCGGCGCCGCAGAATGCGTCCGACTCGCTGGAACTGTTTGCCGATGGCGAATAGCGCAGGGTACTCTTGACCACCCCGGAGGTCACCGATGACAGTCATCCGGCAGTATGCCGGGTGCCGGGAATTTTTTGTCCGCTGCAGGGTCACTAGCACCGGTGGCTGATTTTCAATGGCAGGTACGTGTCTATTATGAAGACACGGACAGTGGTGGCGTGGTGTATTACGCCAACTACCTGCGTTTTATGGAGCGCGCGCGCACCGAATGGGTACGTATGCTGGGATTTGAACAGGATGCATTGATCAGGGATGAAGGCGTACTGTTTGCCGTAACATCGGCCAGCCTGAAGTATCTGCGCCCCGCCCGCTTCAATGACCAACTGGCGGTGAGCGTGCGCCTCATCGAACGGCGCCGCGCCACCCTGCGCTTCGAGCAGGTGGTCAGCCGGCTCGGGGATGCGTGCGGGCCCCTGTGCAGCGCGCAGATCCGGATCGCCTGCCTGGATGCCGGTTCCCTGCGTCCACGACCGATACCGGAAAAAGTATTCAAGGAGATACCGGATGTCGACTGACATGTCGTTCTTTCACCTGATCTCGGGCGCCAGTTTCGTGGTGCAGCTGGTTATGTTGCTGCTGCTCACGGTTTCGATGGTGTCCTGGACCATGATCTTCCGGCGCCGGGCCGCCCTGCGGGATGCCCGCCTGGCCGCCAACCGCTTCGAGGCGCGCTTCTGGTCCGGGGGCGATCTGACTACGCTGTTTCGCGAGGTTTCCAAAGGAGATGTGGAACCGATCGGCATGGCCGGCATCTTCCAGGCGGGCTTCAACGAATATGCCCGGCTGCGTGATCGTCCCGGCGTGGATCCGCGTGCCGTCATGGAGGGGGCGCAGCGGGCGATGCGCGTGGTGCTGTCGCGCAAGACCGACGAACTGGAAACCCACCTGTCGTTCCTGGCCACGGTGGGCTCCACCAGTCCCTACGTTGGCCTGTTCGGCACTGTCTGGGGCATCATGAATTCGTTTCGCGGGCTGGGCAATGCCCAGCAGGCCACCCTGTCGATGGTGGCGCCCGGTATCGCCGAGGCCCTGATCGCGACGGCCATGGGCCTGTTCGCCGCCATCCCGGCCGTCATCGCCTACAACCGCTACTCCAATGACGTCGAACGGCTGATCAACCGCTATGACAACTTTCTGGAAGAGTTCTCCACCATCCTGCAACGCCAGGTGCATGCCGGGGCGGGCGAGCAGGGAAGACGCTGGAGCGACAGCCAGTGATCCCCGTCCGGCGAGGCTGGTAGCATGGCCCGACAGCGTGTCCGCAAACGCCCCATGGCCGAGATCAACGTCGTCCCGTACATCGACGTTATGCTGGTCATGCTGGTGATTTTCATGATCACGGCACCCCTGCTGACGCAGGGCGTCAGGGTGGATTTACCCGAGGCCGCCGCCGAACCGATGGACCCCGACCAACAGGAGCCGCTGGTGGTCAGTGTCGATGCGGCCGGCAACCTGTATCTGAACATCGGCGATGCCCCCGATACACCCATTGACGGAGAGGCCCTGGTGCAACAGATTGCCGCCGTGCTGCGGCGCCGCCAGGATCAAACGGTTCTGGTACGCGGCGACCAAGCTGTAAACTACGGTGCCGTGGTGTCCGCCATGGTGTTATTGCAGCAGGCCGGGGTACCCCACGTCGGGCTGGTGACAGAGCCACCGGAAAACTAGCCCGGATCTATGTGGCAGGCCATTCGCGAAAATCCGCGCGCCGTGATGTATGCGGTGCTGATGCACTTGATCCTGCTGGCGATCCTCGTGTTCAGCCTGGACTGGACTCCGAAGATCAGCCGGCCGGCGGGGCAGAAGGTGCCGATCGAGGCGACGCTGGTCGACCCGCACCAGCTGGAGGCCGCTGCGGAAAAGCGGCGCGCCGAGGAGCGCAGGGTGGAAGAGGCCAAACACCAGGTCGTGGAAGAGGAGCAGCGCAAGCAGGCCGAGGCCGAGGCAAAGCAGAAGGCGGAAGCCGAGGCAAAGCAGAAGGCGGAAGCGGAACGCAAACGCAAGGCGGAAGCGAAGCAGAAGGCGGAAGCGGAAGTGAAGCGCAAGGCGGAAGCGAAGCAGAAGGCGGAAGCCGAGGCGAAACGCAAGGCCGCGGCGAAGCAGAAGGCGGAGGCCGAAGCGAAACGCAAGGCAGAAACCGAGGCCAGGCGCAAGGCGGAGGCCGAAGCGAAACGCAAGGCGGAAGCGGAAGCGAAGCGCAAGGCCGAGGAGGCCCGCCGGAAACAGGCCGAAGCCGAACTGCAGGCGCGGCTGGCGGCCGAGCAGGCAGCGGCCGAACAGGCGCGTGCCTCGGGCATCGTCAACGAATATGTCGGTTACATCGCCGACAAGGTCAGGCGCAACTGGTTGCGCCCGCCCGGTAGCCCGCAGGGTCTGTCCTGCGAGGTACAGGTCAGCCTGATTCCCGGGGGCGATGTGTCCCGGGTGCGAATCACGCGCAGCAGCGGCGATCCGATTTTCGATCGTTCGGTCGAAACGGCGGTCTACAAGGCCAAGCCCTTGCCGCTGCCCCCGGATTCATCGCTGTTCAACTACTTTCGCGAAATTCGCTTTGTCTTTAAACCAACCAGCTGAGGAAGATGCCATCGATGGGTTTACTACGCATGCAAGCTGTACTGGTCCTGGTCCTGTCGCTGTTGACGCAAACGGTCTCCGCCGCCCTGACCATTGAAATCACCCAGGGCGTGGAAGGCGCCATCCCGATCGCCGTCGTCCCCTTTGGCTGGAAAGGCACGGGGGGCGCGGCCCCGGAGAATATCGCCGCAATCATCTCCTCCGACCTGAGCCGGAGCGGGCGCTTTGATCCGCTGCCGGACCATGACCTGGTCTCCCACCCGACCGAGGCGGCAGAGGTGCAATACCATAACTGGCGCATCCTGAACGTGGATAACCTGGTGATCGGCAAGATCAGCGAGACGGGAGCGCAGCAGTACACCGTCCAGTTCGAGTTATTCGATATCATTCGTGGTACCCGGCTGATCGGCTACAGTTTTCCGGCCGGCCGGAACGAACTGCGGCGGGTGGCCCACCACATCAGCGATCTGATCTACGAACAACTGACCGGTGAAAAGGGTGCGTTCAATACCCAGATCGTCTATGTGATGACGACGAAGTCGGGTGGCAGCAAGGTCTACACCCTGCTGGTGGCCGACTCCGACGGCTACAGCCCCCAGACCATCCTGCGCTCCGCCCAGCCGCTGATGTCGCCGGCCTGGTCGGCGGACGGCAAGCAGGTTGCCTACGTGACCTTCGAGAACAAGAAGGCGGAAATCTACACCCAGGACATCGCCACGGGGACGCGGCGCAAGATCGCGTCTTTCAACGGGATCAACGGCGCCCCGTCCTGGTCGCCGGACGGGCGGCGCCTGGCGCTGACCCTGTCACAGGACGGCAACCCGGAAATCTATACCATGGACGTGGGTACCCGTACCCTGAAGCGGCTGACGACCAACTCCGCCATCGATACCGAACCGGTATGGGCGCCGGACGGCAAATCCATCGTGTTCACCTCGGACCGCGGCGGGTCCCCGCAACTGTACCAGGTGGCCGCCTGGGGCGGGACCGCCAAGCGGCTGACCTTCGACGGTAAATACAATGCCGGGGCGGATTTCTCGCCGGATGGCCGCAAACTTGCTATGGTGCACGGCGAGCAGGGTGCGTACCGGATTGCGGTGCTCGACCTCGACACCGGCTTGCTGCGGGTCCTGACCGATGGTCGCCTCGATGAGTCGCCCAGTTTTTCGCCCAACGGCAACATGATTATCTATGCAACGGATGCGGGCAATCGCGGGGTGCTGGCGGCGGTCTCGGTAGATGGCCGCTTCCGGCAGCGGCTTTCCCTGCAGGCGGGCGATGTGCGGGAACCCGTCTGGTCCCCGTTTGACCGGTGACCCTGGTTGCGGAACCCTGGATGAAGAACCCCCGGGGATACCTGTTGATTGACAAAACGTAGTTTCACATTCGGGAGAAATGGTATGAAAGTTCAGTTACACAGTTATTTTGTCCTGTTACTGCTGGCCTTGCTGGCCGGCTGCAGTTCCACCGGTGACACCAAGACCGATGGCGCCGCCGTCGAGGACCACAGCATGGGGGCGGACGGGGGTACGATGACCAGCGGCGCCGCCGGTGCCGGCACCTTTGCCGGGTATTCCCTGGATGATCCCAACAGCCCACTGGCGCGGCGTGTCATCTATTTCGATTATGACAGCAGCGAGATCCTCGCGGAGGACCAGCAGCTGGTTTCCGACCACGCGGCCTTCCTCGCCGCCAACAGCGGCCAGCGGGTGACCCTGGAAGGTCATACCGACGAACGCGGTTCGCCGGAGTACAACATCGCCCTGGGTGACCGGCGTGCCCAGTCGGTACGGCGGGCCTTCGAGTTGCAGGGGGTGTTGCCCGAACAGATCACCATCGTCAGCTACGGTGAGGAAAAGGCGGCGGCCGAGGGCCACAGCGACGCGGCCTGGCGGCTGAACCGCCGCGTCGAGATCATCTACCAGAGCTACTGATATGCAAGGACGTGGTAAACGGGCCGTGCCCCGGCTGGTCATTGTACTCGTCTGCCTGCTGGCGCCGCTGCCGGCCGCCGCCCAGTCGGCGGAGGAACGGCTGGACCGGATCGAGCGTCAGCTCGAGGGCCGCGGCCTGATCGACCTGCTGAACCAGATGGAACAGTTGCAGCGCAATGTCCAGCAGTTGCGCGGTGAGATCGAGGTACAGACTCACACCCTGGAGGACCTGCAACGGCGCCAGCGCGAACTCTATCTGGATATCGATCGCCGCCTGCAGCAGCTGGAATCCGGCGGCGCGCCACCGCCGGTCCTGTCCGGTCCCGGTGGGTCCACACCGCCCCCGGTCCTGTCCGGTCCCGGTGGGGCCGCACCGCCCCCGGTCCTGTCCGGTCCCGGCACGGATACGTCGCCCCTGTCGGGCCCCGCCGGCATGGCCACGCCGCCTCCGCCGGTAGCCGGGCAGACACCGCCGTCCGCGGCACCGCCGAGCGCCACCCCGGCGGAAGAGCAGGCCGAGTACGACAAGGCGCTCGCGGTACTCCGCGAGGGGCGCTATGCGGATGCGGCGGCGGCGTTCAACCGGTTTATGGTGAATTATCCGGAAAGCAACTATACCGACAACGCCAATTACTGGCTGGGCGAGACCTATTACGTGACCCGTGACTTCCCGCGTGCCATGACGACCTTCAGCAAGCTGGTGGAGTTTTATCCGCAAAGTTCCAAGGTGCCCGATGCCCGGCTCAAGATCGGCTATATTCATTACGAGAATCGTGACTGGAATGCCGCCCGCCAGGAACTCTCCGGGCTGGTGACGGACTATCCTGGGACCACCGCCGCGCGCCTGGCCGGCGACCGCCTGCAGCGTATGAAGCAGGAGGGCCGTTGATCCGGTGGTTTGCTGTTTTGTGAGTTACCCGAAAGACAGGTAACCTGTTGGGGCGGTCATCTGGCCGCGACAAGATGTCAGGGTTCATCACGCCGAAGGACGGCGCTCCTGCAGGGGGTTCTCTTGACCGGCAGGAGCACCCGTGCCGGGCATCAACGGCCCCTGACGACGATAACCAGGCCTGATAATCGTACCCAAAGGCAGGGTACCTGCAGGTGGCGATGGCATGACCGGTTGCGGGTGCCGGCCCGATCCTGCGCTAACGGTGTCATTATGCCCAGGCACGCCGGTTACTACGTGAATTGAAGGTGTTTTTTCCGTGTCCTCTGAACCGCTACGGCAACATGATCGGCGCACGGCAAATGGCGCAAAGCCCGTGACCGATCGTCTGCGGATTACCGAAATTTTTTATTCCCTGCAGGGGGAATCGCTGACCGCGGGCTGCCCGACCGTCTTTGTTCGTCTCACGGGTTGTCCACTGCGTTGCGGTTATTGCGATACCGCCTACG
>Ga0210064_1000625_pt1 | contig 16541 bp, 13 predicted proteins | sample Muzzi_CordC_D2_FD_185531 | JGI IMG/M metagenome (GOLD analysis project Ga0210064, IMG submission 185531) | Wetland microbial communities from San Francisco Bay, California, USA, that impact long-term carbon sequestration - Muzzi_CordC_D2 (SPAdes) | ecosystem: Environmental > Aquatic > Marine >...
CGCCGAGTAGTCGATATGAACACCATAGTCCGAGCCGTCGCCCAGGGCCGCGATCAGCTGCGCGCCGAGGTGGGCATGGTTGACGACCAGTTCGTGAATACCGGCGCGCGCCAGCGCCTCGATGTGGCGCCCTATCAGGGTCTGGCCAGCGACCCGCAGCAGCGGCTTGGGGGTGTGATCGGTGAGCGGTCGCATCCGCTCGCCGCGACCGGCGGCAAGTAACATGGCTTTCATGGCGCCAAGGATAGCATTCCAGTCCAGGAGCCTGTCCGAGCAATGGGAGCCGTTACGAGAAAGTGGCACGGCGAGAACAGATGCACGCAAATTCGAGGAGAATAGTGGGGGCTATTTGACGAGGATTTGCGTGCATATGGGCCGTCGTGGCGCTTTCGCAGTAGGCTCATCATTACTCGGACAGGCTCCTAGGGCCAGCGCGGACCTACGTTGACAACCGGGGCATCACTTCTGACTCGATGAATTCCCCCAGACCCGCGATTTCCCCATGGCGTCCGGCAACATCGATCACGTAGCCCAGGGTGCGTGGAATGTCCTTCAGGTAGCCCGGCTTGCCGTCACGGTGATTGAGCCGTGCAAAGATGCCGGCGGCCTTCAGATGGCGCTGCACGCCCATGAGATCAAACCAGCGCAGAAACTGCACCGGGTCCTCGTGCTCCTTGCGCAGGATGCCGGACTGCAGCGCCAGTTCCTGGTAGCCGAGCGCCCACGCCTCGACGCGTGCCCGCGGCCAGGCGATGTAGCAGTCGCGCAGCAGCGAGACCAGGTCGTAGGTGACCGGTCCGATCACGGCATCCTGGAAATCGAGGATGCCAGGGTTGTTGTGTCGGGTCGCCATCAGGTTGCGCGAATGGTAATCCCGGTGTACGCACACCTGCGGCTGAGTGAGGGCGTTCTCCGCCAGCCGTGCAAACGTCTGCTCGAACATGACGGATTGCGGCTCGCCCGGCGCGATGCCGAGATGTGTCTCCACCAGCCAGTCACGAAACAGGGCCATTTCACGCATCAACAGCGTCTGGTCATAGTCGGGCAGGACGCCCGGCGCCGACACCCCGGCCTGGATGGCGGCGAGCGCACCGAGAGCATCGCCGTAGAGACGCTCCACGGTCTCGTCGTTGAGGTCATCGAGGTATGACCGGCTGCCCAGGTCGGAGAGTAGCAGAAACCCCAGATCGGGACTTTCATCAAGAATTTCGGGGACATTCACGCCGACATCGAGCAGCAGTCGGGCGACCGTGACAAACGGGCGGGTGTTTTCCTTCTCCGGCGGGGCATCCATGACTATGTAGCTGGAGGCGCCGTTCGTCACCCGGAAATAGCGGCGAAAGCTGGCGTCGGAGGAAGCCGGCTTGAGGTTGTATTCGCTGAAGTCGAGCTCGTCCTCCAGCCAGTGCTTCAGCAGTTTGAGTCTTTCAGGCATAAGCCGGTCACGCCCGCGAAGTCGGTGCCCGCAGAGGTCTTCTGCAGGTCAGGGCCGTCAGTCCGGGCATGTCGCCACCCGCCGCATAACCGGCGTCAGGAGGACGCTCGGATAGCTTGCCGGTTGACGTTCTTCACGGACGATACGGGCAACAAAACATTTGATCAGGCAGCCATTCTATGCGACTTTACGTGGCGCCCGCCAGCAGCATGCCGCGCACGAACCTTGTCAGGGCAGACGACGCAGAACCCATCAACTGGATGTAGTCCGTGAAGCGCTACCGCCCCTTGCCCACTGTTGCGTATCTCCTGCTGCTATCGGCGCTGGCATCGTCCGCCGACGCCGCGCAATGGCGTTGCGGCGCCGACGCGGACGGCATCTGGTCTTGTCACGATGTCAGTGAACAGCCGGATACCACCCGCACTGCTCCGGGCACCGCGTCGCGGAAACAGAAACGATCCACCACACCGCAAACGGCCCGACCGACGACGCCGGAGGATGAACGCTGGAAACTTTGCCCACCCGCTCCCTCCGTGGTCCCGGCAGCGGCGACTGCTGCCGACGATGAGTCCCCCGTAAACTTTTATGCCGATACGGCAGAGTCAGTCGAGCAACACGTCTTTACCCTGCGAGGCAATGCCGTGGTCCTCTATGGACAGCAGCGACTCTCCGCGGACAGCATTACCTACAACCAGAATAACGGCGAGGTGGACGCGCAGGGCAATGTGCACTATTCCCAACCCGGGCTGCTCGTCAACGGCGATCATGGCTGGCTCTTCCCGGACCAAAAACGCGGCGCGTTGTACGAGGCCGATTACACCCTGCCGGAAAAGCATGGTCGCGGCGAAGCGGATGTCATCCACATCCTGGACGCCCACCGCCGGCAACTCGATCAGGCCACGTACACGACTTGCCCGCCAGGCAACATCGACTGGCTGATATCGGCCCGGCAGGTGGATCTCGACACGGAGGATGGTATAGGCGTAGCGCACCATGCCAGCATGAGCCTGGATGGCCTGCCGGTCCTGTACACGCCCTATATCAGCTTTCCGATCGATGACCGCCGCCATTCCGGTTTTCTGATCCCGAAGGTCGGTGTTTCCCAGGAAACCGGCTTCGATGTCAGCGTACCGTATTACTGGAACATCGCCCCCAACTATGACGCAACCCTGATGCCGCGCATCATGAGCGACCGCGGCGTCATGATGAATACGGAGTTTCGCTATCTGAGCCGGACTAACAGAGGAATGCTGAGAGCCGAATACCTGCCCTCGGATAAAAAGTACGACAACAGGTCCCGCAGCCTGGTTTCATTCGAGGACAGCGGCAATCCACTGCCACGACTCACCACGCGCATCAAAGCCAGCGATGTCTCGGACAAGGATTACTTTCGGGATCTGGGAACCACCCTGGTACAGTCGAGCCAGTCCTTCCTGAAGCGGGAGGCAGAGGCGACCTACCATGGCAACCGCTGGATGCTGGATACCCGGGTGCTCAATTTCCAGACCGTCGACCCTACCGTGGCAGTGGTGAACCGACCCTATATGGAACTGCCCCGGGTGCGCTTCAACGCCACGCCGGCGCAGCGCCTGCTGGGCCTGCAATTCAGTGTGAATTCCGAGGTAACGCAATTCGAAAAGGACAAGTCGGTCACGGGCACCCGTGTCGACATGCTCCCGCAGCTGAGCCTGCCGATCGAGCGTGCCGCCTGGTACCTCAAGCCCTCGGCCGGAGTGCGCCATACCGTCTATCAGCTGAATGACCAGCCTGCAGGGGACCCGAAAAGCCCGCACCGTACCACGGCGGTGGCCGACATCGACGCCGGCATGTACTTCGACCGCGATTTACAGTGGGGCGATTCAACCTATATGCAGACGCTGGAACCCCGCCTCTACTATCTGTATGTCCCGTACAAGAAGCAGGATGATATCCCGATATTCGATACCGGCAACTACGACTTCAACTTCTGGCAGCTGTTCCAGGAAAACCGCTTCAGCGGACCGGACCGGATGGGAGATGCTAACCAGCTGGCAATGGCGCTGACCACCCGCGTGCTCGACCCGGAGAGCGGCGCCCAGCGGCTTCGCGCCAGCCTGGGTCAACTGGTATATTTTCGCAACCTCAAGGTAACCCTGCCAGACGAACCCGTGGTCACCGACGACACCTCGGACCTGATCGGCGAATTCGGCGTCACCTTTTCTCGCGAGTGGAATGCCGCGACCCAGATCCAGTGGGATCCGAGCGCATCCCGGACCGACAGGGGTGACGTCCTGCTCCAGTACCGCGCCGACAAGCGGCAGTTGGTTAACCTCTCCTACCGCTATCGGCGCGAAACACTGAACCAGACGGACGTTTCGTTCCTGTGGCCGCTGGGCAATGCATGGCATCTGATAGGGCGCTGGAATTATTCACTCGACGACAGCACAACTCTGGAAAAGCTGGCCGGCTTCAGCTATGAAAGCTGCTGCTGGGCACTGCAACTTGTCGGTCGCAGCTATGTCAATAACATTAACGGCGACCTGACTAACGCGATCTATGCGCAAGTGGAACTCAAGGGACTGACCAGCACCGGCAGTCAGGTCGATAACCTGCTGGAACATGGTATCCTTGGCTACGAACCAGGATACTAGGAAAGCTGGAATGAAGTTCCTATCCACACTCATCGGTCTGCTGCTGGCATTCTCCGTCCCGCATCTGCAGGCGCAGACCGCCGAAAACCCGCCGGCCGAACGTGAAGTGCTCAACCAGATTGTGGCGATCGTCAACGACGACGTCATTCTCAAGAGCGAGCTCGATACGGCCGTGAAGGAGGTCTCCGCGCAGCTGAAGGAAAAGGACACCCCGCTGCCGAGCCTGCCTGTACTTGAAAAGCAGGTGCTGGAAAAACTCATTCTGGAGCATCTGCAGCTGCAACTGGCCGATGCCAATGGCATCAAGATCGATGACATCACACTGAACAACAAGCTGCAGGAAATCGCCAGGGAGAATGGCGTATCGCTCACTGATTTCCGCGCCGTGCTTGAGCGCGAGGGGTACGACTACAGCCATTTCCGTGAAAATATCCGGGAGCAGCTTACCATCGCCAAGCTGCGCCAGCAAATGGTGGGAAACCGCATCAGCGCGAGCGATCAGGAGGTGGATAATCTGCTGGCGAGCCTGGAGTCCAGCCAGATGGGCAACACCGAATATCATCTCGCCCACATCCTGATCGCCACACCGGATGCGGCCAGCGCGGACCAGATCAAGGCCGCCAGCCAGCATGCCGAGGCGATAGTGGCAAAGCTGCGCGCGGGAGCGGACTTCACCCAGACAGCCATTGCGGAATCCGATGCGCCGACGGCCCTCGAGGGCGGCGACCTCGGGTGGCGCAGCGCCGGTCAGTTGCCGAGCCTGTTCGTCGATCCCGTCAAGGAAATGCAGCCGGGGGATGTCCATGACCCGATACGCAGTCCGAGCGGCTTTCATATCATCAAGCTGGTCGAGGAACGCGGGGACGAGCGCCACATCGTCAACCAGACCCACGTGCGCCACATCCTGCTCAAGACGGATGCCGTGCACACCAATGAAACCATCAAGACACGCATGGATCAACTCGAGATCCGCCTGAGGAACGGGGAGGACTTCGCCACCCTGGCCAGGTCCAATTCACAGGACACGATATCCGCCGCCAAGGGCGGCGACCTCGGCTGGGTCAACCCGGGCGACCTGGTGCCAAAATTCGAGGAAGTGATGAACAACACCCCGAAAGGACAGATCAGCCAGCCGTTTGAAACGGAATTCGGATGGCACATCCTGCAGGTACTGGGGCGACGCGAGCACGACAGCACCGAGGAATACAAGCGTTCCAAGGCGCGGCAGCTGATCCGCAAGCGCAAGGGCGACGAGGAACTGTTCCTGTGGCTGCGCCGGCTGCGCGATGAGGCCTACGTCGAGTACCGGCTGGATACGCAGACAGAATAGCCCGCAGCATCGATGTGAACGGCGCTTGACCTGGCACGTATCATCCCTGATGACATGGCCACGGAAGCACACGGGAAAACACGGAATATTCTTTAACGAAAACAGTCAAACACTTTGCGTTCTTTGCGACTTTGCGGTGAGTTTGTTTGATTATGGATGGACACCAGCACCAGGCAAGCGGCATTAGGTACCGATGCGAATCCTCAACGTTGTCGAACTGAATCCCGCGTACCCGGTGCCGTGACATACGAGCCCGACGCCTGCCCCGCTCATACCCCGATGATTCCGAAGCAACCTGCCCTGGTACGACCTTGCGAATCGCCCTGACACCCGGTGAACCGGCCGGTATCGGGCCGGACCTGTGCCTGCAGCTGGCTTCACAGGATCGCGATGTCGAACTGGTGGCAATCTGCGATCCGGCACTATTGCAGGCGCGCGCAGAAATCCTGCGTATGCCCGTTACCTGCCGCGTCCTGCAGGACGGTGTGGCTCCGGTAACAACACGGGCGGGTGAACTCTGCGTCCTCCCGGTGCCGTTGAAAACGCCGTCAGCCTGCGGCCGACCCGATCCCGCCAATGCGCGCTATGTGCTCGACACCCTGGATCGGGCCGTCAGCGGCTGTCTCGATGGCAGCTTCGCCGCCATGGTCACCGGGCCGGTCAACAAGGCGGTAATCAACGAGGCCGGCATCCCGTTCAGCGGGCACACCGAATACCTCGCCGCGGCCACACGGACCGGGGATGTCGTCATGCTGCTCGCGGCCCCCGGGCTGCGGGTGGCGCTCGCCACCACCCATGTTCCCCTGTCCGCCGTCAGCGCCCTGATCACACCGCAGCGGCTGACCGTGGTGCTGCGCATCCTGCACACGGGACTGATAAAGAATTTCGGCATCGAACACCCGGTCATCAGTGTCTGCGGCCTCAATCCCCACGCCGGGGAAGGCGGCCACCTGGGACGGGAAGAAATCGACAGTATCATCCCGGCGATGCAGGCATTGCGTGCCGAAGGCCTGCGTCTTATCGGGCCGCTGGCGGCCGATACCGCGTTTACGCCGGATCGCCTCCGCGAGGCCGATGCCGTGCTGGCCATGTATCATGACCAGGGACTGCCCGTGCTCAAGCACCTGGGCTTCGGCCGCGCCGTGAATATCACCCTGGGGCTGCCGATCATCCGCACCTCGGTCGATCATGGCACCGCACTGGAACTGGCCGGCACCGGCAAGGCCGACAGCGGCAGCCTGCAGGCAGCCCTGCAAGCCGCCGTCGAAATTGCCCGCCTGAGGTCCCGCGGCTATTAATCACGGTTTCGACTAAGTAAGCGCCAATCGGGGCAGAGAGCAATTGTTTCTAATATTAGCGGGAATTGTTCTATGTCCCCTGTTTTCATTCACTCAGATGCTGCTGCGATGCGGGCATCTCAGGCCCGGGGGGCTGGCACTGCAACCAGTTCACCCAGACTGAGGACCCGATTACGCCCTTCGGCCTTGGCCTTGTACAACGCCCGATCGGCCTGACCGACCAGACCCTGGGCGGATAACTGCGCGGCCTGTTCGCTGCCGCCATTCAGCGTGGCGACACCGATAGAAATGGTAATCGTGAAAGGCCGGCCATCCGGGTCCTGAAAGCGGTGGCGTTCGATACTGGCGCGGATACGCTCGGCCACATCGAGAGCCCCGGCCTCCGGGGTATGGGCCAGCAGCGAGGAAAACTCCTCACCGCCAAAGCGTGCCAGCACATCGGTGCTGCGCATCTGGGCACGGATCAGCGCCGCGACGGCTATCAACACCTGGTCGCCGACCTGATGGCCATAACTGTCATTGACCTGTTTGAAATAATCGACATCCAGTAACAGGCAACTGAGCATGTCGGTGTTACGCCGCGCCAGTTCGACCTCCTCCTCCAGACGCTGATCGAAAAAGCGCCGATTATTGATCGCCGTCAGCATATCGGTCAGGCCCTGGCGTTTCAGGCGCTCGAGGTTGCAGGCGTTCTCCAGACAAATGGCGACCACCGCCGCGAAGTGTTCGAAGAAATCGGTCCGGACCTCACGACTGAAACGTTCGGCATCATGGCTGCCGATGTTCAGACTGCCGATCAGCCGGCCATACCGTATCAATGGCAATAGCATAATGCTGGCCGGCGCCTTTTTGGGCACCTGAAACAGCGAGGCATGCCGGCGCCGCAGGTAGGGACCGGGGGCCGGGAACAGCGAGGCCGGATACAGCGACTCGAAATCATCACTATCGGTGGCAAACATCAGTGACGGGTACTCATCCAGATCGACGCCTTCTTCTTTCAGGATGCGCTGGATCTCATATTCCGGATCCAGCAATAACAGCGTGACGATATCCCAGCGAAAACGCACCGCGTCCGGATTCAGCACATCCTTGATAAGCGCAAACAGGGAGTCATGACCGATCAGTCGTAATTCAAAATTCTGGAACCGCCGCAACTTGCGTTCATTCTCGCGCGCCTGTCCGACGAAATCGTCCAGGCGATGGCGCAGCGTGTTGGGTGACTCACCCATTATCGGCACCTGTTAGCCTGCAGACGGTGACTGTACCCGGGCATCTTAACGCCATCAGATTGACTCTGTTCCACCTCGTCGTCATCGACCGTTGTCCGCTCCATCAGATAACATAAACAGTCCTGCCTGACGATCCGGCTGTCGCAAGACAGCAGCACCGGTATCATCGGCGTCTTCAGGCAGATCTCGTTGTTCGCACAGGAAAAATACCGGGCGCCGACTTCATTGCACTGTTCATTCCAGGCATGGAGCCAGCTCTTGCGTTCGCTGCCGAGTCAGCCCGGCAGCGTATTGACGGAGTATAGCCCTTTTCCCCTGAAACTCATGCCCATTGAGCAATCGAAACCTCTGCTTTCCAACCTGATCAACCCGAAATCCTGCCTGAATTGGCCTCGATGACCACCGGGCCTTCGAGATTCTATAACCGACTGTTTATGAGGACCAATACCAGAATAACCTCTTGAGACACCGTTTACGGAAAAGGTTCGGCCAGCACGTTCTGCATGGCCCGGCGGTCATCGGCCGTATCGTGGCGGCCATCCAGCCGCGGGAATCCGATGAGATCGTCGAGATCGGGCCGGGGCAAGGTGCGATCACCATGCCGCTGCTGCAATCGATCTGCGACCTGTGCGTCACACCATCGCCATCGACGATTTCGGCGCCGGATTCGCCTCGTTCACCTACCTGACCAAACGGCCGATAGACTACTGAAGATCGATCGCGCCTTCGTGATCGAAATGGATATCCCGGAGTGGCTGGCGCTGGTGTCCGCCATCGTCATCCTCGGCGCACGCGCTGAAGCTGCAGGTGGTGGCGGAAGGCGTAGAAACCGATGCTCAATTGCGTCCGCTTCTCTCGCTCAACTGCGACGAAATGCAGGGCTATTCATTCAGCAACCCGGCACCGGCAGAGATGTTCGAAGAAAGATTCCCGGCTCCGCTTCCCGCCGGGTGACGAACCATGAAAAAGAGAATGATTGCCGATGACTCGCCAACCGATCGTGCCGTACTACGGCTTGAAGTGGCGCGCTATAGGGATGGCATAACGGCAAGACGCAGGTGGCTTACCTACGTTGCGATGTTTGCAGTCCTTTTCTTTGCCTACCTTTATCTCAGGGATTCAACATGGCGTGGCAATAGTCAACTGCATACCCTGATGGAAACGGTCGCGACGGTGTTGTCAATCGCCGTCGGCAGCCTCGCGCTGGTCCGCTACTACAGCAAGAAGGACAACAACTTCCTCTTCATCGGTACAGGCTTCGTCGCCACTGCTTTTCTTGACGGCTATCACACGGTGGTCAGCTCTACCCATTTTATCGCAATGTTCCCATCGACACCGCCGGCGCTGATCGCCTGGAGCTGGTTTGCCTCGCGCATCTTCCTGTCCCTTCTGCTGTGGCTGAGCTGGCTGTTCTGGCGGCGCGAAGACCGGCTGGGCGCGGCTGCCCGAATTAGCGAAAAACTGGTTTACGGCACTGTCACTGCACTGGCACTGGTGTGCTTTGCCATCGTTGCATTTGTGCCGATGCCGGCAGCCTACTATCAACAGCTCCCTTTTCCCCGGCCGCAGGAATTCCTGCCCGCGCTGTTCTTCCTGCTTGCCCTGATCGGCTATCTGCGCAAAGGCAAATGGAAAACCGATGTGTTCGAACACTGGCTGGTGCTAAGCCTCATCGTCGGCTTCATGGGACAGGCCATGTTCATGTCGTTCTCCGGACAGGTCTTCGACATGATGTTCGATGCGGCACATTTGCTGAAGAACGGTTCTTACATCTGTGCGATGCTCGGACTGCTGTTCAGCGAATCGCATCTGCAGCAGGAGATTGCATTCAAGAATGTCTTGCTGGTTGCACAGCATGAAGCCTCGCCGGATGCGATCCTCGTGGTAGACGAGCATGGAAAAATCATCTCCTACAACCATCACTTCGTCGAGCTATGGGGCCTGACGCATAAAATGCTGGCGGCGGGCGTCGATGAGCTCGTGCTGCACTCGGTCTTGGGACAGGCGAAGGATCCGGAGACATTTCTCGCCCGTGTCAAGCATCTGTATCAGCACAGATCAGAAGAAAGCCATGAAGAAATCGATCTCAGGGATGGCAGGATAATCGACCGCTACTCCGCACCGATGACCGGAGAGAACCTCAATTATTACGGGCGGATCTGGTTCTTTCGTGATATTACCGGGCGCAAGCAAGTGGATCAGGATCTGGAGGAGAGCGAGAAACGCTACCGCAACCTGGTCGAAACCACCAACGATTGGGTTTGGGAAATCGACGAAAACGCGGTCTATACCTATGTGAGTCCAAGAGCGCACGCCATCATTGGTTATCAGCCCGCAGAGTTAATCGGAAAAACACCATTCGACCTGATGACGCCCGAGGAAGCCGAGCGAGTTGCGAACCTGTTTGGCGCGCTCGTCGCGTCGCAACAACCCATCATAAACATCGAAAACACCTGCATCCATAAGAATGGCCATCCAGTCGTCCTTGAAACCAATGGCACTCCAGTCACAGGCATTGATGGGAAATTCTGCGGTTATCGTGGCATAGATCGCGACATCACCGCACGCAAACAGACCGAGCAGGCGGCTATGGACGAAAGGAATTTCTCAAACACATTGATCGCAAGCCAGCCGGACTTGTTCTTTGTACTTGACCCGATGGGACGGTTTATACGCTGGAACGACAAGGTGAGAGGTGTACTCGGCCACTCCGACGCACAGTTGGCGAAACGCAATGCACTGGATGCCATTCACGAGGCGGATCGTCCGGCGGTCATGCAAAAAATTCAGGAAACTTTTGAGCAGGGTTCGGCAACCATCGATGCGCGCATCATCACAAAGACGGGCGTCCGGGACTATGTATTCAATGCTACGAGTACGGACACCGAGAAGGGCAGGTATCTGGTCGGTGTTGGCGCCGACATCACCGAGCGCAAGCTCGCCGAGGCGGAAGTACAAAAATTGCAGGAACAACTGCGCGATCAGGCCCTGCACGATCCGTTGACCGGTCTCTACAATCGCCGCTCTCTCGACGAAACGATAAATCGCGAACTGGCCCGCGCGGCGCGCTACAACCAGCCGCTCGGAATCGTGATGTGCGACCTCGATCATTTCAAGCTCGTCAACGACACACACGGCCATTTGGCTGGCGACGAAGTATTGCGGGTATTTGCCGAGCTGTTGCAAAAAAATGCACGCGGCAGCGATATCGTTTGTCGCTTCGGCGGCGAGGAGTTTGTGCTGTTTCTTCCGGACATGCCGCCTGCTGTTGCGTATCAACGCGCCGAGCAATTGCGCACGGAACTTGCAGCGAAACGGATAACGCTGGGACCAGCCGTTATACAGGTGACCGCCTCATTCGGGGTGGCGGCCTTCCCGGAGAATGGCAAGACGATGGATAGTTTGATCAGTGCTGTGGATGCGGCGATGTACCAGGCCAAGGAGACGGGTCGCGATCGCGTCGTGGCCTCATTGGTGCGGGCTGCTGATGGTTCGGCGCACAAGTGAACGGGAAGACTGATAGATTCCTGATGGAAATATCGAGGCGATCGGATGGTTGCCTTTTTCAGTCGTGCTATGTCCATGAGTGTTATCAGGGTCGTTATGGGATCGAATTGCCAGGCGAGTATTATTAAGCTTGGGTGGTTTGCGTGGGCAAATCCATTTCGAGTTTCTATAACTGACTGTTAACAATGACACATACCAGGATAACCCCTTGAGTCACCGCCCAAGGAAAAGGTTCGGCCAGCACTTTCTGCATGACCCGTCGGTCATCGGCCGTATCGTGGCGACTATCCAGCCGCGGGAATCCAATGCGATCGTCGAGATCGGGCCGGGTCAGGGTGCGATCACCGTGCCGCTGCTGCGGGCTGCCGGGCGTCTGCAGGTTGTCGAACTCGACCGTGATCTGATCGACCCCTTGCGCGAACAATGCAGGGAGGCGGGTGATCTTACCCTCCACAATGCCGATGCCCTGCGGGTTGATTTCTGCCATCTGACCGGCGATGCAACGCCCCTGCGTATCGTCGGTAATCTGCCCTATAACATCTCCACGCCGCTGCTGTTTCATCTCCTGTCGCAGGCGCGCTGCATCAGCGACATGCACTTCATGCTGCAGAAGGAAGTCGTGGACAGGCTGGCCGCCACACCCGGCAGCCGCCAATATGGCCGCCTCTCCGTGATGGTGCAGTATCGTTGCAGGGTGACACGCCTGTTTACCATCGGACCCGGGGCCTTCCAGCCGCCGCCGCGAGTGGAATCGGCCTTCGTCAGACTGGAGCCCTACCGGGAGTTGCCGGTTGCGATCGACGACGAAGCTGTGCTGGAAGCGGTGGTGCGGCAGGCCTTCGCACAACGGCGCAAGACTCTCAGAAATGCCTTGCGGGGAATGATCGAGGAAGAAGCCATCAGGAGTCTGGGTATCGACCCGTCCCTGCGCGCCGAAATGCTTGGGCTCAGTGACTTCTCCGCCCTTGCCAACTACGCCGCATTACGGCTACCAGGGATAATGAAGAAACAGGAAAACGTTTGACAGCATTTCCTGATTCCGTGCCGAATCACCGCCGTCGAGGAAATCCCGTGGAAGTTTGTTCGGAGATGTCAGCGAAACGGTCACCCCCGCACCGGCAGTACCCATGCTGGCAACGGTAAACCCGCTATCCTGGGGTTTGGCTTGATATACCAGTACGGACTTCGGAAAGAAATTGTATAATTCACCCGCGGTTGCGGCAGTTGTGATTGCCGAGCAGAGAATCACGGCGATTACGAGCAACAGGAGCGGGTCGGGCCTGCGGTGATGGCTTTTTCCTCTGATCATGTCCGCCACTCCTGGATTCAGCACCCCTTATGAGGGGCATGAACCTAGGATGGCGGAATACCCCCATCATTTCCGCCAACTGGTTCACACTTTCGGCGACCACGTGACAGGCTTTGACCTGACTTCACCTTTCGACCCATGAACTTCTTGTAATTCAGGCGCTTGATTCATTATATTTCGGGTCCACCCAGCACTGCGGGAGCGCTTCGCCGGAAGGGAAAACCAGCGTGGATTTGCTGAAACCGGTCGGTTCCTGAAGTTCTTCCCCGGCATGATAGCGACCCGGCAACTCGTCACGGCACGGATCCACCATGGCCGTCATATCCAGCACCTCAACCAGATCACCATTTTGTTTATTCCTTAAGTACATGTCCTTCTCCTCATTGGTTTGCTCAGGAAATCTATAATAATAATATAGATATTGGAAGCGTTTACCTTGACCTGAATCAGTCATTAATCCCGCATGACAAAGCGTACCCGGTGGGTGAAAATACCCGCCAGCGAGATTGCCAAAACCTGGCAGTCAGGTTTTTGTCACCGCAATCACGAAAGCGTATCCTTGAGTCCATTCTGCTTGAAACACCCACTGAATGAGAGCGAAACCTTGCATAACATCACTGTTGAAGTCGAGACCCGGTACATTGAAGGGCAATCGGAGCCTGACAACGACCGTTATGTCTTTTCCTATACCATCACCATACGCAATGAAGGCGTCGTCGCCGCGCAGCTGTTGTCACGGCACTGGGTTATCACCGATGCCAATGGCAACGTACAGGAAGTCAAGGGTGAAGGTGTGGTTGGCGAACAGCCCCACCTCAATCCCGGGGAAGGCTTCCAGTACACCAGCGGCGCCATGATCACCACCCCCGTCGGCAGCATGCGTGGCACCTATCAGATGGTCGCGGACAACGGCGACCAGTTCGACGCCGAGATCCCGGCGTTTACCCTGGCCATACCCCGCACCCTTCACTAGCTGTTCACCGAAAGATGGCCGTCTATGCCATTGGCGATATCCAGGGCTGCTATGACGAGTTACTGGAACTGCTCGCAATCCTGCGTTTCGAGAGGCAACGAGACCGGCTCTGGTTCGTCGGGGATCTGGTCAACCGCGGACCGAAGTCACTGGAAACGCTGCGTTTCGTCCGGGGACTCGGACCAGCCGCCATCACCGTCCTCGGCAATCACGACCTGCATCTGCTGGCGGCGGCCCACGGCATTCGCCCGGATAACATCGATGACGACACCCTGGAGCCGATACTCGCCGCGCCGGACCGGGAGGAATTGATCGACTGGCTGCGGCGCCAGCCCCTGCTGCATTACGACGTGGAACTGGGCTACCTCATGGTTCATGCCGGACTGCCGCCGCAGTGGGATCTGAAGCTGGCGCAACGCTGCGCCGGCGAGGTCGAGACGGTGCTGCGCGGGAACAGGCTGGAGGCGTTTCTCTCCCGCATGTACGGCAACAAGCCCAGACAATGGTCCGGTGACCTCGACGGCTGGGACCGGCTGCGCTTCATCGTCAACTGTTTTACCCGCATGCGCTTCTGCGACCGCAACGGGCGACTGGAGCTGAAAAGCTCGGGTCCGCCCGGCACCCAGCCCGAGGATTATTATCCCTGGTATGAAATACCCGGGCGCGCCAGTGCAGGGATGAACATCATCTTCGGACACTGGTCCAGTCTGCGCACGACGAACATTCCCGGCATATTCCCGACAGACTCCGGATGTTTGTGGGGCGGCCAGCTCACCGCTCTGCGCATCGACACCCAACCCGAACGCATCGACCTCCCCTGTCGGGGATGGCTCAAGCCGAACAGCGGCTAAGCCGAATGGCACTTACTTAACGGAAATCGTTTTTATTATATAAAGCATAAATAGCCACGGAAGCACACGGAAAAACACGGAATAAACACAACTACTGTCCGTGTCTTCCGTGTGGTTCCGTGGCCATATATTTGGCTTAACACTTAGGTAAGCGCCATTGCGGCTAAGTTGGCGTGACGCGCTCCAGCCGAATGAAACTGTAGGGCCAGGGATTCTTCTCGTCCGGAGCGCAGTCCACTCGTTCGACCTCCCGCCATTCACGTTCATCGAGTTCCGGAAACCGCGCATCACCCTCGATTGCCGCATGCACCAGCGTCAGGTAAAGTCGATCGGCTTTCGGAAGCAGTTGGCGGTAGAAATCCGTGCCGCCGATCACCATCACTTCCTCGTGACCACCTGCTGCTTTAATCGCACTCTCGATGGAATGCACCACCAGACACCCCGGTGCTTCGTAAGACCGGTCACGGGTAACCACGATGTTGGTTCGTTCCGGCAGGGGACGGCCGATCGACTCATGGGTCTTGCGTCCCATCAGGACCGGCTTGCCGACGGTCACCTGCCTGAAGTGTCTGAGATCCGCCGGCAGGTGCCAGGGCAAGCGGTTATCGCGACCGATGACCCGGTTCTCGGCCATCGCCACGACGATGGCGATTTTCACACCACCGCTCACACGGCCACCGGTGCCTTGATGTGCGGGTGCGGATCGTACTGCTGCAGCTCGAAATCCTCGAAGGTGAAGGCGAACAGGTCGTCGATCGCGGGGTTGAGGCGCATGGCGGGCAGCGTCCGCGGCGTGCGCGCGAGCTGCGTTTCAACCTGCTCCAGGTGATTCAGATAGAGATGCGCATCGCCCAGGGTATGCACGAAATCGCCCGCCTGCAGGCCCGTCACCTGCGCCATCATCTGTGTCAGCAGCGCATAGGAGGCAATATTGAACGGGACACCCAGAAAAATGTCGGCGCTGCGCTGGTATAACTGGCAGGAGAGTTTCCCTTCGGCCACGTAGAACTGGAAAAAGGCATGGCAGGGCGGAAGCGCCATTTTGTCGATCTCCCCGACATTCCAGGCGCTGACGATGATGCGCCGCGAATCGGGGTTGTTGCTGATCTGCTCGATGACCTGGCGAATCTGGTCGATGTGACGACCGTCGGCCGTCGCCCAGGAGCGCCACTGGGAACCATAGACCGGGCCCAGTTCGCCGTTCTCGTCCGCCCACTCGTCCCAGATGCTGACGTTGTGGTCATGCAGGTAGGCAACATTGGTATCGCCTCTCAGGAACCACAGCAGTTCGCGGATGATGGAGCGCAAATGCAGTTTCTTGGTGGTGACCAGAGGGAACCCTTCCGACAGATCGAAGCGCATCTGGTAGCCGAACACGCTCAGCGTGCCGGTCCCGGTCCGGTCCTCCTTGCGCACCCCGTGATCGCGCACGTGGCGCATCAGATCAAGGTATTGCTTCATGATTTGCGGTTATCCTGTAAATACATAAAATTTTTCACCGCAAAGACGCAAAGAACGCAAAGTTTTTTCTTGTAAAAAGAAGCACTAATACGTTGCCCTGATAATGCAGTTCTTCGATGCATACGTCATCAAGGAATTAATAAATTTGATTCTTTGCGTTCTTTGCGCCTTTGCGTTGAATACTTTTATTTCCGCAATACAACTACCAGCTGACAGCGCCATCGGTACGCCGGTAGGCGTAAACAAGAAATGCGGCGCCGAGGACGATCATGGGCAGGGACAGCACATGCCCCATCGTCAGCCAGTCGAAGGCGAGATACCCGATCTGCGCGTCGGGCTGGCGCACGAACTCGACCAGGAAACGGAACAACCCGTAGCACAGCAGAAACAGACCGGAGACGGCCATGGTGGGACGCGGCCTGCGCGAATAAACCCAGAGGATGACAAACAGCACCAGACCCTCGAACAGGGCCTCGTAGAGCATCGAGGGATGACGCGGCTGTGCATCCACGAAGGGA
>Ga0210064_1000626_pt1 | contig 16540 bp, 17 predicted proteins | sample Muzzi_CordC_D2_FD_185531 | JGI IMG/M metagenome (GOLD analysis project Ga0210064, IMG submission 185531) | Wetland microbial communities from San Francisco Bay, California, USA, that impact long-term carbon sequestration - Muzzi_CordC_D2 (SPAdes) | ecosystem: Environmental > Aquatic > Marine >...
CCGCCGGCAACACCGGCAGGGAGGCCTATTTGCGGGCTGTCATCGCACTGCAGCCGGAAAACGCCCTGCTGAAAAAAAGGTTGGACCGCATGCTGGCGCCGTCGACCGAACAACCGGCCCCGGCCGGGGCCGAGCCGGATGCCGGGTCACGGGAATCACCCGCCGCGGCCGCCGCGCAACAGGCTATCCCCGGCACTTGTCAGTGATCTGGCGTTTGAACCGGGCCGGGTCATTGACGATCTCGTAGAAGTCCTGCAGGAACCTGGCGGCGTAGCCGCGCTCCCTGCCGCTCAGGTGCGGGTTGTCTTCGAATAAGGCCATGATGGCCTGCCTTTTTTCGTTGAAGTCGGCAACGGCCCGGGGCAGGGCATCGTTGTCGGCGCAAAACCCGCGATACAGCCTTTGCCGCACGTTCCTGACCCTGATGCCCTCCGGCGGCGAGGCGTAAGGCGCGTTTACCAGGCCGCTGAAATCGAAATCGTACGGTATCGCGTACTTGGGAACCGAAGCCTCGTCCTTCCCGATCAGCCTCGAGTTGTGGCAACAGCGTTGCTTGTCGGGGCCGCTCGTGGCGGCCCAGTCGAGGTTGCCTATCAGGTACTGGAACAGCGCGAAACGGGCCGTTTCCAGCGGGTCGAGCTGATTCACCGGAACCTTGCCGATATTCAGCTTCTTCAAACCGAGACGGTGCGCCAGCGCATCGATGTCTTCGATCATGAAGCCGAAGCGTGTCACGGCTTTGGATTTCTTGCCGCTGTCCACGTACTCGACCATCAGCGGCTTGACGCGAAAGCTGAAAGGCGTGATCAGGTTATAAATCCGGTAGGCCAGGAATTCCTTGACGTAGTACTGCGAATAACTCGAACTGGTCTGACAATAGGTGACCAGTTTCAGGGAGCCGTTTCCGCGCCATGGCGTGGTTCTTGTCTCCCGCTTGTCGAAATGGACCTTCAGAGGAGGGAACTTGCATACGTCGAGACGTCGCGTGATGCCCCTTGGCGAGACTTCCACCGCAAGCGCCTGCGTTTCCCCGTCTGGACCGGGATATGCGAGGCGGGCAGGGTAGCGGGCGTCCTTCTTGACGTTCCTGCGGATTTCACGCCAGGGCCCGGTCAGCGTGACATTCCATTCAGCACGGTCGTCGAACAGCTTTGCGGGGCGACCGATTTCATCGGCCGGTATTGAATCCGCGATCAGCCACGCGGCGACCAGGGCGAGGGCGATTCTGATGGTTTTGCCAGGGTTCATGGTGTGCTGGCGCCTCCTGCGGCAAAGTCGTGCGGCAGCGGCGGTTTGCCGGCCGCAAGAATGGCTGCCCGCAACGGCCCGGCGCGGCGCCGGGCAACCCCGCAAAGCCCGCTCAGCGGTTCTTCAGCGTGTCGCGAATCTCTGTCAACAGCTGAACCTCGGCAGACGGCGCAGGTGGTGCGGCAGGTGCTTCCTCCTCCTTTCTCTTGAGGCTGTTCATTCCTTTGACGACGATGAAAATCGCAAATGCGATGATCAGGAAGTCAATCACGGATTGAATGAACATGCCGTAATTCAGCGTGACCGCGGCGGCCTGTTCCGTCGCCTCCCTGAGCGTAATCGTCAAGCCGGAAAAATCGACACCGCCCACCAGCACGCCGATCGGCGGCATCAGCACGTCCTTGACGAATGAAGACACGATTTTCCCGAAGGCCGCACCGATCACGATACCGACGGCCATGTCCACGACGTTGCCGCGCATTGCAAAGCTTTTGAATTCTGAAATCATGCTCATGGCTCTCTCCCTCGTGCAGACAAACTATGCGAATTGGCCGGCGCCTCACCCGCCGGGCAGAAAGATGTTAGCCCAGAATATGCATACATGTCATCCGGCCACGTCGGGACGGAGCCATGCCGGCGCCCCGGTATCCAGCGGCTCAGGGGCGGCCGCCGTCCTCTTCGGGATTGTCCGCCTGCTCTTTTTTGCGCTTGGAACCAAACAGTCCTTTCAGCAACGCTTCGGCCTGCGTTTCCTTGTCCTGCCGGTCGCTTTGCCCGGAATCCTGTAACGGGCCGTCGGCGGCCTGAGCCGCGTCTCCGCTATCACCGGAGTCCTTCTCGCCCAGCAATTTGCCCAGCACCTTCTTTTCGAGCGCTTTCCCCTTGGCGGTAATTTTTGCTTTCTGCGCGCCACCGATGGCGGCTGCGATGTCGACCTTGACGCTGGGCTTGAAAAGATTGCCGCTGAGCCTGACGGGTACCGGCACGCCGCGGATTTTGTCGAGCTGTGACCCGAGTTCGTCCACGGCCTTGCCCTCGAGCGTGGGCGCGACCTCGTAGTCGATGGTCTCGTTGACGAGGTCGACACGCCCCTTGCCCGTCATGCGCAACAGGGGCGAGCGCAGTAACAGGTCGTCGCTGCTGACGACGCCACCCTTAATCGTGGCCGTCATCGACATCTCGCTGAACTCCGTCTTGTTTTCCTCATCCGCCGTGCTGGCGGTGACCTTCTGCCGGCCCAGCAGAGCGTTTGCCTTGCGCAGCGTTGCGGTGATATCGATCCCGTTGATGGCGCCGTCGTGCAAGTTCAGGTCGAAACGCCCGGAAAGGGCCTCGCGGGTCGCACGGGCATCACTCAGGTCGGTGCTCATGTCCATGTTGAAGTCGCCCAGTCCCGTCAGCCTGGCTGAGCCTGTCAGATCCTGCAGCAGGTCGCCGGCCCGGATCCCCTTCAATTGCTGCCGGACGGCCAGCAGCGGGCGGCCCCCGCCGCTATCGATTGTGGCGTCGGTCGTCAGTACCCCTCCGTAAACCCGGGCGTTGACCGGGTACAGCCTGAGCCGCTTGCCGTCGCCGTTGACGCTCATGAGCACATCGCTGGCCTTGAGACCGGCCAGGGTCAATTGCCCTATTTGCAGTTTGCCGGCGATCCTGAATCCCGGAACCGGGTTGGCCGGCGCTTCGGTGCTGTCGCCGCCCCCGGTCCCGGCCATGTAGTCGTCCAGGTTCAGCCGGTCCAGCCTGAATTCGAAATCCAGTTTCGGGTCTTCGAGGTTTTCGAGCCTCAGACTGCCCGCGGCCTCAGACTGATCGAATTGCAACCGCAGGTCGCGCACCGCGACACGCCCGGCGGAAGCCTCGAGCGTCATGGCGCCCGACATGCTGCCAAGCGCATCGCTGTTTGCCGTGGCCGGTGCGCCAATGCCCAGGGCCTCGAGCAACTGGCGCGGGCTGAACTCGTCCAGCTCGAGGCTGGCCGAGGCCCGCGGTGTGGCAGACAGTGTCTTAATCGTCATCTGGCCATGCAGGGTCAACTTGAACAGGTGCAGAGAAAAATCGCTCAGCACCGCCTGGTCGGATTGCAGGTCAAAGTCTGCATTGGCGCCGATGCCAAGGTCCAGGTTGAGCGCCTGGGCGTCTTCGCCCACGCGGCCTTTGAACGTAGCCCTCAGGCCATCGACCTTGTAATGCCGACCTGCCCCGGACTCCAAGATGCGGCCGCTGAAATCTGCCCTGCCGTTGAGCGCGGCCCCGTCAACGCTGACGGAAAAGCCGCCCTTGAGGTCGAAGGGGCGGCCTGGTTCGATATGTGTGGCCTCTATGGATAAATCCTGCAACGACGTTACCCGACCCGCATCGTCCCAGGTGACGTTGGCGTGGCTGATGGCAAACGCGGCCAGCTTGAACGGCCTTGCTTCTCCGTCTTCCTGCGCGGGCGCCGGGGCTGGTTCGGATGATGATGTTGCAAGACCACCCCAGTTGGTGATCCCGTCCGGCTTGCGCTGGAGATGCACGGTCAGGTCGCTGAGTTCGACGCTGCCAAATTCGAGCGCGCCGTGGAACAGCGGCATCAATCTGACCGAAACCGACACCTTGCCCGCCGTGAGCATCGGCTGGTCCCCGAAGCCGGGGGGGTTGGAGAGGCTGACGTCGCTGAGATCAAGCCCGATCCACGGGAACACGCTCCACTCGATCTCGCCGGCAATGCCCAGGTCACGGCCGGTCTGGGCGTGCACCACGGAGCCGATTTCCTGCTTGTAATCGTTCGGGTCGATCAACAGCGGCAGCACCAGGGCGGTGATCGCGACTACGAGCACAACGACTCCAAGTCCAGCCAGCAACCATTTGATCATTCTCTTCACGACCTGCGACTCCATTCAATGATGCTCAAAACGTGCATAATTCTGGTTGACCGGGTGCGACAGCCGGTATCATGGTACCAAGTGACAGGGGGCTTGGGGAAACAGCAGGTCGGTTGTAGGATTGCAATGATGTCAAATCAGTTGGGCCCGAATACGAAGCCAAGCGCCTCTCGGGCTTACATGGCGCTGCTGGTTTTGGCGCTGGCATGTTTCGGTGCGAACGCGCAAGCAGGCGGCTGGCTGGACAAACTCCGGGAAAAGGTAATCGGCGGACAGGCCACCGAACAGTCTCCCGGGCCCGCCGAAATTGGCAGAGGCCTTAAGGAAGCGCTCAGGGTCGGCTCAGAGAGGGTGGTCAAACAGCTCGGTGTCGCCGGCGGATTCGAGCTGGATCCGCAGATCCATATACCGTTGCCGGGCAAACTGGAAAAGGTCAAAGGCCTGTTGGCCAAGGTCGGCATGGAGTCGGTAATGACCGATCTCGAGGCCAGGCTCAACCGCGCTGCCGAAATCGCGACGCCAAGGGCGCAGCAGTTGTTTCTCGATGCCATCGATGCCATGACGGTCGAAGACGTCATGGGGATTTACAAGGGGCCCGACGATGCGGCAACGCAGTATTTCCGAGAAAAAATGTCAGACCAACTGGCGCTCGAAATGAAACCGGTCGTGGAGCAGGGACTTGCCGATTCCGGTGCGGCGAAGACCTATGAAAACGCGATGGCACGATACAACGCGCTGCCGCTGGTGCCGAAAGTCGAGGAAGACTTGAGCGATTACGTCGTGCAGGAGGGCATGGACGCAATTTTCCATTACCTTGCGAAGGAGGAGGCGGCCATCCGCCGGGATCCTTTGAAACGGACCACGAAATTACTTAAACGTGTGTTTGGGAATTGAAATTTTCGGTAGGAGAATGATCCATTCCGGGGATGGTTGCCATGTACGCCGCTGGGCCCCGAACGGGCGCCACCGGTGCCTGAGCGGGTTGACTGTCATTTCTGACAGGGTGAATTCGGCGGGAAAAGCGCTATAATCATTATCCTAAAGGGAGTTCTATAAATCTGCTAACTGATTGGCCCGCGGCGCAGCATGTCGCCGGTGTGGTTGTTTTCAGTATGGTTGCGCCGCCGCAAGCGGATGGCGCTCAATCGGAAATGGGGTATGGTCAAGATACTGGTAGTTGATGATTCCGCTTTCGCGCGGCGGCGCCTCAAGTCGATTTTCGAAAGCCTTGGTTATGAAGTTGCCGGGCTCGCGGAAAACGGCACCCGTGCGCTGGAGTTGTATCGCTCGCTGCGCCCTGACATCGTCACGCTCGACCACCTGATGACCGGCAAGAGCGGTGAGCAGGTCCTGATAGAGATGCTTGAAATCGATCCCGATGCAAAGGTTATCGTCATTTCAGGCTCGGGCGATCATGCCATCGAGGACAGGGTGCTCAAGGCAGGGGCCAAGGAGTTTGTTCCGAAATTCAACACCCAGAACGATTTTGGCAGGGTTATCGAGCGTGTGATCAATGCCTGAGGGGCTCACCGGCAATGCCATTGCCGCGGCGACGCGGTTGCTTGAATGCGTCTGACGGAACGCCAAAACAGGTCGCTGGAACGGTTGGTGCTGCACGTAACCGACGACACGCTGAAGTCACTGGAAAACGTGTTTTCGCTCGACGTCAGCAGTTCGGACTCCAGCATCGAACTGATTACCGTGCTCGACAATGAAGTGCTCAAACCCCTGGGCAGCGGTACGCTCTACACCGTGCTGACGAGCCTTGAAGGCGAGGTCGAGGGGCAGGTGCTGGTGCTGATGCGGGCGTCCGACTTCGGCTATCTCAGCCGCCTGATGAAGCCCGTCCTGGACACCTATTTTGACGGAGACCCCGACACCGGGGACGCCAGTCCCAGCGCCGGTGGCAACGCGCCGGTCCCCATTGCCGGCGGCAAGGACGCCAGCCGGAGTGCCCAGATGCTGGAATTACTGGCGGAATTGGGCAACATACTGTGCGGCGTGTATTCGCGCGCCATCTTCAAGGCTTGCGCGCTCAATTCACACCACTGTCTGCCAAGCGTGACGATGGACAAGCAGCAACTCGCCCTGCAAAAGCTGTTCGCGGAACCCGGGGCCGGGCTGCAGCCCTTGCTGGTGCTGGAGAACGAGTATTTCGTGTTGGATAACCCGGTCAGGTTCTGGTGTCTGATCTCACCCACCAAGGCATCTTTCATGAAGATGCTGTTGCGTCTCGAGGAGAACGGCGAAGACGCCCCTGCGGCATACCAGTTCGCACAATACGCGCCAACCACCAAGCACTAGGAAATGGGTGCGGGACAGCTGCCGGCTGACGCAGTATGCGGGCTGGGGCAAATCCCTTCCCTGGCAGCGGGAAGTGCGGGCGGTTCGGTCTCAGGTCGGCGGATCGCTCAGGTCGAGCGGATTGTTTCGATGATGTCGCGAAGTTCTTTGTCCCGGGGCTCGGTGCGGCCCAGCAGCCAATCCAGCAGTTCGGTGTCCTGGCAGTCCAGCAAGTGCTCCAGGACGCGGACGGCATCTTCATCCGCATTGACCAGGTGCCGATCCAGATAGCGCGCGAGCAGGTCGTCCAGTTCTTTCATGCCGCGCCGTCCCCGCCAGCGCAGACGGCCTATCCTGGCCTGCAGCGTCGTCATGGCCGCGGACCCCTGTCCGGCCGCTTCACCGTGCGAGCTTATAGCTCGCGCTCCAGCAGCATTTTTTTGATTTCTTTAATGGCCAGCGCCGGGTTCAGCCCCTTCGGGCAGACACGAGTGCAATTCAAAATGGTGTCGCAACGGAACAGACGATAGGCGTCATCCAGTTCGTCGAGCCGTTCACCGGCGTTTTCGTCACGGCTGTCGGCCAACCAGCGGTAGGCCTGCAGCAGAATCGCCGGGCCCAGGTAGCGTTCCCCGTTCCACCAGTAGCTGGGGCAGGAGGTCGTGCAACAGGCGCAGAGGATGCACTCGTACAGGCCGTCGAGTTTTTTCCGGTCTTCCGGTGACTGCAGGCGTTCCTTGTCCGGCGGCGGCGGGGACTGCGTCTCGATCCATGGCTTGATCGATGCATACTGTGCATAGAAGTGGGTCAGGTCCGGCACCAGGTCCTTGACCACCGGCATATGCGGCAGCGGATAGATATTCACATCCCCGGCCGGCAGGTCGCTCATGTTAAGCGTGCAGGCGAGGGTGTTGGTGCCGTTGATGTTCATCGCGCAGGAGCCGCAGATTCCTTCCCGGCAGGAACGCCTGAACGTCAGCGTCTGGTCGATTTCGTCCTTGATCTTGATCAGTGCGTGCAGCAGCATCGGACCGCAGTCGTCCATGTCCAGCGCATAGCTGTCCACGCGCGGCTGTTCGGCGGTATCCGGGTCCCAGCGGTAGATGTTGAACTTGCGTACGTTGCCGGCACCCTCGGCCGGTCCCCAGTCCTTGCCTTTGACGACGCGGGAATTCAGCGGAAGCGAAAATTTCATCATTGGATTCTCGTGCCTCTTGATTAATAAACGCGTTTCTTGGGTTCGATGTACTCGACTTCATCGGTGAGCGTGTAGGTGTGTACCGGCCGATAGCTCAGTTCCGGCGACGTACCGGGCTCACGCAGCCAGGACAGCGTGTGCTTCATCCACTCCGCGTCATTGCGCTCGCTGTGGTCCTCGCGGGCGTGTGCGCCGCGGGTTTCCGTGCGGTGCACGGCTCCGGTGATCAACGCGCTGGCGCAAACCAGGAGGTTTTCCAGTTCGAGGGCCTCGGCGAGGTCCGAGTTCCAGATCATGCCGCGATCACTGAGCGCTACGTTCTCGAAGTCGGCGTGGCATGCGTTGATCAGCCGTTCGCCCTCGAGCAGGGTTTCCTCGGTGCGGAATACCGCGGCGTGCTTCTGCATGTCGCGCTGCATTCTGAGCCGCAGCTCCGCCGTTGTCGTGCCGCCCTTGTTGTGGCGCACACGGTCGAAATGGTCGAGTGCGGGGTCCAGCGCGCTTGTTGACAGGGGCTTGTGCGGCGTACCCGGTTTGATCAACTCGCCGCAGCGCAGTGCCGCGGCGCGGCCGAAGACCACCAGGTCCAGCAACGAATTGCAGCCGAGCCGGTTGGCGCCGTGTACGGAAACGCAGGCAGCCTCGCCGATGGACATCAGTCCGGGCGCGACGGCATCGGGGTCGTCCGAGGTGGGCCGCAATACCTCGCCCATGTAATTGGTGGGTATGCCGCCCATGCTGTAATGCGCGGTCGGCAGGACGGGGATCGGGTCCCGCGTGACGTCCACGTCCGCGAAAATCTTCGAGGTTTCGGCGATACCCGGCAGACGCTCGTAAATGACATCGGCACCGAGATGCTCGAGGTGCAGGTGGATGTGGTCCTTCCTCGGACCGACGCCGCGGCCTTCATTGATCTCGATCGTCATCGCGCGGCTGACGACGTCCCGCGAGGCGAGATCCTTGGCGTTGGGGGCGTACCGCTCCATGAAGCGCTCGCCCTCGGAATTGGTCAGGTAACCACCTTCGCCACGCACGCCCTCGGTGATAAGCATGCCGGCACCATATACACCGGTGGGATGGAATTGCATGAACTCCATGTCCTGCAACGGCAGCCCGGCGCGTGCAATCAGGCCGTGTCCGTCGCCGGTACAGATGTGGGCCGACGTGGCGGAGAAGTAAGTACGTCCGTAGCCGCCGGTCGCCAGCACGACCATGTGGGCCTGGAATCGGTGCAACGTGCCGTTGTTCAGGTCCCAGGCCAACAGGCCCCGGCAGACGCCCTCGTCGTCCATGATCAGGTCGGTTGCGAAAAACTCCACGTAGAATTCCGCCTGGTGTTTCAATGCCTGCTGGTAGAGGGTGTGCAGCATCGCGTGGCCGGTACGGTCGGCGGCCGCGCAGGCCCTGGGAACAGGCGTTTCACCGTAATTGCTCATGTGGCCGCCGAAGGGCCGTTGGTAAATCCGACCATCTTCGGTGCGCGAGAATGGCAGCCCGGCGTGTTCGAGTTCGTAGACGGCTTGCGCGGCTTCACGGCACATGTACTCGATGGCGTCCTGGTCTCCCAGCCAGTCTGAACCCTTGACCGTGTCGTACATGTGCCAGCGCCAGTTGTCTTCACCCAGGTTACCGAGCGACGCGGCGATGCCGCCCTGGGCCGCGACGGTGTGGCTGCGGGTCGGGAAGACCTTGGTGACACAGGCCGTTTTGAGTCCCTGTTCGGCCATGCCGAAGGTGGCGCGGAGGCCGGCGCCGCCAGCGCCCAGAACGACCACATCATAGTTGTGTTCGATGATTTCGTATGCTTGGCTCATTATCAATTCCCGAATGCCAGACCCAAAAGGGAGAAAACGCCGGCGAACCCCAGCAGCACGGCGGCAAAGCCCGCGACGATCCGGGCAGCCAGTTGCAGCCAGCGAGCCTGTACGTAGTCTTCGAAGATCTTCTGCAGACCCAGGTTGGAATGGTACAGCGTGACGATGAGAAACAGACTCAGCAAAACGCTGTGGTGGGGTGATTTCATCCACTCGATAACCTCGGCGTGGCTTTGTCCGGATATCGAGATGATGGAGACCACGAACCAGATGACGAGCGGCAACAGGCCGATCGCCGACAGACGCTGCATCCACCAGTGGTGGAGGCCGTCCTTGGATGAACCAAGCCCGCGCGCGCGGGATAAGGGGCTGCGGTATTTCATGCGCCACCTCCCGGGTAGCCGCCGGCCAGGAACCAGGCGACCAGCGTCAGCAAGATGCTCAGCGCCAGCACGACGACGCTGCTGCGTTTAATCTGCTCGACTTCGAGCAATTTGCCCGTATCCCAGATCAAATGACGGATGCCGCTGACGGTGTGAAAAATCAGCGAAAAGGACCAGCCGAACAGCACGAACTGGCCGACGAAGCTGCCGAGGAAGCGGCTCATGCCGGCGTAGGCTTCGGCCGAGTGCGCGGCGCACACGATCCAGCTCACCAGCAGGATCGAGCCGCCGGCCAGGGCCAGCCCCGTAATCCGGTGCAGTCCCGAAAGCACCATGGGCAGTTCGAGCTTGTATACCGATAAATGAGGGGACAGTGGTCGCTCATTTGTTGACATGGAAATATCCCTTGATCAGTTTTTAAAGGTCATTCAGCAAAACAAAACACGGGTACTGCGGGGCATGCAAACACGGCACAGATCAACCGGTCGTGGTTGGACATCCTAGAAATCACTGCAACGGCCCTTGTGCTCCCAGTCCCCGAAACGGGTCGGCTCCGGACCCTTCGGGCCGTTGATTTCCTTCGGGGCGGTTTCGGCCGGGGAGGGCTGTGAGCCTGCTGCCGGACGTGGTTCGGAATCTGGTTCTTTTTGCTTGTTCGTCATGGTTGCCGGTGATATGAAGTCGGGCATAAACAGGGTGTTTGCCGTCACCGGTTATTATCCCGCCGTCACCCGTTCAGAGCAAGGAAAAACGTCGGATTTCAGGATATTTGCCGGTGAAATTGGGGCGGTCTGCGCGCCTCCCTCCAAGCGCTTTTGAACGAATCCGATTATTTGCCGGGATATCTGTTATAGTGCCTGCCGTTCTGGCGCACATCGGTCTGCGCCAACCACTTTCGCCTGACAATGATGTCGGTGAAGGAATCCAACAAACCATCCAGCCTGGACCGGCCCGCTACTATGCATGATTAGCGTTGGCAGGGCAGGATGATCCCGGAGTAAGCAATCCAATGGAATTTTCACAACTCGGCCTTTCGGCCGAATTGCTGCGTGCGGTCGAAGAGCAGGGTTACATCAAGGTCACGCCCATCCAGCAGCGGGCAATCCCGCTCATTCTCGAAGGCCGCGATCTGCTCGCGGGTGCTCAAACCGGCACCGGCAAAACCGCCGGTTTCACGCTGCCGTTATTGCAACGGCTGCAATTATCGGAGCAGCATTCCCGGCAGCACGCCGTTCGTGCACTGATCCTCGTGCCGACACGCGAACTCGCAGCCCAGGTCGCTGACAGCGTAGCCAATTACGGGCGTCACCTGCCTTACAAGTCCGCCGTCATTTTCGGTGGCGTCAATATCAAACCGCAGATTTCCAAACTGCGCAACGGTGTGGATATCGTGGTTGCTACACCGGGCCGCCTGCTCGATCACATGCAGCGCGGCTCGATCAGGCTCGATGCCGTTGAAACACTGGTGCTCGATGAAGCAGACCGCATGCTCGATATGGGGTTTATCCATGATATCCGCAAAATCATGCGGGCCTTGCCTGCGAAGCGGCAAAACCTGCTGTTTTCGGCGACGGTTTCAAGAGAAATCAGCAAACTGGCCAAGGATTGGCTGAACAGCCCGGCTGAAGTTCAGGTTGCGCCTCCGAACACCACGGCCGAGCAGGTTGCACAAGTGATCCACCCGGTCGACAAGGGCCGCAAACGCGAATTACTTGTACACCTGGTCGGCACCGGCAACTGGAGACAGGTGCTGGTATTCACCCGGACCAAGCACCTGGCCAACCGGCTCAGCCGGCAACTGCAGCAAGATGGACTCTCATCCGCGGCCATCCATGGTAACAAGACGCAGGGTGCCCGCACGCGGGCGCTGGCCGACTTCAAACGGGGCACGATCCGCGTCCTGGTAGCGACCGACATCGCTGCTCGCGGACTGGATATCGATTTGTTGCCGCACGTGGTCAATTATGAACTGCCCAATGTCCCGGAAGACTATATTCACCGTATTGGCCGCACCGGCCGTGCCGGCCAGGACGGCCAGGCGGTGTCACTGGTCTGTGCCGCTGAAGCGCAGTTGCTGGCCGATATCGAGGGCTTGCTCGAGCGTGATCTGGAAAGGGTCGTGGTCGCAGGTTACGAGCCGGACGAGCTTGTGCCGCCCGCGGCGCTCAGGAAAGTACGGAACAAACCTCAGCAGTCTCGGCGCAAGCGCGGCGGCCGACGTTCGAGCAGCCAGCCGACCGGTCGTGCTTCCGCTCAGCGGTCCGTGGCCAATGGCGGCGGCCGTCGCCGCAAAGGCCCGGACGTGAAGCCCCGGCTTGTGGCCTGAAGCGGCCAAACGACCGGTAAATACCAATCCGGGATCGAGCTTGAGCATTGGCCCCGAGCTGACGAAGGCGGCCGTCAGACGCTGTGGGGTCCGGCGCGATCAGGAAAGTCCGGGGCGGGTTTCGGGCTTCCAGGCGTCCCATGCGGTCAACGGCACTTGAACGAATCCCGGAACTTGAGATTCTGTGTCCAGACATCGATGTAAAAGTGGTTGTCCTCCGGCAATATGCGCCAGATACCCTCGGACTTTCGCGGGCAGATCAGTTGCAGGTTGGCTTGCCGCCGGTCCTTGTCGGGATGCAGAGGCGCCGGCACCATGAATCCGACCCGCAGTGTGCCGTCAATGTCCTTTGCTCCCCTGAACATCCAGCCGCCCGCCGTGTGGTTCAGTGTTTCGACCGGGTGGGTAATGTAGTACCGGTTGGTCCAGGTGATGCTGTCGTAGGGTACGGGTTCTGTTTTGCCGCAGCCGGCTAACAGCAGCAGGCATACGAGGCTGCCCAGAAAAAGCCCTTTCATCGATCGTGCTTCCGTGCATCAGGCGCCGGCGTACGGTATGCAAGAGCCCCGTCACCCGCGCTGGTTACCCCCACTGCAAACCGGAGTCTACACGAATTGCGGGTCAATTCAATCCGCTTTTTGGCCAGCGCAGCGTCCGCGGCGGCCGAAGCCGCCGTGTGGGCAAGGGATAATATGACGTATATCAAGAGAACGGCGATCAATACTTGAGCCGTCTGTGCAAGCGGCGCATAGTGATCTCAATTGGGTCATAAAGGAGTATGGGTAATGCGTCGCGGATTGATTATTGGCTCGCTTATCGCCTTGTTGCTGACGCCCTTTCAGGCCGAGGCAGGCGGTAACTACGAAAACGGCGCCGACCTGTCAGCAGATTGCGTGAGTTGCCACGGCGCCAAAGGCAAGGGCAGTTTCGAGACGCCTCCGCTGGCCGGCCTGGACGAGGCGGTCATCCTGAAACGACTGAGGGCTTTCAACAGCGGCAAACGGAAGTCGGTGGACGGTATCATGCATACCTACACGCAGGACCTCACCGACCAGCAGTTGCAGGACCTTGCGGCGTACTGGGGGAACCGCAAGGACCAGTAACCGCCCGCCCGCCAAGGCGCCTTTTGTGTCCGACGCCACCGCGGATCACGCGGCGGTGTTCGCATCGATAGCAATTCCGGGTTGAATCTGCGCGGGCGCAGCCGCGTCTTTGCTGCCGTTCAGCCGTTTTCTCATCCGCTACCGCGTATCGGTCCACCGCCACGCGGCGTCCACGTTTCTTGACTCAGGTCAAGTCTCTTCTTTTAAGCTTCAACTAAAATCACTCGGAGTTATCTTGGCCCTAACTTGTCGGGCGGACTAAAAAAATGCCTAAATACATCGTCAGACTGCTACTGATCCTCATCGCCGGTTCGCTGCTGGCGTACGCGGCCAAAGTCCATTTCACCGACCCTTCGTTTTACCGCTTCGGTCATTACCGGGCTGATGCCGTGACTGAAATCGCGGGCTTGAAACCGGTGATTCAGGGGGCCGGGCAGTGCCTCAAATGTCACGAAAAGCGTGAGCAGGACTGGGCTGCGGGATCACATCGCACCGTGCAGTGTGAGGTATGTCACGGCATGGGCAAGACAGGGCATCCAGACGACGGCGTGTCCCTGGTGCCCAAGGATACGATCAGGCTGTGCACAATGTGCCACGCGGCGATGCCGTCAAGACCGGCCAGGCAGCCACAAATCGTGGTCGGTGAGCATCCCTTCGCCGGCGAGGAGAAATCGCAATGCATCTCCTGTCACGACCCGCATATGCCGGGCGGCGGAGAGGCCGATGCGGGCCAACCCCCGACCGGACCGGGGGCGGTGCCGGCGGTAGTATCCAAGTGCGCCAAGTGTCACGGCTCAATGGGTGAAGGGCACAAGAAGAACCCGGCCCTGGCCGGCAGACCGGCGGGTGAACTGGCCGATCGGCTCAACAAGTACAGGTCGGGAGACATCAGCAACAAGATCATGAAGAAATATGCCAGCGCCCTCAGCGACGAGGAGATCAGGCAACTCGCCGAGTACTACGCGGCTTTACCGGCGCCCCGACCCAGGATTGATCCCTGATTCCGCACGAGCAAAGGAGCGATATCGTGAAAACTAAAGACAACAAAACCGGGCGGCGAAATTTTCTGCGCACCTCCGGTGCTGCGCTCGCGGGTTTGGGCGCCGTTGTCGGCGGCACGCTGCTGGGCGAAGCGGTGGCCGGGACGGACAAAGGCAACAACCCCGAATCGTCCTCGCCGGTACCAGGGTATGACTGGAAAAAACACCGTTGGGCCTATGGTATCGACGCGACCAAGTGCATTGGTTGCCTGCGCTGCGTCAAGGCCTGCAAGGAAGAGAACGACGTCGCCCGCGACGCCAACCATTTCCGCACCTGGGTGGAGCGGTATGTTTACCTGGAAGGCGAGGAAAAGCCGTTGGTCGACAGCCAGGCCGACCCGCAGAACATCGCCGCGGCGGGGACGGAAGCGGACTACCGCTTCGACAACCGCTACAAGGACAAAAAAGTCACCAAGTCCTTTTTTATTCCAAAGATGTGCAATCACTGCGAACACCCGGCCTGTGTCCAGGTCTGCCCGGTGGGTGCGACCTTCAAATCCGAAGACGGCGTGGTGCTGATCGATCACGAGTATTGCATCGGTTGCCGCTATTGCATTCAGGCCTGCCCTTACGGTGCACGTCTGTTTATCGAGGACATGGGCGTTTCCGACAAGTGCACCTGGTGCTACCACCGTATCACCAAGGGTCTGCAACCGGCCTGCGTCGAAGTGTGCCCGACCCATACTCGCGTATTCGGTGACCTGAACGATGCTTCGAGCCCGGTCAGCAAGTTTATTCGCGAAAACCGTGTGCAGGTACTCAAACCGGAAAGCGGTAATGCGCCCATGTGCTTCTACGTTGGTCTCGACAAGGACGTATCATGATTGAAATCGCGCCTTTCACAGGTTATGTGTATCCCAACGAAACGATCATCCCGTGGAGCGTGATGATCGTAATCTACCCCTACCTGACCGGCCTGGTTGCCGGTGCATTTACGGTGTCGAGTTTCTACCACGTATTCGGCATGCAAAGATTCAAGCCGGTCGCGCGTCTGGCCCTGTTGACCTCACTGAGCGTCATGCTGTTCGTGCCCACACCGTTGTTGCTGCACCTGGGCCATCCCGAGCGGGCCATGAATTCCATGCTCACGCCGCATCTGACATCGGCCTTTGCCATGTTCGGCTTTTTCGCCGCTTTTTATACCGTGCTGCTGGTGATGGAAGTCTGGTTCGTGTTCAGGGCCGACAACGTGGCGCGGGCGCTGAGTTCGACCGGGCTGAAGCGCTTTTTTTACCGCGCGGTGACACTGTGGTCCGACGATCTCTCACCGAGGGCCCGCGCCATTGACGCGAATTGGCTGTTGACGCTCGCAATTGTCGGTATACCGTCGGCTCACGGCCTGCACGGGTACATCGGCTTTGTCTACGGCTCTCTGAAGGCGCGCATGTGGTGGGAGTCGGATCTGATGCCTGTGATCTTCCTGTTTTCGGCGATCGTGTCCGGCATGGCGCTGTTGATGGTCCTGTACGTGGTGACCTGCAGGTGGCGCCGCGTCGAGATCGACCAGGCGTGCCTGAAAGGTATGATGGCGGCCTTGTGGGGCTTTTTGATGTTCACCGTCGTCCTCGAGGGACTCGAGTTCGCAAACATGGTCTACAAGGGGAAGGAAGGCATCGACGTCATCATGGAGTACGTGAAGGGGCCGTTGTTCATCCGTTATTTCGTGCTGCAGTTCGGCCTCGGGGCGATCGTGCCCATCCTGACCATGAGCATCATGATGGCACGCGGCACAAAGGGCAGGGCGCTGGTTATCGGCTCCACCTTCTGTGCCCTGCTGGTGCTGATGAACGTGCTGCTGATGCGTTGGAATGTCGTCATCGGCGGGCAGGAGATATCCAAGACGGGCAAGGGTATACTGACTTATGTGCTGCCTTTCTGGGGCCGGGAGAGCTTTGTGTCGGCGGCCGCCCTGACATTGGCGCCGATGGGCCTGTTGTGGATTCTGACCCGACTTTTTCCACCCTGGGTGGAGCGGCCGCTGGCTCGGTAGGCCCGGTAATCTCGGTTTCGGTTCAGAGGAGGGTTTGGCATGAAAAACTCGTTAAAATGTGTCGTAACGCTCGTGTTTCTGCTGTTGGCGCAGGCGGGGCTGGCGGATGAAGTCGCGTTGCCGGCACCGGTTCTCAAGTGGTCCATTTACATACTGCTGATCTTCGCGCTGTGCGTGATGGTCGGCATCTTTTTTTTCCGCAAAGGGAAAACGGTGGAATTCGAAACCCTCGACAGTCTGCTCAGCCGGAAACACGGGGCCATACGCGCAGCCGGTCCGGAGACTTCGGTAACG
>Ga0210064_1000630_pt1 | contig 16527 bp, 16 predicted proteins | sample Muzzi_CordC_D2_FD_185531 | JGI IMG/M metagenome (GOLD analysis project Ga0210064, IMG submission 185531) | Wetland microbial communities from San Francisco Bay, California, USA, that impact long-term carbon sequestration - Muzzi_CordC_D2 (SPAdes) | ecosystem: Environmental > Aquatic > Marine >...
TGCGCAACTTGCTCGAAGAGTTCAAGGGGCGTGTCTTGATCTGGCTTGTGCACCGTGCCAGTCTTGGAAAAGAGTTTGACCATACGGTCATTCTGGAACGCGGCAGGTTTATGGAGCAGGGGCCGTACTCGGAACTCGACAAACCCGGTTCGACGCTGAGACAACTGGTATCGACAGGTTGACAAACATGGTAGCTAAGGGCTGCGAGTGATTGTGTTGCACCGGCGTCTCAGCCAACGTTGCCTGGCCCTCGCCCCCGGCGGGGAAAGGCGGCGTGAACGCATAACTGAGGTCGCGTAAAGAAAGCGCGCTGGCAGCGGATTGCCGCACACCTGGTTCATGCAGACTGCGAGATAGATGTGGATATCCAACGAGAAACAGAGGTGCTCGGCAAGGTGCCGCTTTTCTCTAAACTCGAGCAATCCAAGCTCAAGTTGCTTGCTTTCACCAGCGAGTTGCAAACTTACGAAGACGGCGAGACTGTTTTCAATGAAGGCGAAGCCGCCGATTGCACCTTTGTCATCCTCGATGGCGAGGCGGATATTTACGCCAAGACTCAGACCGACGGCGGTCACGTCATTGTCGGTACCTTGCAGGCGAATCAACTACTCGGTGAGCTGGGCGTACTCACGAGTTCCCCCCGTTCGGCGACCATTCGCGCCAAAGGCCGGTTAATGATGTTGTGTATCGGCAGCGATATGTTTCTCAAACTTCTGGCGGAGAATCCGCAGGTTGCTTTGGATGTCATGCGCCAGCTGAGCGGCAAGCTGGTGCTCGCGCATCATCAGTACGAGGAGCTGCAGGACAAGCTGCGGCAAAGCGGCGGCGTTTGAGTGCCGATGGCGGTTGATGGTGATCCTTGCGTCCAAATGTCCCGCCACAGCCGGCCAATCTCGTGAACCAGGTCGCATTTCACCGCTCCCGGAGTCGGCACTGAGACCGGTTTCGCGCGTCGGCCAATCCCCTTGGGGTAGACTCTCGGTTGCGTGGCTGGGCAGCCGATATCATCGTCGGATGCCCCAGCACCCGGTCTTTGGGGGGCCAAAGTCCGAGCGGGCATTGATTAGTGAGTCCCTGAGTGGATAAGCAACGATTCATATCTTTGTGGAGCAGCTGTCAGACCGATGACGGTGCAGGCGTTGACGCCAGTCATGTCTATGAAGAAGTGCATGACTATTATTCGGAAGCGGGCCGCCATTACCACACCCCCAAGCACATCGATCACTGCCTCGCTCAGTTCGACATCTCGTCAGCGGAAATGGAAGACGCGGACGCTGTTGAGATGGCTATCTGGTTTCACGACCTCATCTTCGAGCCGAATGCCGACGATAACGAGGTCCGAAGCGCGCGCCGCTTCGTTGAACTGGCCGGCAGTTCCATGAAGGCTGAGTTCAAGTCCAGGGTTTATGATTTGATCATGGCAACAGCGCCACCGCGAATGCCAAAGACGATCGATCAAAAGTTCATGCTCGACATCGATTTATCCAGCTTCGGTCTGCCCTGGGATGATATGTTGCGCGACAGCATCGCGGTGAGGCAGGAGTCGCCGCAGCTGGCGGATGATGAGTTTTTTCCGGGGCAGCGCGCTTTCCTCGAATCTCTGGTAAAACGTGAGCACTTTTACTTCACCGACTTCTTTCGCTCTCGTTTCGAGGAAAGGGCACGAAGCAACATCAACCGCTATCTCGCCAACCTAACCGACAAAAACAACTAAACAACAGCACGTAAATACACCACACCAGCGTATCAGCCTAAGTCCCTCCCCCTCGCCTCGAGGGGAGGGACAGGGTGGGGGTGTAGACAAGGAGCGTCCAGCGAAGCCTCTAAACTTTGGACTTTCGTGACCCTTCAGACAAGGAGCGCGCGGCGAAGCCTCTTGGTTCTGGACTTTCGTGAACTTCCAGACAAGGAGCGTGTGGCGAAGTCCCGTGACTCAAGCTATCTGCGACCTTCCAGATTAACGGAAACTCATGATTCGAGCCTTCTTTGAGCGGTTAGATCTTCCGTGACCGTCCAGACAATAACGGGCTTTTTTCGGCCCCGAACGATCGTCGTGCCCAGTTGTTCAAACTGGAAGGCGTCAGGTCCTGCCAGTTCTCGCGTGCGTTGGGAGACGATGATACGGGTGCCGTAGTCCTTGTTCAGTTGCTCGAGCCGGGCGGCTAGGTTCACTTCGTCGCCGTGTACCGTGTAGCCGAGCCGATCACCACTGCCCACAAGACCACCGACTATTTCCCCGCTGTTGATTCCCACGCGCGAGCGTAGATCGATGCCTTCGCCGAACGTCCGATTGTGCAACGCGGCCTGTATTGCCAGCGCTGCCCGCACCGCCTCGGCGGCGTGGTCGGGCAAGGTCTCCGGCATATTGAAAGTTGCCAGAATGGCGTCGCCCTGGAACTGGTTAATCACCCCGCCGTGCTCGTCTATGGGCTTGGAGACGATAGCGAAGTAGTCGTTCAACACGGCGATCAGCTCGGCCGGGGTTAAGCGCTCGCTGATGGTCGTAAAGCCTTCGATATCGGTGAACAGGATGGTTGCTTCACGCACATCTCCCTGACCCGCCCGCATCTGATCTTCGCCGGCTTTGGCCTGTCGTGCGACTTGAACCGGTACGAATTTCGAGAGTTCTCGGGCGGTGCTGCTTTCCACGACGGATTCGACCAGCAGGCGGCGAGAACGGGCGATGGCGACTGCAAGTATGGCCGTGACCATTAGAATCGAAATGACTTTGTCGAATTCCGCACCCAACAGCACGCTGTTCGATGTCATGTACTCGACGTAATTCCGCGTGATCATTGGATCCGCGGGGTCGACGCGCACGACGTACAAGACCATCAGCAACCATCCAATCGCAGCAACACCGCCGGCAATGAGGACATAGCGAACTTCGAAGCGCAACGCGCGCAGCGAAATAAAAATAAAAACGTAGAGCAATGTGGGGGCTTTCAAGTAGAAGGACGCCGGCTGGTTGTACTTGAGATGGAATGTCCAGATCAAGGCGAGCAGCAGTGCCATGTCCATGACCACGGAGAGGTAGAGGAGCCAGTTCGGCAGTCGGCGTTTGTAGGCAAGACCCAGCCGAATCAGGGTAAAAAGCACATAACCGGTGAGGACCCAGGGTTCGGGGGCGATCATCGGATCCGCGCCGGCGGGTTTTGGTGAAAGGTAGTAGAGCGCGGCAAAAGTGAGTACGACCCCCAGTTGAATCCAGCCAATGAGGATTTCACTCCAGTCCTGTTCGCGCGCGATGACTTCGCGCACCCGCGCGGGTAGCGACGTGGCGGGCGCAGGGACCGGGTGATGGGAGTGAGGCTTAGTCAACGCGAGAACTCTTCAACGATGGGCCGTGCAGCGCAAAACGCGTGCGCCCGTCGGGGGACTTGAAGGCGACCGTCAAGGCGTGACGGCTTTTGAGACCGTGCTCGCGTTTGAAGTGGTTGCTACAGTCAGCGAACAGTACATCGATCCGTGCTTTAAATCCCGCTGCCTCGATTCGAGAAACATAATCCATACCGTACACCCACTGATCGCCGTTCTCCGCGAAGTACTCATCGCCGAGTTCCGGGTGCCGGCGGCGGTACTCGGCGACCGTTTGCGTTGTCTCTCCAGCGTGGTTGGATTCGAGCACTGCGAGGCCGTCGCTTTTCAGGCAGCGAAACATCTCCGCCAGCGCGCCACGGTCGTCGCGAATGTAGGGCAGGGTGTTATTGCACAGAATCACATCGAAATAGTCGTCTGCGAACTGCAGCTTGTTGGCATCCATGTTCATGAAGCGATGCGGTAATTCGACGCCGGCATGAAAGCGCAGTGACCTCGTATCGATAAAGGTACAGCGTGACGGTCCAATGACTGCTTGCGCCATGACTCGCTGTGTGCTGACGCGCGAACCGCCCACTTCCAGAATTTCAGAGTCCGCGCTCATGTGCGGGCGCACTACCTCGCGCAAATACCAATGCATGGCGCGATTACGTGGCTTGGCGCCGCAGTGAGGACAACGGCCCGGGCGCGGTGGTATGCCGTAGAGGACAAACTCGGCGACCGTATTTCCGCATACCCAACAAATCACCCGAACAAGTGTACGCGAGAAGCAGGTGCCGCGCATCCGGCCCGGTGTGAGTTCGCTCCTGCAGGAGGAAGCAACCTAGCTTGGGTTGAGCGCAGCCCGACGGTTGGGGGCAGTAATGGCCTCCAGTAAAATCGACTTCGTTGCGCGCTCCTTAGTCTACACCCCCTCCCTGTCCCTCCCGCTCGAGACGAGGGGAGGGGACTAAGGGTGATGCTCATGAAGAAAATTACGTCTGTCCGTTTTTAACGGCACCGGCATGTTGGGCTTCGCTGCGCTCAGCCCAACCCACATGGGGAGATTTACGCCAAGGTGGCTTTGGTTGCATCTTCACCAGCACCTATTTACGCTCGCGGCAGCAATTCCTTATCGGTCCCTTCATGCTCGCCTTGGCGCCCATAGCACCAGTGTTCAGATGTGACGGCGTGTCCACAGGGACCCGGCTGTTACTCGCTTACGTATGCGACCGTCGGCCATCGGTCGTTGTGGGTTCGATGGCCGCGCCGACGGTTTTTCACTGAAGGCGCGCAGGTGGCCGGCGCGATCGCTTTCGTCCTCAAAGGCTATCCGCGGCTGTCGGAAACCTTTATTGCCAACGAGATTCGCGCTCTGGAGAAATGCGGTCTGGAAATCCGTATCGTGTCACTGCGCCTGCCCGGTGATAGCAAAACGCATCCGGTGCACGGTGAAATTGTTGCCCCCGTCCACTACCTTCCCGAGTACCTCTACCGTGCGCCACGCCGGGTTTTCGGCGCCTGGCGAAGAATGCGGCGGCGGCCCCGCTACCGGGACTGCTGGCGGATCTGGTGGCGCGATTGGTGCCGGGATCCGACGCCCAATCGTGTGCGGCGATTCGGCCAGGCATTGGTGCTCGCCGACGAACTCGGCGCGGATGTCGTGCACTTGCACGCACATTTTCTCCACACGCCTGCCTCGGTTGCACGCTACGCGAGTGTTCTGTTGGATCTCCCGTGGAGTTGTTCCGCCCATGCCCGTGACATATGGACCTCGCCGCAATGGGAGAAACGTGAAAAGCTCGCCGCCTGCCGATGGGCGGTCACCTGCACCGCCGTCAATTTTCGCCATCTTCAGGACCTCGCGCCGACCCCCGGGCGGGTCGAGCTCGTCTATCACGGTTTGGACGAAGACCGATTCCCGGCGCCGCCGGCGGGCGGCTCGGCGCGGGATGGGTCGGACCCGCGTGACCCGGTTCGCATCCTGTCGGTAGGACGGGCGGTAGAGAAGAAGGGTTATCATCACCTGCTGGCGGCGCTCGCGCTGATGCCGGAGGAATTGCACTGGCGTTTCGAGCATGTGGGCGGCGGACCGTGGCTGGCACGGCTGCAACGTCACGCCGCCGAGTTGGGGCTGGCCGGCCGCATCCAGTGGCGCGGCCCCCAGGCGCAACAAGCGGTGCGCGCGGGTTATGCCGCGGCGGATTTATTCGTGCTCTCCAGTTGCATCGCCAGGGACGGCGACCGTGACGGGCTGCCCAATGTGCTCATGGAAGCGCAAAGCCAGGGTCTGGCTTGCGTGGCAACGCGGGTATCGGCGATTCCGGAGCTGGTGGATGACGGCGTTACCGGTGTACTTGCTGATGCCGGCGATACGCAAGCCCTGGCCGGCGCCATCGGCCGGCTGATTCGCGACCCGCAAGCGCGCCAGCGCTTGGGCAGCGCTGGACGCCAGCGAGTTGCCAGGGACTTCCGTTTCGATCGTGGCATCGAGCGCCTCCGGGGCAAGTTTGCCCTCAGCATCGGACCGGCAGACTCGTGAGGATCGCCTTTTATGCGCCGATGAAATCGCCGCATCACCCCAATCAGTCCGGCGATCGCCAGATCGCGCGCTTGTTTCTCCAGGCGCTCAGGGCCGCGGGTCATCGCGTGGACCTGGCGTCTCGCTTTCGCAGCCGTGACGGCGGTGGCCAGCGCCGGCGTCAGGAACGGATTGCGCACATCGGCCAGCGGTTGGTGGAACGGATACTGCGCCGCTATCGCAACCAGCCCGCCCATTGCAGGCCCGAAATTTGGTTTACCTATCACGTCTACCACAAAGCCCCGGACTGGCTGGGCCCACCGGTGGCGAAGGCGCTTGGCATACCCTATGTCATCGCCGAGGCGTCGTTCGCGCCCAAACAGGCGGCAGGTCCATGGCGCACAGGCCACGCCGCCAGCCGCGAGGCGATTGCCTTCGCGCGTGCGGTGTTCAACCTCAATCCCGGCGATGTGGCCGGGGTGAAGCCCCTAGTCAGCGACCCGCGGCGCCTGGTAGCCCTGCAGCCCTTCATCGACGTGGCGCAATTCACAGACCCTTCGGCCGCGGGTGGCGTCAGCCGGCGGATGCTCGCCGAGCGTTACAGCCTGCCCGTCGACGAGACCTGGTTAATCGCCGTTGCGATGATGCGGGTTGGCAATAAACGCGACTCTTACCGTGTGCTCTCCGAGGCTCTGACACTGCTCGAAGCGCGCCCATGGCGGCTCATTATTGTTGGCGACGGCCCGGTACGGGGCGAGGTGGAGGGCATGTTTGCGCATTTCGCCCCTGGCCGGGTGAGCTTTGCCGGCATGCTTGCCAGCGACGCGGTGCGCGCGTTGCTGTTGCACAGCGATTTGTTCGTCTGGCCCGGCGTGCGCGAGCCCATTGGCATGGCCATGCTCGAAGCCCAGGCGGCCGGTGTGCCGGTGGTGACAGGAAGAAACCCCGGCATTGCCGAAATTGTGCGCGACGGTTGTAGCGGACGCCTGGTACCCCGAGGCGACGCCAGGGCCTTCGCCTCGGCGGTGGAGGGTCTTATGGACGCGCCGTTGGAACGGGCTGCCATGGGCGCGCGGGCGCGGGCGGGTGCGGCGGCGCGCCACGACATCGCCACCGCCGGCGCGACTCTGGACAGCGTCCTCGGCGCTCTGGTGGCGGGCACCTGGCCGTGAGTCTGCTGCTGCTCATTCGTCACGGACGCACGCCGTGGAACGACGCCGGGCGTATCCAGGGTCACCGGGACATCGGTCTCAGCGAGGCCGGACGCGCCGAGCTTGCCGAGCGCGGTATTCCGCACCCCTACGCCCACTTTCGCTGGTACGCGAGCCCGTTGACCAGGGCCAGGCAAAGCGCGCGGATTCTCGGCGCCCGGGATCTGAAAATCGACGCGCGGCTGGTAGAGTTGCACTGGGGGGAGTGGCAGGGATGGACGCGGCAGGCACTGCGCGCGCATCAAGGCGAGGCCTTCGCCGAGAACGAAGCCCGCGGCCTAGCATTTCGCCCACCCGGCGGCGAGAGTCCCGGCGAACTCAAGCTGAGATTGGAGGCATGGCTCGCGGATCTTTGCGGATCCGGGCAATCGGTGATCGCCGTTACCCACAAGGGAGTTGTTCAGATGGCGCTGGCGCTCTCCACTGGCTGGGATCTGGTGTCGCGGGCGCCGGCGCGCCTGGACTGGCAGTGCGGGCACCTGTTCAGCCTCGGCGAGGCGCCGTCTACGCTGCGGGTGGAACAGTTGAATGTGGCGCTGGACAAGACTGGTGTAAGGTCCGACGGCCCAGACACATGAGGGTTAGGCACATGAGGGCTGGGCACATGAGGGAATGGGGCCGGAATGGCGAGGCGCAATGAGCCCATGGCAGCAATTATCGGCGGAGCTCGACCAGTGGCAGGCGCTTGGCCGCCAAGCGACCTTATGGTGGCGCGACGACGATGCAGTGACGGCGACACCGGCCTTGTGCCAATTGTTTTCGCTGGCGCGCGCTCACGGCGTGCCCTTGTCGCTGGCAGTCATCCCGGCGGGAGCACAGCAGGCGCTGGCGAATGAACTTGAACAGAACCCGCGCATTGCGGTATTGCAACATGGGTACGCGCACAAAAATCATGCCGGACAAGGAGAACGCGCGATTGAACTGGGAGGACTACGGCGCCGCGATTGCGTTGCCGGCGAATTGCAACAAGGCTGGCGTGATTTGGCCGCGCTTGTGCCGGGGAGGATTCTGGCGGTGATGGTGCCGCCCTGGAATCGCATTTCCCCTGAGCTGCTGGCGGATTTGCCCGGACTCGGATTTCGCGCCGTATCCTGTTTCTCCCCGAGGCCGCGGCGCGAGGCGGCGCCAGGCTTATGGCAAACGAATTGCCATGCGGATCTCATTGATTGGCGGGAAGGGCGCTGCTTTCGTGGCGAACAGCGGACCATTGGACAGCTCTGTGCACACCTTCAGGCTCGGCGTTGTGGCCGTACGGATGCCGACGAGGCCAGCGGCATTCTCAGTCACCATCTGGTGCATGACGAGGACTGTTGGCGCTTTCTCGCGACCTTGTTCGAACACTGCAATCGCCATCCGGCGGCCCGTTGGCTGGAGGCGCGTGAAGCATGTCTAGGGCAATGACCTACCGTTACCCGTGGCGAGCCATGGTGCCCGACTACGCACGTGCCGCTCTCGGCTTGGCAGGCACCCTCACGCCGCTGATATTCATGGGCGTATCAACCCTGGTGGCTGCGGTGCTGGCCTTTCTGGCGACGATTTTCACCTTGTTCGCGGTGCAGGTGGTGCTCAGGCACGCGACCCGCATTCTCGTGAACGAAGGGGCGATCCAAGCGCGTCCGTTGGGTTGCCGGCTCGCCTGGGACGGCCTGACGCGCCTCAAACTTGCTTACTTCTCGGTGCGGCGCGACGGGCGCGGCGGTTGGATGGAGCTCAAAGTGCAAAGCACAGGGCGAACCCTGCGCATCGATTCACGCCTGGACGGATTCACGGAAGTGGTGAGACAAGCAGCGGCCGCAGCAACCCAGGCCGGCCTGCACCTGGACGCATCCACCATCAGCAATCTGCAGATGCTTGGCGTGCGTATGAGTATCAGCGGCGGCGTCGACGCGCTTGCCGAGCCGCCGATGCAGGAGCAGGGTTGATATGACGGAAAACCTGCTGGAGGTGCGCAATCTCGGCATCGATTTTCGTCTGCATGGCCAGGGAAGAATCCAGGCCGTGCGCGGCGTCTCCTTTCGCGTCCGTCCGGCTTCCACGGTGGCCCTGGTGGGTGAGTCCGGTTCGGGAAAGTCGGTGATATCCCAGGCCATCATGGGGGTGCTGCCCGGATCAGCGGAACTGAGCGGCCAGATTCTGTTCAACGATCAAAAACCCGCGGCCGGGAACGGTGTGCCGGAGACCCTGGATATCGTCAGCCTGGATCGGGACGGCGAGCGCATGCGCTCGATTCGAGGCGGGCGCATCTCCATGATCTTCCAGGAACCCATGACCTCGCTGTCGCCGCTGCACACGGTGGGCGATCAGATTTCCGAGGCTGTGTTGTTGCATCAAAATGCTGACCGCAGCGCGGCGCTGGATCTGACCCGCGAGATGCTCGCCAGGGTCGGTTTCCCAAACCCGAGCAAGGCCCTCGATACTTATCCCTTCGAGCTCTCCGGCGGCCTGCGCCAGCGGGCCATGATCGCCATGGCCCTGGTTTGCCGTCCGGCGCTGCTCATCGCCGATGAGCCGACCACCGCCTTGGACGTCACCATCCAGGCGCAAATTCTGCAATTGCTCCACGACTTGCAAAGGGAGCTGCAGATGGCCGTGCTGCTCATTACCCACGATCTCGGGGTGGTGGCGAACATGGCCGAGGAAGTCGTGGTCGTGTACCACGGCGAGGTCATGGAAAGCGGAACCCTCGACGCTATTTATGGTGACCCGCGCCATCCTTATTTGCGCGCCTTGATGCGCGCTGTTCCACGGGTCGGTATGGCCGCCGGTGAGCGGCTCATGCCGCTTCGCGAGGTCGCACCGGTACAGGGCGGCCATCTGAAGGGCGCACCCACCGGCGCGCAGACGGCGGAGAATGAAAAGGTGCTTCTGGAAGTACGCGGCATCAGCAAGTGCTTCACGACCCGCCGCTCAGGATGGTTCGGCGCTGCGGTGGATGCCGGCGTACAGGCACTCGACAACGTGAGCTTCGATGTGCGCAGCGGTGAATGCCTGGGGCTGGTGGGGGAAAGCGGATGCGGCAAGACCACCGTCAGCAAGATCATATTGCGGGTGTTGAATCCCGACTCCGGCAGCGTGCGTTACGATGACGGCGCTGGGTTACGCTCTTTGCTGGCACTCGACGACCAGGCGTTGGCGGCCATGCGCCGCAAGATTCAGTACATATTTCAGGACCCCGTGAGCTCGCTGAATCCGCGCATGACGGTATTCGACATCATCAGCGAGCCGCTCATCATCCATGGGCAGAACGACAGAGATGCGCGCGCGGAAATCATCAAGGAGTTGATGCAGCACGTGGGGCTGGACCCGCGCTTTTTGTCGCGCTACCCCCACAGTTTCTCCGGTGGCCAGCGCCAGCGCATCGGTATTGCACGGGCGCTGGCGTTGAACCCCGAGCTCATTATCTGTGACGAGCCGGTCTCCGCTCTGGATGTTTCCGTGCAGGCCCAGGTTCTGAATCTTCTGAAGGATTTGCAGGGTAGTCTCGGTCTCACTTATTTGTTCATTTCCCACAATCTGGCGGTGGTCGACTACATGGCGGATCGCATCGCCGTGATGTGTGCTGGTTATCTGGTGGAGTTGGCGCCACGGGAGATCTTGTTTCGCGATCCCGTGCATCCTTATACCAAGGCGCTGCTCGCTGCCGTGCCGCGCCCGGATCCGGCGCGCAAGCTCGATTTGAGCGCGCTGATGGAGGGCAAGGTGTCCAATCCCGCCGCCTGGCCGTCTCCTTTCGGTGTAACCGACGACGAGCGCCCGGACCTGCTGAACCTGGGTGACAGCCACTATGTACGCGCCGCGCCGGCGCTGCTGGGGCCCAGGTGAGCCGCTGATGTTCCGCTTTCTGGTTCGCCGCACACTGGTCATGATTCCCACCCTGCTGGTCATCAGCGCGCTGGTGTTCGTCATCATCCAGCTGCCGGAAGGCGATTACCTGACCAGTTACATCACCGAGCTCGAGGCCCAGGGGGAGAAGGTCAGCGCGGAGAAAATTGAATTTTTGCGCGAGCAATACGGGTTGGATAAACCGGCCATGGAGCAATACTTCAGCTGGCTTTGGGGCATGCTCCAAGGAGACTTCGGCTACTCCTTCGAATACAACCTGCCGGTGTCCCAGGTTGTCGGGGACCGCTTATTTCTATCTTTTCTATTGTCCTTCGCCACCATTGTGTTCACCTGGGCGGTGGCCTTCCCCATTGGCGTGTACTCTGCCACCCACCAGTACAGCTGGGGTGATCATGGTTTGACCCTGATCGGATTTCTCGGCTTGGCAACGCCGAATTTCCTACTCGCCCTGGTGCTGCTGTATTTCGCCAACGTTGTTTTCGGCACTGCGGTGGGTGGTCTCATGGATCCCCAGTACCTGGATCAGCCCATGAGCTGGGCAAAGTTCTTGTCGGTGCTCGAACATCTGTGGATCCCCGTAATCGTCATCGGCACCTCCGGCACCGCCGGCATGATTCGCCGTTTGCGGGCCAATCTTCTCGATGAGCTTCAAAAGCAATACGTCGTGACCGGGCGCGCGAAGGGATTGCCGCCGTTCAAACTGCTCATGAAATATCCCTTGCGCATGGCGCTCAACCCCTTTATTGCCGACATTGGAAATTTGCTGCCCCAGGTGGTGTCCGGCGCCGCCATCGTCTCGGTGGTGCTGTCCCTGCCGACCACGGGACCCATGTTGCTGACGGCGCTGCAGAGCCAGGATATGTTCCTCGCGGGTTCCTTTTTGATGTTTCTGGCAGCACTTACGGTGGTCGGCATGTTTCTCTCCGACCTGGCCCTGGCGGCCCTGGATCCGCGCATTCGCCTCGAGGGAGGCATGCGCCGATGAGTAGCGGCGGCCCGGACCAACTGGAGCATTTTGTTTCCGCTGCGCCCTTCGATCCCTACTCCGTAGAGGCTCTGACCGAAGAGCAGGAGCGCTACTACCTGGCCTCCCAGTGGCGCATGATGTGGCTGCGCTTTACGCGTCATCGACTCGCGGTCGCATCCGGGGCGGTGCTGCTGGTCATGTATTTGTCCATCCTCATTTGCGAGGTCCTGGCGCCCTACAATCTGCACAGCCGTCACACCGAGTTCATTTATGAGCCACCGCAATCGATCCATTTATTTCACGAAGGGCGTTTCGTAGGACCTTTCGTTTACGAGTACGGCTTTGATCTGGACCTGGAGAATTTGCGCCGGGTTTATTCCGAAAATGCCGACGTTATTCACGAGCTGCGATTTTTCTGCCTGGGCGATCCCTACGAGTGGATGGGTTTGATTCCCGGGCGTTTTCACCTGGTCTGCCCCGCCGAGGAGGGCACGCTATTCGTCCTCGGCACCGACCGGCTGGGTCGCGATGTTCTGTCGAGGATAATTTACGGTGCGCGCATATCCCTGACGGTGGGTTTGGTCGGCATCGCCATCAGTTTTTTTATCGGCATCGTGCTCGGCGGCTTGGCGGGTTACTACGGCGGCTGGGTGGACAGCACGGTACAGCGGCTCATCGAAATCATCCGATCCTTCCCCGAGCTGCCCTTGTGGATGGCGTTGTCCGCTGCGCTGCCCGTGAACTGGAGTCCCATCGGCGTATTTCTCGGCATCACGGTCATTCTCGGGCTGGTGGACTGGACCGGGCTGGCGCGGGCCGTGCGCTCGAAGTTGCTGGCACTACGCGAGGAGGATTTTGCCACCGCCGCGGTACTCATGGGCGCCCGCCCGGCGCGGGTCATCGGTCGCCATCTGCTGCCCAACTTCATGAGCCATCTTATTGCTTCGGCAACGCTCTCGATTCCGTCGATGATTCTCGGTGAGACCGCCCTGAGCTTTCTCGGCCTGGGATTGCGTCCCCCGGTGACCAGTTGGGGTGTGCTGCTAACCGAGGCGCAGAATATCAACGCCGTGGCCCTGTTCCCGTGGCTGATGCTGCCGGTGGTGCCGGTTATTATCGTCGTGCTGGCGTTTAATTTTCTGGGCGACGGTTTGCGGGATGCGGCGGATCCTTACAAAGTGGACTGAGCGCCGGCAGGAACTAAAAAGGGGACACTAAAAAGGGGACAGATCTATTTTTCTCTACGACAATCTCAAAATTGCCCCGAGAGGCAGGAAAAATAGATCTGTCCCCTTTTTTGAAAATTGCCCCGAGGAACGGGAAAAATAGATCTGTCCCCTTTTTAGTTCCTGCGCTCAGCCCAACCTACGCCCTTCGTTCTATACCTCGACGATTTCAAACTCGTGGCGGATGTCCACCAACGGGCGCATCATCGCGGTGGCCGAGCAGTATTTCTCCGCCGACAGGGTGACGGCGCGCTCCACGGCCGCTCGTTTGAGCGCTTTGCCGCTCACCACGAAGCGCATGCGCACCTGGGTGAATACCTTCGGTGGCTGCTCGGCACGGTCGGCTTCGAGCTCGACCACGCAGTCTTCCACCGCCTGCCGGGCCTTTTTGAGGATGGCTACGACGTCGAAGGCACTGCAGGCCCCCATGCCGATGAGGACCGCCTCCATGGGGCGCATGCCCGCGTTTTGCCCACCGTGCTCCGGCGCGCCATCCAGAGTCAAGCGGTGGCCGCTGCCCGATTCGGCCTCGAATGAGACCTCGCCCAGCCATTTAATCTTGGCTTTCATCACCGTTCTCCCGGGAGATCGCGTCGACAGGCGCCCAACCCTCGCATACACTTAGAAGGATTTACGATACTAGCAGTATCAATGCCCGGCGGAGTAAAATATGTCGCTAGATCAAGCCTTTGACCGACAAGCCGTAATTTCACGGTTCCTCGAGCATTGTCACCGTAGAACCTTCCCGGCCAAGACCGTCATCATCAATGCCGGCGATTACTCGGACGAGCTCTACTATCTGGTCAAGGGTTCGGTGTCGGTCCTCATCGAGGACGATGACGGTCACGAGATTGTGCTGGCCTATCTCAACGAAGGCGACTTCTTCGGCGAGATTGGCATGTTTGACGAGAAGCGAGAGCGCAGCGCCTGGGTTCGGGCCCGGACCCAATGCGAGGTGGCTCAGATCAGCTACGATCGACTGCGCAGCCTGTCGGCGGATCTGCCCGAGGTGCTCTACGCCATGCTTGCGCAACTCGCCCTGCGGTTGCGTAATACCAGCCGCAAAGTCGGTGACCTTGCCTTCATGGATGTGTCGGGCCGGGTGGCGCGTGCGCTGCTGGATCTGTGCAAGCAGCCGGATGCCTTAACCCATCCTGACGGTATGCAAATACGCATTACCCGCCAGGAGCTGGGGCGCATCGCCGGTTGCTCCCGGGAGATGGTGGGACGGGTTCTGAAGAACCTGGAAGAAGAGACCTTGATCTCCGTGTCGGGCAAGACCATCGTCGTATTCGGCGCGCGCTAGCGCTACGCCCGAAGCAGTCGCCGGCTCATTGCGCGGCGAATAGCGCGGAGAGCCGTTCCCCCGGATGCTCTGCCCGCATGAAGGCCTCTCCCACGAGAAAGCTGTGAACGCCACTGGCGCGCAGGCGATTAACGTCTTCGGGCGTATGGATGCCGCTCTCGGCAATGACCAGCCGGTCATCCGGTATAGCTGCCAACAACTCTACTACCGTGTCGAGATTGGTCTCGAAGGTCCGTAGATTGCGGCTGTTGATGCCCAGCATCAGCCGGTCCAGATGCAGCACGCGATCCAGCTCATCGGCATCGTGCACTTCTACGAGCACGTCCATGCCCAGATGCACTGCCAAGCCCGCTAACTCATTGATCGATGCATCTCCGAGAGCGGCGACAATCAAAAGAATACAGTCGGCGCCAAGGGCGCGCGCTTCGTACACCTGATAGGCATCGATTGTGAAATCCTTGCGCAATACCGGTAAGGCGCAAGCGGCACGCGCAAGCACGAGATGCTCGTCCGCGCCTTGGAAAAAATCCCGATCGGTGAGCACCGAAAGCGCCGCGGCGCCACCGCTTTCATACTCCCGGGCAATGACGGCGGGCTCGAAATGCTCGCGAAGCACGCCGCGGCTCGGGGATGCGCGTTTTATCTCCGCGATGACGGCGGCTTCGTTTTTGTCGAGCCGGGCGCGCAGGGCATCGGCAAAGGGACGAGGCGGCAACATCCCTTCGATGCGTTGGCTGAGTTCGCGCATCCCGACGCGTTCGCTGCGGTAGCTGATCTCCTCGGCCTTTCGCGCGAGTATTTTCTTGAGGATGTCGGGGGTATTGGTTGGCATGGGTGGCGCGGCTCGCTCAAAAGCTGTTGCTGAGTTTGACCAGCCTGGCCAGACGTTTCTCAGCCGCGCCGCTGGCAATTGATTCCAAGGCCAGGCTGACGCCCGCGCTCAAGTCCTCGGCCAGGCCCGAGGCATAGATCGCCGCACCGGCATTGAGTGCGACGATATCGCGTGCGGGACCGTCCGCATTGGCGAATACCGTGTGAATCATATCCAGGCTCTGTTCGGGAGAATCGACCCTGAGCACCGAAATATCGGCCGTGTGCAGTCCGAACTGCTCAGGATTGATCCGGTAGCTTTGCACGCCCGCGTCGCTGCACTCCGCTACTTGAGTGGCGGCGCCAATGCTGATTTCGTCGAGCCCATCGTCGGCATGCACGACGAGTACATGCCGGCTGCCGAGCTGGGCGAGTACGCGCGCAAGCGGTTCGACGAGGTCGCCGCTGAATACGCCAACCACCTGATTCGGTGCCCCGGCGGGATTGGTCAACGGCCCGAGCACATTGAAAATGGTGCGCACCGCCATTTCCTTGCGCGGTCCGATGGCGTGTTTCATGGCGCCGTGATGTTTCGGCGCAAACATGAAGCCGACGCCGGCCTCCTGTATGCAGCGCGCGATCTGCTCCGGCGTCAGGTCCAGATTAACACCCGCCGCCTCGAGCACATCGGCGCTCCCGGAACGGCTGGATGCGGATCGATTGCCATGTTTCGCAACCCGGGCGCCGGCGCCGGCGGCAACGAAGGCGCTGGCGGTGGAAATATTAAAGGTGCTGCTGCCGTCACCACCGGTGCCGCAGGTGTCCACCAGGTGCTCGGCTTCGACATGCACCCGGGTCGCCAGCTCGCGCATCACGGTTGCCGCGCCGGCAATCTCTTCAACGGTTTCGCCCTTCATACGCAGCCCGATGAGAAAACCGCCGATTTGGGATTGCGTCGCTTCGCCGCTCATGATGGTGCGCATGACCGCGGTCATTTCCTCACCGCTCAGATCACGACGCTCGGTGACGGTACGAATAGCTGATTGAATATCCATGATGCTCGCCTGTGATTATTGTACGCTGACTAAATAACAGTGCATGAAGACATTGCACCAGCCGAACAGGTTTGGTCCCTCCCCCTCGCCTCGAGGGGGAGGGACAGGGTGGGGGTGTAGACTAAGGAGCGTGCGGCGAAGCCTCGTGACTCGGATCGTCTGCGACCTCTCAGACAAGGTGCGCGCTCGCGGGTGGATCCTGTAGTGCCGAACGCGCGAGCACGCCCGCCCCTGGCGCAGCGTCTTTGCCCATCGCCAGGAAATTCGCCAGCAAGCGATGTCCGTGGCGGG
>Ga0210064_1000635_pt1 | contig 16472 bp, 14 predicted proteins | sample Muzzi_CordC_D2_FD_185531 | JGI IMG/M metagenome (GOLD analysis project Ga0210064, IMG submission 185531) | Wetland microbial communities from San Francisco Bay, California, USA, that impact long-term carbon sequestration - Muzzi_CordC_D2 (SPAdes) | ecosystem: Environmental > Aquatic > Marine >...
CAAGGGCGCCAAGGTGACCAGCTCGCTGATGGCCAACGGCGTCTGGTCCAACTCGGTGATGGTACAGGCCATGCTGTGCGGAGCATCCCACTTCGAACACCTCTCTCGCAAGGCGTCGACGAACGCTCTCGTGAACATCTACGAGTCCGCCGACGAGCGATGGTTCTTTCTCCTGATGATTCAGGAGGACAAGGACTGGGAACGTTTCGCGCGCTGCATCGGCCACCCCGAGCTGCTCGCCGATCCGCGCTTCAACGACAAGCCCGCACGGCGCGAGAACGCTGCGGATCTCGTCGATCTTCTGGACGAGGTCTTCGCGTCGAAGACCTACGACCGCTGGCGGGAGATCCTCGACGCCGCGTCGGTCACCTTCGGCCCGGTCGCCCAACTGGCCGACCTGGCGGACGACCGGCAGCTGCGCGTGAGCGGTGTATTACGCGAGATCGAAGGATCGTCCGCGCGCACGGTCGACAGTCCGATGAGCATCGACGGCTACCGGAAGGTCGCACCGAGGCCGGCCCCCGGCATCGGCGAGCACAGCGACGAGATCCTCGCCTCGCTCGGTTACGACACCGCGGCGATCGAGGATCTGCGCGCCAGGAAGGTCATCGCCTGATTCCACGACGGCGAATCGACACACGAGTGGAACACACCAGCGAGAGTAGGAAGCCATGCTGCTCGAAGGAAGAACGGCCCTCGTAACCGGTGCGGCGCGCGGAATCGGGCGCGCGATCGCGCGGTCGCTGGCCGCCGAGGGCGCGGCCGTGGCGCTGACGGACATCCAGGACGGCGTCGGGAATGCCGCCGACGCGCTCACCGCCGAGGGCTTCCGGGCCGTCGCGGCGGTCTTCGACGTTTCGGATCCCGAGGCCGTGCTGGCCGGCGTCGCCGCAGTCCGGGACCAGATCGGCGACGTCGATGTGCTGGTGAACAACGCGGGCATCGTCGACAACATCGCGCCGCTCGATCGCATGACCCCACAGGCTTGGAACCGTGAGCTCGGCGTCAACCTGGGCGGACAGCTCTACACGATCCAGGCGGTGATCGGCGCCATGGTCGCGAAGGGTTGGGGACGCATCATCAACGTCTCCTCGGTGGCGGCCCGCGGCGGCCTGCACCGCCAGGTGGGCTATGCAGCGAGCAAGGCCGGTGTGATCGGGCTGACCCACACGGTCGTCCTCGAATACGCACGGCATGGGATTACCTGCAACGCAATCCTGCCGGGGATGATCGCCACGGAGCTGGTTCGTGCCATGCCCGAGCCGATTCGCGAGAATGCGATGGCCGGTACCCCGGCGCGGCGTTTCGGAACGATCGAGGAAGTCGGAGCGCTCGTCGCCTTTCTCGCCTCGGATGCCGCGGGCTTCATCAACGGCGCCGAGATCGACATCGATGGCGGCATGCGCCTCAACACCAGCTCGCTCGCGAGTCGCAAAGAGGTGGGGCGATGAGCGGCCGAAGCAGCGAATCCGGGATTCGCCTCCAGCCCGTCTACCGTCCCGCCGACGTTCGAGAGCTCGATTACGAGAACGACCTCGGAGATCCGGGCAGCTATCCCTACACCCGCGGGCGCAGGCTCGAGACGGACGGCGGGAAGTGGATCCATCGCGAGCTGTCGGGCGAAGGCGATCCCCGCCGTTCGAACGAGCAGCTCAAGGATCTCCTGTCCAAGGGACAGACGGGCCTGGACGTCATCGGCGATGCGCCGACGATGGCGCTCATCGATGCCGATCACCCCTTCGCGGAGCATTCGGTGGGCACTCAGGGCGTATCGCTCTGCACCGGAGCCGACTACACCACACTGTTCGACGGCCTGCCGCTGGGCGAGGTCAGCTTCTCGGCGTCGCTGTCGCCGGCTTTCGGCATCGCCGGCTTCTATGGGGCTGCGCGCGCGCACGGGCTCGACCCGAAGACGCTGCGCGGATCGGTCGTGAACGCTCCCTTCTTCTGCGAGGATTGCGGCTACGCCACGCAGAGTCCGTTCGAGCTGCGATTGCGTCTGAGCGCGGATGCCATCGAGTTCTGCAGCGTCGAGATGCCGAAATTCCACTCCTTTCTCGAAGACACCTACTTCATCAGCGATGGCGGCTTGAATGCGGTCGAGGAGATGGCGCTGGGATTCGTCGAGATCCGTTATGTGGTGCGCGAGCTGTTGCGGCGGGGCGTGGACATCGACCGCTTTGCGCCGCGCATCGCGATTCTCGTCAACTGCTCCATGGACGTCTTCGAGACGGTCGCCAAGATCCGAGCGACGCGTCGCCTCTATGCCCGGATGATGAAGGAAGAGTTCGGCGCCAAGGATCCGCGCTCCATGGCGGTGAACATCGCGTCGCACACTTCGGGCTTGTCGCTCACCGCCCAGCAACCCATCAACAACGTCGTTCGCGGAACCGTCCAGGCGATGGCGCTGGCGATGGCCGGAGTGCAGGCGATGGAGATCTCGACCTTCGACGAGGCCTTCAGGACGCCGAGCGCGGCGGCCCACGAGGTCGGCCTGCGCACCCAGCAGATCATCGCGCTCGAGAGCAACATGAGCCACGTGAACGATCCGCTGGGTGGCTCCTATTTCATCGAGACGCTCACCGACGAAATGGAGAGACGGATCGATACGATGCTGCACGAGATCGAAGCCATGGGCGACCCGGCGGCACTGTCCGACAACGGCTGGTTCCGGAAGCTCTTCACCGATGCCATGTCGCGCTACGCCCGGCAGATCGACGACGGCTCCCGCCCGAAAGTGGGACTCAACGTGTTCCGCGTGCCGGAAGCGGAAGACACCCTCCTGCGGGACGAAAGCGAGGCGAAGATCGAGCCCGCGCGGCAGCGCGTCGAAGAATTGCGGGAGTACCGTGCTGCGCGGGACGACTCGGCCTGGCGTGAATCGCTGCGAGCGCTTCACGCCGCTGCCGGTCGCGAGGGAGAGAATCTGATTCGGCACCTCATCACCGCGGCCGAGTGCGGGGCCACCATGGGGGAGAGCAGCGGCGTGCTGCGCGAGGCCTACGGTGCACCCTACGATCCGTTCGGTCTGCTCGAGTCGCCCCTTGCCGTTTGATCGCGTGCCGAAAGACGATTCGTCATGACGCGCGCCAGGATCCTCATCGCCGTCGTCGGTCTCGACCAGCACGAGGTCGGCGCCATGTCCATCGCCCATGCGCTGCGCGAGGCGGGCATGGAGGTCGTCTACATCGGTCGTTTCAATCTTCCGCCCGCGATCGTCAAGGCGGCCATGGAGGAAGGTGTCGACCTCATCGGCCTGAGTGCGCATTCCTGGGAATACCTGCACTACATCGACGAGATTCTCCGGGGATTGCGCGAGTCCGGCCTGAACACCCCGGTGGTTCTCGGCGGATCCGTCATCACTCCGTCCGATGAGAAGACCCTGCTCGCAAAGGGCGTCGCCGCGGCCTTCGGCCCCTCGTCGACCATGGACCAGGCGGTCGCGGTGATTTCCGAGCTGGTGGGGCACGAGCGTTGTCGTTGACTGCGCGCGTTCGAACGGCCTCCGCTCCCGCCGATTGCCGAGGCCCGCTCGAGTTCGTCGTCGAGCGCACGGTCTCGTCGCCGGTGGCTCCGGTGGAGAAGGGGTGATGGCTCGGCTCGACGGCCGGTCGTTCTCGTTCTACTTCGACTTCGCGACCTGGCGGCGCATGCTGCGGCTGGCCTGGAGCGAGCGGAACCCGCGCAATCGACGCAAGCTGCTCTTCTCGCTGCTGCTGGTCGTCCCGGGGGTCGCGAGCTTTCACGCGGTCTGCTTCGCGCTCGATCCCGTCCTCTTCCCCTCGCTGCGCCGCACCGAGATCATCGCCCCGGTCTTCATTCTCGGGCACGCGCGCAGCGGCACGACCTTGCTCCATCGGCTGATGAACCAGGACGCAGGGCGCTTCAGCGTCTTCCGGCTCTACGAACTCTTCCTCCCGTCGCTGCTCCAGAAGCGCGCCGTGCGCGCGCTGGGTCGCCTCGACCGCCGTTGGCTCGGCGGCGCGATCGAGCGACGGGTGCGCGCCTGGGACGAGCGGCGCTTCGGAAAGACGCGCGACATTCACGCCATGAGCCTCTTCGAGCCCGAGGAGGACGACGGCGTCTTGACGTACTCGTGCGCCTCGGGCTCGTGGATCGTGCGGCTCCCATACCTGCACGAGCTCGACTTCTATCACGTGGACGAGTGGCCCGAGCGCAAGCGACGCCGCCACATGGGCTTCTATGCGGAGTGCGTGCGCCGACAGCTCTGCCTCGAAGGCGGGCACAAGACGCACCTGTCGAAGAATCCGATCTTCGCCGGACGGGTCGAGAGCCTGCTCGAGACCTTCCCCGACGCCCGCGTCGTGGTGCCGGTCCGACACCCCTACGAGACGATCCCGAGCCTGCTCCAGCTGATGCGGCTCGCCTGGGGGATGCGGAAGTGGAGCGATGCCGAGATGGAGCGCTCCCTGCGCGTGCTCGCCGAGCAGTCCTTCCACACCTATCGTCACCCGCTCGAGGTGCTGGCGCGCCATCCGGATACTCCCCAGGCGATCGTGGACTACACGGAGCTCGTGACGGAGCCTACGAAGCTGGTCGAGCGTGTCTATGCGCAGCTCGGGATCGAGATGACGCCGGCGTTCGAGGCGACCCTCGCGGCCGCACGGCCGCGCGCCCGATCGCACTCGACGAGCCATCGCTACAGTCTCGCGGAGTTCGGCCTCGAGGCCGGCGAAATCCACGGACGACTCGCCGATCTCTTCGAGCGCTTCGGCTGGGAGGACGCGCGGTGAGCGATGCGAACGGAGCGCTCCGGGCGGCGTGGAACGAGCTGATCGCCCAGCTCGAGGCGGCCCGCGAGGCCATCGACGACCCGGCGCTCCACGCCCCGCCGTCGGACGAGCGCACGCTGGCCGAGGGCTACCGCTACCTGCTCGGCTTCGTTCATGGCGCGATCGGCCGCGCCCTCGACGATCCGCTCTTCCCCCACTTCCGGCGCGCGATCGAGCCGACCGACAAGAGCACCATCGACAACGCGGACGCGGTGTATCTCTACGCGCCGATCGACGGAGCCGAGTCGTACGTCGTCCGCGGGCGTCCGGTGACCGGCCGCAAGCCGCCGCACTACGTGATCTTCGAGACGCCCAGCGGCTACGTGGGCGACTCGGGGAGCATTGCCGAGCTCGCGCCGGGGACGCGGGCCAACGGCGGCGTCCTCGATTCGGCGAAGCTGAAGCTCGAGCCCGACGGGAGCTTCGAGATCCTGCTCGCGCCCGAGCGGCCGGCCGGCCACACGGGCAACTTCCTGGCCACGCGCACGCAGCGGCGCGAGGCCGAGTACACGTCGCGCTGGCTGGTGCTGCGCGAGCTCTTCTACGACTGGGAGCACGAGGATCCCCTCGACCTCGCGATCGTGCGCATCGGCTCCGAGGGCGCGCATCCGCCGCCGCTCGATTCGGAGCGCGCGGCCGCACTGCTGCGCCGGGTCGGCGCGATCGCGAACCACCAGATGCGCTATTGGAACGAGTTCTACGCGGTCCCGCTCGAGACGCACCGCGACATGAACGGCGACGGAGAGCAGTTCATGCCGCGCAACGACTTGAACGCGCCGCGTGGCGCGGGGCACTGGGGAGGGCAGGCCACCAACGTCTACGCGGGGGGCAGCTACGACCTCGGCCCCGACGAGGCGCTGGTCGTCGAGACGCGGGTGCCCGTCGAGCCGGCCTACGGCGGCTTCCACCTGGCGAACTTCTGGGGCGAGTCCCACGACTTCGCCCACCACCAGAGCAGCCTGAACCGTTTTCAGGCCGAGCCCGACCCGGACGGCGCCCAGCGCTACGTCGTCGCCCACCGCGACCCCGGTGTGCCGAACTGGCTCGACACGACCGGCCTGCCGCGGGGGTTCCTGAGCGTGCGGTGGGCCTACTCGGAGCCGCCCGCGGAGCTTCCGACGACGCGCGTCGCGAAGGTCCCCTTCGACGCGATCCGCTCGCACCTGCCCCCCGGCGTCCGCAGCGTGTCCGACACGGAACGTCGCGAGGCCATCCGCATCCGCCGCGCGCACGTGCAGCGCCGCTACCGGCACTACTGAGGAGCGTGGATCATGGCAAAGCCCTGCGCGGGAAGGGTCGCCTTCGTGACCGGCGCGAGCCGCGGCATCGGCGCGGCGATCGCCGAGCGCCTGGCGGCCGCCGGCGCCGCGGTCGCCGCCACGGCGCGAAGCGTGGACGCGCACCCCAAGACCCAGCCGGGGACGCTGCGTGACACCGTCTCGCGTATCGAGTCGCGCGGCGGGCGCGCCGTGGCGATCTACTGCGACGTATTCGACCCGGACTCGTGCGCCGCCGCGGTCGCCGAGGCCAGCGACGCCCTCGGCCCGATCGACGTCCTGGTGAACAACGCGGCAGCGGGCCCCTACCGCCCGTTCGAGCGGTTCTCCCTGCGCGACTTCGAGGTCACCTTCAGCGCGAACGTCCGCGCGCCGCTCGTCCTGACCCAGCTCGTCGCCCCCGGCATGCGCGCCCGTGGACGGGGCTGGATCGTGAACGTGTCCTCGGCTTCGGCGGAGATGCCAGAGGGCCCGCCCTTCGGGCCGTGGGAGACCGAGGGGGGCATGCACCTCTACGCCGCGAGCAAGGCCGCGTTGAACCGCCTGACGGCCGGCCTCGCGGCCGAGCTTTACGCCGACGGCATCGCGGTCAACACGTTGGCGCCGGTCGCCGCGGTGCTGACCCCGGGCGTCGAGGCGCTCGGCGCGACCCGCTGGATCGAGCCGTCCATGACGGAGCCCATCGAGGCGATCGCCGAGGCGGCCGTCGCTCTCGCCACGTGCGAGCCGTCGCGGAGCGGCCGCGTGGTCTACAGCCTGCCGCTGCTCCGCGAGCTCGGCCGCGAGATCCGCACGCTCGACGGCGAGTCGCTGGTCGAGCTCGAGCGCTAGGCGCCGGGAGGCAAGCGCAGCGCGGAAGGCCGAGCCGTTCCGGCGCTCGGGGCTGCTGGAACTCGATATTCGTCCGATTCACGGGAACGATCACGTCTTTCCAGGTGGTTCCCGAGCCGTCCACGGGAATGCTCGCCGGATTGGGGCTCTCGGCACTGGCCCTGGCACTGCGCGTCCGACACCGGAGGCGGTGAGCAGCGCGTCCGTCGGTCTGCGCTCCGGCAACCGACGGACGCGGCTGGGTCGCGAGCGAGGCCGGCACCGCGGCTCGCGATTCCGCGATCAGGGGATCGGGCCGACGTCGACCAGCTTCTCGAAGACGGTCTTCCCGCCGGCATTCTCCTCCACCACCATCAAGCCGAGGCCCTCGCAGTAGTACTTGTGTTCGATTTCGCCGGGGGACAGCGGCGAATACTCCTTGATCATGATGCAGTCTTCCTGCGGGCCGTACGGAATGGTAGTGACCTTCCTCGAAGTCAGGATCTTTCCCATGTCGAGAGCTTCATCCTCGTAATACTCCTGGAAGTAGAACCCGCCCTTGTTCGCGGGGGGATCGGCCAGCATGATGATGCCTGCCCTCGCGATGGAGCCGACTCCCGCGACGTCGAGGCCCGCTTCCCAGGATCCGTCGGTGCAGCCGCCCATGCCGTCGGGGTGATCGCACTCGTCGAAATCGAGCGCCACCGTATCCTCTCCGACGTACCAGAGGTTGCTCTCGGTGTCCTGGGCATACCAGTCGAGTGTGGATTCATACAGCACATCGGGGACCATGTCGCAGTCCTCGTCGTGCCACGCTTCGTCGCGCACTTCCCTCACCGCGACAGTGCCGACGTGGGTGCGGGACTGATCGGCCGTCTCCAGGACGTCCACCAAGATCACGGAGCACTCGTCCACGCCCTCTGAGAAGAACGTGTAGCGGGTCCCTTCGGACATCAGCGACCAGGGGTTGGTGATCTCGTTCGAATTCGCGTCGAATACGGCCGGATCGATTTCTATCAGGCCGCCGGCCGCGGCGCTTTGCGTCAACAGCGCGGCGGTACAAGCGATGGCGAGGCGTGACGGGATTCTTGCCATTTTCGTTCTCCTTGATTCCTTGGCAAACAGACTTCTCCCCGCCCGATGCTTGCGAACGCAGCTCGCAGCCGAGTGGGGCCGAGTGGATGCCGTCTGTAGAGCAGGTTTCATGCCAAGCCGATCTCGCCGGTGCGCGCCCGCGACACGCCGGAGGATCGTCGCCACTGCCGAATTCGGCGAAGGACTGCCGAATTCGGCGCGAAAGGCCGGATCCGGCCGACCGGTGCTGAGCGAAGAGAGGGCGAAGGCCGTGGATCGCCGCGTGCGAGCGATCTCGATTCCAAACGAATCCGCAGCGATCGAGCGCGCTCAGCGCGCCGTGAGCGCGGCGACGACCGCGTCCGCCGCCACTCGCGCCGCCAGATTCGCTCCCTTGGCGAGGCGAAGAAGCTGTGGGATCCGTCCCGGCCGTTCCAGCACGAACCGGATCAGCGCGGTCGGATTCGGGCTCCCATCCCGATTCGCCAGCCCGAGCACGGCTGGATCCGTCGAGCCGTCGTCGGCTCGATCGCTGATTGCACGGAAGACCGACCATGGGCAGTCGCGCTCCCGACAAACGGCGGCGATCGCCGCCGTCTCCATGTCGATCGCAATGACCGCGCGCGCCGCGAGTGCGTCGGCCTCGCCCGGCGCTGCGAGCAGGGCGTCGGACGATGCCAGCACGCCTCTCGCACGTCGGTCGCCGAGCGGGGCCGGGGTGAAGCTCGCGCCCGTCGCGAGATCCAACACGCGCTCCGGCACGACGAGGTCGCCCACTGCGACGCTCCCGCCGATCCCGCCGGCGATCCCGACCACGACGAGATGGTCCGGCGCTGCGACATCCAGGATCTTCCGGGCGCCGGCGGCTCCGGCCGCGAGCCCCATACCGGTCAGCCCAGCAACGATTTCCAATTCGCCCACCGCCCCCCGGAAGAGCCCCCCGCCCCGCGCGCTCGTGCGGCGCAGGCCGAGGGCGGATCGGAGTGGCCGAAGCTCGCTGCGCATCGCTGCGAGAATGGCGATCCGACGAGCACGCGACTCCACAGGCCTACCGTGATCCACTTCGCCTCGTTCCTTCGATCCGTCCGGACCCGCGCCCGATCGCTCCCCCCACGACGGACGCGGCCATGGACGGCAACGCCGGCCTCGGTGGCGGAGTCGAGAGCGCCCCGAAGATCCCCCGGCGGCCTCCGTGTCGACCCGAATTCCAAAATGAATCCAGGTATTTGGAGCGTAGCGCGGAGATCCTTCGGCAGGGATCCGGTCGCTCTCGCTCCGGTGACGATCTTAAGGGCACAAGCTGACCGTCTGGATTGCCGAGATTTCGGTTCGAGCCTCCGAGGTTCGGCGGAGCCGGCCGCGCGCTCGGCGAGCGAAGCTCGCCGAGCGCGCGGCCGGGGGAAATCGTCGGTGGATTGACAGCGGCCCGACCCTCGGATATTTCACGCGCCGAAACTCGTTGTTCGAGGTCATCCATGGAAATCCTTCTGGGCAAGCGCGCCGTCCGGCAGATTCGACTCTCGGCCCTCGCCGCCATCGAAGAAGGGGACACCGACACCCTCCGAGAAGACATCGTGGAGGCGTTCGACGACGACGACATCGACGAGATCGAGCGCCGTATCGACAGCGGTGAGTTCAACGAATTCCTTTCGGACCTCATCGAGGATTGGACCGGTAACGGGGTCGACGAATTTTTCGAGATGCTCGAACTGTCGCTTGCCGACGTCGACATCGAGATCGACTACAGCGATCCCGATTTCGACGAGGACGAGAACGAGGACGAAGACGAAGACGACGGGAGCGATGGCGATGAGGACGCCGTCGACGACACGGTCGAGCTGATCCTGGGGTCCGTCGAAGATCCGTAGCCCGTTCCTCCCGGCATTCCCTCCTTGTTCGGATGCAAGCAGCGGCAAGGGACGCCCGTCGAACCCGAATGAAGACCCCGGTCGAAAATGCGGCTGCCTGCTCGCGCACCCGACCGCCGCATGGCATCCTTCGAAGCGTGCAGAGCAAAGCGAAGCTCGTGTTGGATGGGAAGGAAATCGACCTGCCGGTCACGATCGGCAGTGAAGGAGAGGTCGGGATCGGCATCTCGAAGCTCCGCTCCCAGACCGGTGCCATAACGCTCGATCCGTCCTTTGCGAACACGGGCGCGTGCGAGAGCGCCATCACGTTCATCGACGGCGAGCGGGGAATCCTCCGCTACCGGGGCTACGACATCGCGGACCTGGCCGAGCACGCGAGCTTTCCCGAGGTCTGCCATCTGCTGATCCACGGCCGTCTGCCGACGCGATCGGAGCGGGAGGACTACCGAACGCGACTGACCCGCCACTCGCTGGTGCACGAGGACATGAAGAAGTTCTTCGAGGGTTTTCCTCCCTCGGCGCATCCGATGGCCATTCTCTCGGCGATGATCGCCTCGCTATCGGCCTACTACCCCGAGCAGGAGACGCCGGAGGAGATCGAGCTCAACATCATCCGCTTGCTCGCAAAGGCCAAGACGCTGGCGGCGTTCTCCTACAAGAAGTCCATCGGGCAACCGTTCATTTATCCTCAAAACGATCACTCGTATCTCGAGAACTTCATGCTCATGATGTTCGCGGTGCCGAGCGAGCCGTACACGGTCGAGCCCGTGGTGCGGAGCGCGCTCAACAAGCTCCTGATCCTCCACGCCGACCACGAGCAGAACTGCAGCACGACCACCGTTCGCACGGTCGGGAGCGGCGGCGCCAACCTGTTCGCGTCGGTTTCCGCGGGAGTTTCGGCGCTCTGGGGGCCGCTGCACGGCGGGGCCAACCAGGCCGTGATCGAGATGCTCCAGCGTATCCATGACGATGGCGCCAACTACGGCAAGTACGTCGACCTCACGAAATCGAAGGACGAGGGCTTCAAGCTGATGGGCTTCGGGCACCGCGTCTACAAGAACTTCGATCCGCGCGCCCGCATCCTGAAGCAGGCGGCGGACGAAGTTCTCGCGAATCTCGGCGTGAACGATCCGCTGCTCGAGATCGCCAAGCGTCTCGAGGAGGTGGCGCTCGCCGACGACTACTTCATCGAGCGCAAGCTCTACCCGAACGTCGATTTCTACAGTGGGATCCTCTATCGGGCGATGGGCATCCCGACGAACATGTTCACGGTGATGTTCGCGCTCGGGCGTCTGCCGGGTTGGATCGCGCACTGGCTGGAGCAGCGGAATACGCCGGATGGGCGGATCAGCCGCCCGCGGCAGATCTACACCGGCGAGACCGCGCGCCCCTGGGTGCCGCTGGACGAGCGCTGAGCCGCCTCGGCGCGCGCGTGCAGCCGTGCTCGACGCCCGCTCGAGGAGACCGCCATCGCTCCCGAAGACCGGCAGGCGCAGGATTCCGGCGGCGCGCAACGGACCGGCCTGGTCTTCGCCGGGCTGTGTGCGCTCAACGGCGCGTTCGTGGCGCCGGTGGCGCGGCTCGCGACCGAACGCGGCGATCCGCTGTTCGTCGCCGCGGGAACCACGCTCTTCGCCGGGCTCGCCGCGGTGGTCGTGCTGGCGCTGCGGGGGCAGCTGTCGAGTCTGTACCGGGGACCGCGAACTCCACGCCTGATGCTGCTCGGACTGCTGGGCACGGTGGTGCCGAACCTGTTGTTCTTTCTCGGCACCGGCCGGACGTCCGCGATCGATGCGATCCTGTGCCTCCAGATCGAGCCCGTCTACTCACTGCTCCTGGCCTGGGCGGTGCTGGGGCACCGCCTCACAGTCCGGCGGGTCGGCTCGGTCACGATCCTGATGGCGGGGCTGCTGATGGCGCTCGGCGGGGGCGGCTCGCAGGCCGACCCGATCGGGCTCGGCCTGTTGCTCATGACTCCGCTGTCGTGGCAGGTCTCGCATCTGCTGGTCCTGAAGCAGCTCGCCGACGTCGATCCCGAGCGACTCACGGCGGCGCGCTACGTGTTCGGCGGCTTGCTCTTGTGTCCGATCGCCGCGGGGCTCGCGGGGCTGCGTGCCTCGGGGGGCTCGCTTCTCCCGGCGCCCGACGACGCGCTGACGCAGCTGCCGGTGCTCGCGCTGCAGGGCGTGGTGCTCTCCTACGTGGGAACCAATCTCTGGTACCAGTCGATCGCGCGGCTGGATCTCGCTCGCGCGACATCGATCGTGGTGCCCTCGATCCCGCTGCTCTCGTTCGTCGCGAGCTTCGTGATCCTCGGTGAAGTGCCGAGCACCTGGCAGACGGGCGGCACGCTCGTGATCGCGCTGGGCGTCGTCTCGTTCGTCCTCGCCCCCCACGCCGTCGAGGTGATCGAGCGGGTGCCGACTCCGACGGCGCCGATCGGCGCGCCGGCCCATGACGAGGCCGGCGGCAACGCAGCCTGACGCGGTTTCGGACCCGACGACCGACTCCGCAGCCGCGTGACCGGCCGGGCGAACGAGGGCGCGAACACGCATCCGCCCGATCCAACCCCGGGCCGCATGTCGGGGGGGCTTGCGTACGCCTGCGAAATGTCCGATCACGATGACGTCGTTCGACGCGGACCGCAGGCGCGAGGCCGGGGTGGAGCAGGCGCGCCGGACCGCGAAAGGACCCCCGAGCCCGAGATGTCGATCCGCCCGCCGCAGCCTGAGAATCCCGTGTCGGCAGCTCCGGCCGGTGAGATGCTCATCACGGCCAATGGGAGCCGGACTCCTTTCTCGAAAGGAGTGCTCTCCCAGTCCCTCCTGGTGACGGCCATGGATCCCCAGGAGGCCTTCTCCGTGGCGCGACGAATCGAAATCGAGATGATGTCCTCGGGTGCACGGGAAATCTCCCGTCACGAACTCCGCGCACTGGTCGCGCGCGTACTGCGTGCGGAGATGGGCGACGAGTGCGCCGAACGCTACCTGCTCTGGAGGCGTCAGCAGGAGCACGAGCGCCCGCTGGTCCTCCTGCTGGGTGGAACGTCCGGTGTGGGCAAGAGCGCCCTCGCCATGGAGGTGGCGCGGAGACTCGGCATCGGACGGGTGCTCTCGACGGACTCGATCCGCCAGATCATGCGGGTCCTGCTCTCGCAAGCGCTGGTTCCGGCGATCTACGGCTCTTCCTACGACGCCTTCAGGCTCTTGCCCAAGGACGACGGCGCACGGCCCGACGTGATCGCCGGCTTCCGCGCCCAGGCGACAGCGGTTGGCGTCGGGGTCACGGCTTCACTCGATCGGACGGTCGCGGAAAACGCCCACCTCGTGATCGACGGCGTGTCCATCGTCCCGGGCCTCATCGACCTGGACGCCTATGCGGGTCTGGCCGACGTCATCTTCCTCGTGATCGCCGTCGGCGAGGACGAGCTGCGCAACCGTTTCGTCGCCCGAGCCACCGGACAACCGCGACGCCTGGCCGACCGCTATCTCGAGAACTTCGACGCGATCCTGGAGATCCAACGCCATCTCATGGAGCGCGCGAAGCAACACGGTGTCGCGATCGTCGACAACGAGTCGTTCGAAGTCTCGGCCCACCTCGTGATCGAGCATGTGATGGCGACCCTGCGCTGCCGCCATCCCGCTCCCGAACACGAGGCCGAAGGAGGCTGAAGGCGTTCGAAAACGACGCGGCCGAACCCGAGGCGACTCGGGCGACGCCCTCAGTCGATCCTTGCGATGCCGGCCTTGTTCCGGAAGTGACCGTCTCGCGTCAAGCCGTCCATCGTCGCGACGATGCTCTCACGCAAGATCGAGACGAGCGAGTCGATCTGCGCGCGCGTCAGGATCAACGGCGGCGAGAGGACGTTCAAGTGCCCCATCGGGCGCACGATCAAGCCGCGCTCCTGGCACTCGTCCGCGATGCGGTTCCCCACCTCGACGTCTTCCGAAAACAGGTCCTTCGTCGCCTTGTCGGCGACGTTCTCGACGCACAGCATGAAGTGACTGCCGCGAACATCGCCGACGATCGGGAGATCGAGCAGCGTGGCGAGCTGTTCTTCGAAGTAGGGCCCGACCGCCCGAACGTGTTCGAGAATCCGCTCCCGCTCGAGGATTTCGATGTTGGCAAGCGCAGCGGCGCAGCAGATCGGATGACCCGACCACGTGAATCCATGACTCAGGAATTCGTTCTCCCCGTTCGGAGCGCGCAACACTTCCAGGATTCCGTCCGAGAAGAGCGTCGCGCCGAGCGGCGCGTACCCCGAGGTGATCCCCTTCGCGCATACGATGACATCGGGCTCGAGCCCGAACATCTCCTCCGAGCAAAGCATGTGTCCGAGCCGACCGAACCCCGTCACGACCTCGTCGGAAATGGTGAGGACGTCGTAGCGCCGACACACCTCCTGCATACGTACGTGATACCCCTTCGGAGGAACGAGCACGCCGCCGGAACCCAGAACGGGCTCTGCGATGAACGCCGCGACATTCTCCGGCCCCAGCTCGAGAATCTTCCGTTCGAGCTCGTCGACGAGATCATCGCAGAACGCTTCGACGGTCTGGTCGTTCGGCCGGCGATAGACGTCCGGCGCCGACAGGTGATGGACCAGCCCGTACGCCGAGTCGAAGAGCACTCGATCTTCGGGCTTGCCGGAGAGAGCTGCCGTCAGATACGTGGAGCCGTGATACGACTGCCAACGACTGAGGACCAGCTTCTTGCTCGGCTGCCCGAGACGGTTGAAGTAGTTGTGGATCAAACGAATCGCCGTTTCGTTCGCGGCGGAACCGCTGCCGCTGAATGCGACGTGGTTCAGGTGCGCGGGCGCGATCCGCGCCAGCTTCGCAGAGAGTTCGGCCGCGGGCGGGTGCGTGGTGTCGACGAAGGTGTTGTAGAAGGAAAGCCGACGCGCCTGATCGGCCATCGCCTGGGCGATTTCTTCTCGCCCGTAGCCGACGTTGACGCACCACAATCCCCCGATGCCGTCGATGTACTGCTTGCCGGATGAATCGCTGACGTACGCGCCATCGCCCTCGGCGATGACCAGACAGCCGCGCTCGGCCGCGCTGGGGTAGTCGTTCCAGGGGTGGATGTGAAAGTTGCGATCCTTTCGGAACAGGTCGCGCGTGTCGTAACTGGATGAAGGTCTCGAACGGGTGGCTTGCGCCATGGGGTCCTCGTGATGGTGAGCCGCGATCTCTCGGAAGCCGGGCATGCCGAAGCCCGGCTGGTGACGTCGCGGCCGCAAGAATCTGATGTGGACGGGTCGACGTCGTCGCCTCGGGGCGGACGCGCCGAACGGGATGGTGGACGCGGAAGCGTCGTCACCAGACTGCGATGAAGAAGGTGCTCTCCGGGATCAGCTCACCGGGTTGCAGGCTGGACCGCCAACGGCGGTCGATGCTCAGGAACTTCATTTTTGGCGCGTTGGTACGCATGCCGCAGTCCTTCGAAAAGGCACCCTAGTGTATAGGACGGCCGTTTCGAGCACAAGTCGGCGCGATTTCAGCAGCGCCTGGAGAGCACGGGATTGGCCTCCCGATCGACTGCGCTCCTCGTTCCGGGGGGGGGTTTGCGCACCGCATCGACGTAGCCGATCGTCTGGGAAACACGAGGGACGTCCCCATGCACTCCGATCGGCCGGCGCACCTGCTCGAGCGCATCGAACCCACGCTGCCCTCGAGCGACTACCTCGATCCGGCTCGATACCGTCGCGAACTCGCCGCCATCTGGTACCGCTCGTGGCTGTGCGTTGCGCGCAGCGAAGACGTGGCTCGCGAGCGTGATTTCGTCACCGTCCAGATCGGAGACCAGAGCATTCTCGTGTGTCGCGACGGCGACGATCGGCTTCACGCCTTCCACAACGCCTGCCGTCACCGAGGTGCGGAGCTGTGCAGCGAGTCTTCGGGCCGATTCCGGGGGCGCTCGATCGTCTGCCCGTACCACGGCTGGACGTACGCGCTCACCGGAGAACTGCTCGGCGCGCGCCATCAACTCGCCCAGGCGGAGTTCCGGAAGCAGGACTACCCCCTGCACGGGGTCGCCGTCGGCGAGTGGGCCGGCTTCGTATTCGTCAACCTGCTCGCGGACGAGGCACCCGCCCTCGAAAGCGCTTTGGACGACGGCCCCGAGCGATTGGAGAACTGGCGGATCGCCGATCTCCGTATCGGTCACCGTCTCGAGACGACGATCGCCTGCAACTGGAAGATCTTCTGGGAGAACTTCTCGGAGTGCTTCCACTGCCCGAGCGTGCACCCGGAACTCTGCCGGCTGGTTCCGACCTATGGGCGCGCGCTCCTCGACGAGTCGGATGCGCCCGACACTTCCTCGCCCCACGGCGAGGGGGCGCCGCTCGCGCCGGGGGCCGTCAGCTGGACCCTGGACGGCACGAGCCGCCTGCCGGCGCTCCCGGGTCTTACGCCGGCCGAACAGGATGCGGGGCAGACCTTCGTGGTCCAGCTCCCCTCGATGTTCGTCGTCGCACACCGCGATTACGTGCGCAGCGTGCGCATGCTGCCGCGTGGGCCCGAGCGGATCGACATGGTGATCGACTGGCTGTTCGCGCCGGAAACCCTCGAGCGCCCCGATTTCGATCTCGAACATTGTGTCGCGCTCGGCCGCCTGGTCGTCGAGCAGGACGCACGCGTCTGCGAGCG
>Ga0210064_1000636_pt1 | contig 16463 bp, 15 predicted proteins | sample Muzzi_CordC_D2_FD_185531 | JGI IMG/M metagenome (GOLD analysis project Ga0210064, IMG submission 185531) | Wetland microbial communities from San Francisco Bay, California, USA, that impact long-term carbon sequestration - Muzzi_CordC_D2 (SPAdes) | ecosystem: Environmental > Aquatic > Marine >...
AGAAGTGAGAAGTGAGAAGTGAGAAGTGAGAAGTGAGAAGTGAGAAGTGAGAAGTGAGAAGTGAGAAGTGAGAAGTGAGAAGTGAGAAGTGAGAAGTGAGAAGTGAGAAGTGAGAAGTGATCAGGATGATGGCCGATTCCACACGCCGGTCAACCCCGAACAGAGTTTACATTTAACTTCTCACTTTTAACCTTTCACTTTTAACTAACTTCTCAGCGCCTGTCCTCAATCCGCAGCAGCGGCGCCGTCACAACCTTCAGACTGGCATGCGCCGCACGCAGTGCGGACTCGACCTGCGCAGCGTTCGGTGCACGGGCAAACATGAAACCCAGATAGCTGTTACCTTCCGGCAGCGGCACCAGTTCATAGCCATCGCGCCGGCTGATCAGAATGTCCTCGATCCAGGGCACCGCGCGCGCTGCCGTGATGCCTTCAATACGCCGCAGAATGCCGGCGCAGGTAATTGGCAGCATCAGTACGCCCGCCCCGCCCGGTTGCGGGGCAAACTGCAGGGGCCGGGCGATGGCATGTGAAATCACCAACGCCTCCAGGCTATGACCGGTACCGAAATCCAGCAGCCGCGCGCATTCGCCGCCGATGGTCCGGGCCGCTACTTCCATGATAATGCAACCATCCGGCGGTAACCTCGCTTCCGCATGCACCGGACCTTCCCGCAAACCGTGTGCGGTGCAGGCCGCCTGCACGCAGTCGATCAGGCGCTGTTGTACGGCACGGGTATGCCGCGACGGGGTAATGTAATAGGTCTCCTCGAAATACGGCCCATCCAGTGGATCTGGCTTGTCGAATACGGCGAGCACCCGCAGCCTCCCCCGTTGCAACAGGCCTTCCAGCGCCACTTCCGGCCCCGGCACGAACTGTTCGACCAGCAGGTGCGAATCTGCAAACTCATCCTTGCCGGCTGCTTCCCGCAGCAGGGCCTGCACCCGGTTGCAGGCCGCCTCCGCCGCCGCCGGGTCATCGGCGCGAATGACACCGCGGCTGGCAGACATGGCCAGGGGTTTTATCACGCAGGGAAATTCAATATCCTGCAGTTGCGCCGTGAGCGGCGCGGCGAGATCAACTACGCGAAACGCCGGGACTGGCACGCCGGCCAGTTGCAGTGCCTGCCTCGACAGGTCCTTGCGGCGGGACAGTTTTGCAGCATGTGGGGGGTTGTGCGGCAGGTCGAGCGCCTGGGCGATCCTGCTGGCCAGTTCGACACTGGCATCATCCGTCGCGACCACCCCGCTGAAAGGCCGCGTCTGGTTTGCCTGCAACAGGACCTGCAGCGCGCTCGGGCTGTGCAGATCCACGTGCAGCCCCGCCGCTATCTCACCCACCAGAGAGTACTTTCCCTCGGACGCGACCAGCACATCCACGCCCAAATCGCGGGCGGTCTCCAGGTAAGCGGCAGTCCGGTAACTGCCCGGTGGCGCAATCAGCAGGAGGCGCGGGCGCGCCTCCTGGTTACCCGGGTCAGGCACATCCTCCGCCGGCAGCGCCACAGGCACCACAGGTACCCGAGCCACCCGTAATGGCAAAGGCATTGTTGAAGATGAAACTGGCCCCCGTAGGGCGTTCAACGTAGTCGATCTCTACACCCCGCAGGAAATTCAGGGCAACGGCATCGACGTAGATTTCAAATCCGTCTTCCGTGCGCACGCAGTCATATTCCGTGCGGCTGTCGGTAAAGGTCATGCCGTAACCCATGCCACCGCAGCCACCGCCTGACACAAACACACGAATCGCCTTGAGGTCATCATCTTCGACCTGGTTGAAAAGTTCGATCATCTTCTCGCGGGCGGCGGCCGTCAGAGCCACGTCGCTTTCCGCCAGTTCCATCCTGAAATCAGTCGCAACCTGTGTCATATCCCACTCCGTCACTTGTTGTTACAGGGAACATCCCCGCATGAGATCAATATAAGGGCAGAAGATGCCCGTTACCAGTCTCCCTGATAGGGGATGTGAAACCCCGTCAATGGCAGGGGATTCGACATTTAATACAACAGGTTGAAATCACAGTACGGATTCCGGACAGACTCTTCACAAAACTCAACCAAAATTGTAAATGATAATGATTTGCATTTGCTTTTGTATTTCGTAGAATAGCCGCCAGGTCAATAATCACTTACCTGGAGAACCCGATGAAACATCCATTTCCCTCCCTCATGATGGCAGGCCTCCTGGCCTACGCCGTACCGGCTTTCCCGGAAACTTCCAGTGCCCCGACGATCGAACAGCTCTGGCAGGTTATCCAGGCGCAGCAGGCTGAAATCGACGCGCTGAAAAAGCAGCAGGCTGAAACCAAAAAAACAGCGGCCGACGCCGGCGAGAAGGCTGAAGCCGCTGTCGTTGCGGTGGAAGAGTCCACCATGAGGTCATCCGGCGCCGGCAGCTGGGCCGACAAAACCACCATCGGTGGTTACGGTGAACTGCACTACAACAACGGCATCAAGAATGATGAGGGGGACGACTATGACGAAATCGACCTGCACCGCTTCGTGCTCACTCTCAGCCACGAATTCAACGACAGGACCAGATTCTTCTCCGAAGTCGAATTCGAGCACGACGGGGAAGAGGTAGAGGTTGAACAGGCCTATGTTGAATTTGACCTGAAAGACAAGCTGCAGGCCCGCGGCGGCGTGTTTCTGCTGCCTGTCGGCATTATCAACGAAACCCACGAGCCAACGACCTTTTACGGCGTGGAGCGCAACGATGTCGAAAGCATCATCATCCCCGCGACCTGGTGGGCCGGGGGTGCCGGAATCAACGGATACTTTGACAACGGCATCAGCTGGGACCTGGCCGTGACCGAGGGACTCAAGATGGACGCCGACCCCACGAGCGATAATGCATTCCGGGTTCGCAGCGGCCGGCAGAAAACCGCCGAGGCGGTGGCCAACGACCTCGCCTACACAGGCCGTCTGAAATACACAGGCATCCCTGGACTGGAAGTTGCGGCCAGCATCAACTACCAGACGGATGCGTCGCAGGAGGGCGGTGACGGCCTGGATGAGGGCACCCTCTACGAGGCCCATGCGATTTACCAGCAGGGTCCGTTTGCACTGCGTGCACTCTACGCCCAGTGGGATTTCGACGGCTCGGCTGTCAAGGCTAACGGCAATGATGAGCAGAGCGGCTGGTACATCGAACCCAGCTACAAGCCCTGGGATAAGCTGGGCCTGTACGCCCGTTATGAGGATGTCGACGCCGAACGCAATGAAGACCGGAACGACCGGTTCGACCAGTGGGAAATCGGCGCCAACTACTGGCCCCTCGAAGACGTGGTGCTGAAGGTCGACTACCGCAGCCGCAACTATGACCATACGAGTATCACCACCGTTTCACCGGAATACAGTGATTTCGACGCCTTTGATCTGGGCATCGGCTACCAGTTCTGATCGACAGTCGAAGCCATGCCGGGCATACCGGCCATTCTGGTAAGCTTGACAGCAATGTACATCAGACTCCTGATAATTCTGGTGCTGCTGGTTGCGGCCCGGATATCCGCCGCTGAAAGCTACCAGACAACGGATGCCTTCCTGCGGGAAGTGTTTGCGGCTGTTCCCCCTTCACCACAGGTACTGTGGCTGAAGGGGGACACCAGGGAGGCCACTGCTGCAATTCTTGGGCACCCCTACCCCGGCCTGCGTATTCGCTACTGGGAAAGAGACGGTCGGACAGCCTGGATACTGGAGGAGATCGGCAAGGAGAAACCGATAACCGTGGGACTGGTCGTCGGGCCCGCCGGTATGGAGCTGCTGCGGGTACTGGAATTCCGGGAAAGCCGCGGCTGGGAAGTGCGCTATCCCTTCTTCACAGACCAGTTCGAAGGCATCGGCCTGACTGTGGACCGGCAGCTGGACCGGCACATCGACGGAATCTCGGGGGCCACCCTGTCTGTGCGCGCACTGCAGAAACTGGCCCGCCTCGCCCTGTACCTGAATCAACAAGTGCCAGCGGCCAATGACCCGCCACCCTAAAACTAAGCCCCGCGCCCGGCTGCTGCGTTCGCTGTATATCTGGCATCGTTACTTCGGCCTTGCGACGGCGCTGTTTGTGGTCGTACTGAGCCTTACCGGGCTTGCCCTAAACCATACCGAGGCGCTGCAACTGGATGCCAGGCATGTCCGGTCAGGGACGCTGCTCGACTGGTACGGGATCCATGCACCGGAAACGTTCGTCAGCTATCGTGCCGGCTCGCATGCCATCTCGCAACTGGGCAATCACCTCTACCTGGATCTGCAACCCGTGCCCGCTGCAGAGGGGAAGCTTGCGGGTGCTCTGGAATACGCAGGATTGGTAGTCGCTGGCCTGGATAGCGGCCTGCTGTTGTTTACCCGCGATGGGGAACTGATTGAACAGCTGGGACCTGCCGCCGGTGTACCCGCGGGTATTCAGGCAGTCGGCACCGACACCGCCGGTAAACTGGCTATAAAAACGGCACTGGGTGATTACCGCACCGACGAGAACTTCATCGAATGGACGCCTGCCTCTGAAAGTGACGTAAGCTGGGCAGCGACCACACCCCCGGAACCGCAGCTGGCAGAGGCCTTGCGCAATGCGTGGCGTGGTACCGGTCTGCCGCTGGAACGCGTCCTGCTCGACCTGCACAGCGGCAGGATATTCGGTGAAGCCGGTGTTTGGCTGGTCGATGCCGCCGCCCTGCTGTTCCTGCTGCTGGCCGGCAGTGGTGTCTGGTTATGGGGGCGGCGGCGTGCCAGCGCCCGCGCCCACGAACGCAGCATCAAGGCGCGCGAGACACAGCCTTAGCGGCTATAGCGAACGGCGCAAAAAAAACGCGCACGCCGGCGGCCCCGGACAAGCAACCGCAATGGCGTGCGCGCTGGTTTCAGCCGCGCCCGGGTTTGCTCCCGTTCTCAGTGGACGATCGAGCGCCCCGGAGTCGGTGGCAGCTGCGGCATGGTCTGCTGTGGGAACTCACCGGTCAGGACCATCAGGAATGCGACCAGGTCCGCCGTCTGCGCGTCGCTCAGGTCCTGGTTCAACTGCACCTTGGCCATGACACGCACGGCCTCATCCAGCGTCTTCACGGAACCATTGTGGAAATAGGGTGCTGTCAGGGCGATATTCCGCAGCGTCGGCACCTTCCACATGTGCTTGTCCGCCGCATTGGTGGTAACCGCCATCCGTCCCTCGTCCGAGGTGAAGTCGTATTGCTTCACATAATCGTTGTCGGTGAAGGTCGGGAACCTGGCAAAGAAGCCGCTGCCGGGGCTCATCGCGGGTCCGTTGAATGCCGCACCCGAGTGGCAGGCGACGCAGCCCAGGCTGGCAAAGGTATTCATGCCGCGCACCTGCTGTTCCGTCATGGCTTCCTTGTCACCATTCACGTAACGGTCATAGGCGCTGCCGGGGGTGATCAGGGTGCGCTCATAGGCGGCCACGGCTTTTGCGGCATTGTCGACCGTCATCGGATTATCAGTGCCGAAAGCCGCTTCGAAGTAAGGCCGGTAACCGGGAATGTCACGCACCCGGTCCATGGCCTCTTCAAGCTCGCTCATGCCCATTTCAATGGGGTTCACCACCGGTCCCTTGGCCTGGTCTTCCAGGGTGGCTGCACGGCCGTCCCAGAACTGCGAGGAATTAAACGCGGAGTTCCACACGGTCGGGGAACTGCGCCCACCGGTCTTGCCATGTACGCCCATGGAAACGGGACGGTTATCTTCACCACCCAGCATCACGTTGTGACAGGAATTGCAGGAAACCGTGCCGGTCGAGGAAAAACGCGGGTCCAGGTAGAGCATGCGACCCAGCTCGACCTTCTCCGGTGTCGTCGGGTTGTCCGCAGGCGCGGGCGCCTGCTCCGGCAGCGCCTGCCAGTCGGCCGCAACTGCGGAAAAAGCGGCAACACTCAGAAATACAAAAATAAATCCACTCGCCTTACGAAACATAACCATCTCTCCATTAAAGAATGTAAGCAGTATATAAGTTAACCCTAAAGCAGTCAGTCACCGTGGACAATCAGCCGATAGTGATATTGCCAACCTGCAGGCGCGGGGCCTTGTGGATTGCCGTAGTTCGCCGCGATGAAGGCCGGCAGAGTTGTCCCGTCCAGTGCTTTTTCAACTTGATGAAGACGAATAATATGACGCACAGGAATCCACAGAAAAACACAGAAAGAAGTAACATCAGTTAGTAACTTTTCCGTGTCCTTCCGTGGATTCCGTGACTAATCGGAAATACTGGCACCCAGCCTGACATACCAGCGTCAGTTCTTTTCAATTTGAAAGAATACTAGTTACCCGCCCTGACAAGACCGCCCAGACCGCCTTGCTCCAGGACGTTGTTGTACATCTCCCGGATGGCGCGCGGTTCCTCCAGTTGCAGTGCCTGCTCCAGCAGGTCCCTGGCCTCCGCCCGGGCAAAACTGCGAATCACCCATTTCACCCTGGCGATATTACTGACACTCATGCTCAGGCTGTCAACGTCCAGCCCCAGCAGTGCCAGTGCAGCTGCAGGATCACCGGCCATTTCGCCACAGACGCTGACCGGCTTGCCCAGACGATGCGCCTCCAGGACAACCTGCCTGATGGCACACAGCACCGCCGGGTGCAGCGTCTGATACAGGCTGGCAACGCGGGAATTGTTGCGGTCCACCGCCAGCAGATACTGGGTCAGGTCGTTGGTGCCAATGGAAAAGAAATCCACCCGTTTGGCCATCGCGCCGGTCTGATAGACCGCCGAGGGCACCTCGATCATGATGCCGATCGGGGGACGCAACACCTTCTCGCCTTCCTCGATCAACTCGCCCTGGGCCTGGTTTATCAGGGTCAGGGCGATATCCAGTTCGGTAACGGTGGACACCATCGGCAACATGACAGTGAGGTTATTCAGCCCCACGCTGGCGCGCAGCATGGCCCGCATCTGGGTGAGAAAAATTTCCGGATGATCCAGTGAGATGCGAATCCCCCGCCAGCCGAGAAAGGGATTCTCCTCCTGCACCGGGAAGTAGGAAAGCATCTTGTCGCCGCCCACATCCAGGGTACGCAGGGTGACCGGACGCGGCGCAAACGCCTCCAGCGCCTTGCGATAAATCCGCATCTGCTCTTCCTCACCCGGGAAGTTCTCCCGCATCAGGAACGGGATTTCCGTGCGATACAGGCCGACGCCGTCGCCCTCGCTGTGAACTTCAGCTTCCACGCCCGAGACCAGACCGATATTCAGATACAGCGGGATGGCAACACCGTCCGGCGTCACGGAGGGTAGCATCGAGATCTCACTCAACTTCTCGGTCAGTTCGGACTCCTGCGAGCGTAGCCGCTGGAATTCCTTGCACACCAGATCCGAGGGGTTGATGTAGATACTGCCGCGGTAACCGTCGGCGATCACCACGCGGCCTTCCAGCCGGCCTACCGGGATGTCGCGTACGCCCATGACCGCAGGAACACCCAGCGCCTGGGCAAGGATTGCCACGTGAGAGGAACTGGAACCGCTGGCGGAAACGATGCCGGCAAGGTTTTCCAGCGGGACCCCGGCCAGTTGCCCGGCACTGATGTCCTCGCCAACCAGCACCGTTTGTGGATACACCACACCGGGGCTGGGCCGGTCACTTTGTAGGTGAGCCAGGATGCGGCGCCCGAGGTCGCGAATGTCGCTGGCGCGCTCGCGCAGGTAGCTGTCTTCCATGGCCTCGAAGACGCGCACGTGCTGTCCGATGGTTTCCCGCAAGGCACCCTGCGCCCAGTTTCCCGCACGGATGCGCTCGACGGTCTCGCCGACCAGGCTGTCGCCGCCGAGCATCAACAACCAGGCGTCGAACAGCGCGAGTTCCTCCGCCGGCAGAACCGCGGACATACGCCTGGCGTAGTCCCGCAGATCTTCCTGCACCACGGCGACCGCCGCCAGGAATGTCTGTTCCTCGTGCCTGGTGTCTGCAACCACCCGATCTGGTATCGCCTCGAGATTGGCCGGCGGGTAGACCACCATCGCCTGCCCGATCGCGACACCCGGCGCGCCGGGGATTCCCTGGATAGCGGTGGTAACCGATTCCGGGGTCAGCAGGGCATTCGCGACCTGTCCCGAGGCACCGGCATGGGTGATAGCACCCGCCAGCTGTGCGGCCAGCGTGACCAGGAAGGCCTCTTCCTCGTCACCGAAGCGACGCAGTTCCTTCTGCCTGATGACCAGCACACCAAGGACCTTGCCATACTGGATAATGGGCACGCCCAGGAAGCCGTGAAAACGCTGTTCGCCGGTCTCGCTTGCAAAGCGGTAGCGGGGATGGGTCGAGGCATCCTCGATATTCACCGGCTCCTCGCGTTCACCGACCATGCCGACAAGACCTTGATGCAGATAGAAGCGCACGTTGCCGACTGCATCCTTGCGCAGCCCCTCCGTGGCACTCAGGACATACTGCCCGCGGTCGGCATCCTTGAGGTAAACCGATGCCACATCGACGCCGACAGACTCGCGCACCCGTTGCACGATAATTTGCAACGCCTGATCGAGGTCGGGCGCGGAATTAACTTCCTGGACAATCCGTCGCAGGATTTCAAGCATAAGCGGGGACCATTGACCGCATGAGTGACTTCCGTTCCATAGCCTGCGGTCTGGAGACCATTGCGCTATTGTGTCTGGATCTGCCTGGAAAGACGATCCTTTTTCAGATGCTTCGGAGCGCCATCCGGGAACAGCAGGGGGGCCAGTTCATTCAGCGCCTTCCGGTAGACCCGGCGTTTGAAAGCCACGACCTCTTCCAGCGGTTGCCAGTAATCAACCCAGCGCCAGTTATCGAACTCCGGCTTCTCGGAGTGGTTCAGGCAGACCGCCTTGTCCGAACAAAGCATGCGCAGCAGGAACCATACCTGCTTCTGTCCAATGCACAAGGGTTTGCTGGTACGACGGATGAACTGGCGCGGCAGGCGATAGCGCAGCCAGCCCCGGGTCGCACCGATGACTTCGACCTGCTCGGGTCGCAGGCCGATTTCCTCGGCCAGTTCGCGGTACATTGCCTCGGCGGGGGTTTCATCGGAACGCATGCCGCCCTGCGGAAACTGCCAGGCCTCCTGCCCCACACGACGCGCCCACAGCAGACGCCCTTCCGTGTTCGAAAGAATGATGCCTACATTTGGCCTAAATCCATCCGGGTCAATCACTTGCAATATCCTGACCGCATTAACGCCTGCCTGTCATTCTCCCATAGGCGGTGACCGGGAGCAAACGCCACTGCCGTGCCATGGGCTGCCTGCGGGGCGGTTTCGTGTATGCTTTGCGGCGGTTCAATCTGGATGGATACAGGACGTGGGCATAGCATTGTTTGATCTCGACAACACCCTCATCGCGGGGGACAGCGACTATCTTTGGGGCTGTTTTCTGGTCGAGCAGGGCATTGTCGACGGGGAGACCTACGAACGGGAAAACCGGCGTTTCTACGACCAGTACAAGCGCGGGGAACTGGATATCCATGAATTCCTCGACTTCCAGCTCAGACCCCTGGCCGAGCACGACATGGAATCCCTGCAGCGCTGGCGCCGGCAGTATATCGAGGAAAAAATCACCCCCATCCTGTTGCCCAGGGCGCACACCCTGCTCGACAGGCACCGGCAGCAGGGCGACACCCTGGTCATCATTACCGCGACCAACCGCTTCATTACAGGACCGATCGCCGCACTCTATGGCATCGACCACCTGCTGGCCACCGAGCCGGAAATCAGCAACCGGCGTTACACCGGGAAGATTACCGGCGTCCCCTGTTTTCAGGATGGCAAGGTCACATGGCTGCAGAGCTGGTTGACGGAACACCGAGAGACGCTGCAGGACAGCTGGTTCTACAGCGATTCGCATAATGACCTGCCACTGCTGGGAAAGGTGGCCCGTCCGATAGCCGTGGATCCGGATGAAATTCTCAGACAACACGCCGTCAAGCACGACTGGCCGGTCATCAGCCTGAGATGATGCGTATTACCCCGGGGCACATGACATTCACCTGGCAGCCGGCACCCCCCGCCACGCCACGCCGCTCCCTCACCCGTCACCGTCATCGATGACCGGGCGGCCGCGACTGCTGCTGCTTGCCCTGTTGCTGCTGGCCCTGCTCAGCCTGCTGCTGAGCCTGACCAGCGGCACCGTTAGCACCGGCTGGCAAGACCTGCTGGCGGTGTCCCGCGGGAACGCCGATGCCATCACTACCCAGGTGATCCTGGAACTGCGCTGGCCGCGCAGTGCGGCGGCCTTTATCACCGGCGGGCTGCTGGCGCTGGCTGGTGCACTGATGCAGGTATTATTGCGCAACCCGCTGGCAGACCCCTACGTAATGGGCGTCTCGGGCGGGGCGGCCAGCGGCGCCCTGCTGGCACTGCTGCTGGGGCTGGGTGGCTTATGGCTGCAGGGGGCCGCCTTCAGCGGCGCACTGCTCTCCATGCTGCTGGTCTTCGGACTCTCGCACGGCAGTGGCAGCTGGACCTCCAGCCGGCTGCTGTTAACCGGCGTGGTCATCGCGTCAGGCTGGGGCGCAGTCATCGGTTTCCTGCTGGCGCTCAGCCCGGAACAGGGCCTGCGTAACATGGTGTTCTGGCTGATGGGCGACCTGTCCTATGCGGGTCTGCCGGTGACCGGCTTCGTGATCCTGCTGGGCGGACTGGTGGCGGCCACCGCTATGGGACGCTCGCTCAACATCCTCGGTCATGGCGACCTGACCGCCGGCGCACTGGGGATAACGGTCATGCCGCTGCGCCGCCTTGTCTACCTGCTGGCGTCACTGCTGACCGCCACTGCAGTCACCCTCGCCGGCAGCATCGGCTTCGTCGGCCTGATCGTGCCGCACATGCTGCGTCTGCTGGGCATCCGCGACCATCGCCTGCTGCTGCCGGCCGCCGCGCTGCTCGGCGGCAGCCTGCTGCTCGTCGCGGACACCCTGGCCCGCACCCTGCTCGCACCGCGCCAGTTGCCGGTTGGCATCCTCACGGCCATGATCGGCGTTCCCCTGTTCCTGTTGCTGCTGCATCACGGCCGCACGCTGCATGGTCTGGACAGCCGATGATGCTGCTGGAAACACACGCGCTGGAGGTGGTAATCGGCAGTACAAAGGTATGCCGCGGCCTCGACCTCAGCATCAAGCCCGGCGAACGCTGGGGCATCCTGGGACGCAACGGCGCCGGGAAGACCACCTTGCTGCTGACCCTGGCGGGACTGCGCCCGCCGCAGTCCGGCAACATCGCACTGCAGCAACAGGCCTTGTCTGCGTTGCCACGCAGGCAGATCGCGCAACGGGTCGGCATCCTGTTCCAGGAACAGACAGACGTCTTTCCGGCGAACGTGCTCGACACCGTACTCACCGGCCGGCATCCCTGGCTGGGGCCGCTGCAGTGGGAAAGCGATGCCGACCGGGAAAAGGCCCGCAGCGCCCTGCGGGCAGTCGGGCTGGCCGACATCGAACAACGCATCGTCACCACCCTCTCGGGGGGCGAGCGCCGCCGTCTGGGCATCGCAACCCTGTTGACCCAGGACCCGCAGCTCCTGCTGCTGGATGAACCGACCAACCACCTGGATGTCCATCACCAGATCCGGACACTGCAACTGCTGAGCGACCTTGCCGCAGACGACAGCCGGGCCCTGCTGCTGGTCATGCACGACCTCAACCTCGCCGCGCGCTATTGCAACCGCTTCCTGCTGCTGTTCGGCGACGGAGAGACGGTGCAGGGCAGCGCCGCCGCCGTACTGACCCGGCTCAACCTGGAGCGACTCTACCAGCACCCGCTGCTGCCGTTGCAGGGACCGCACGGGCAAGTCTGGATACCGCAATAAGCGCGGGACAGGCATACGGATGGACATCTTTATCGAAGGTCCCCGCTGGGCCGGCATGTGGACAGAAATCATTGCCGCGTCCCTGCAGCAGCTCGGCCACCGGGTCGAGTACCTGTATCACAATACCAGGCTGCCCGCTGACCGCCTGTTCCTTGCCGGGCGCACCTGGCTGCACGGCGAGGACCGTGGCACGGCCTGGGCAAGGCGTTTTCGGCAGCGCCTGCTGGTACGAACAGGCCACACCTCCCGGGATGTACTGCTCAGCATCCAGGGCAAGATCGATGCCGCAACCGTGCAGCAGCTGCGGCAGCACTCGCCGAACCTGCGGGTGGTCTACTGGTGGGGAGATATCCTCAGTGTTGCGGCGCTTGCCCGCATCCGGGACGCGGCCGGTTTTGCCGACCGCATCCTGGTCTCCTATACCGGCAGCCATGCACGGCTGAAAAAGTTGTACGGGGACCGGGTGGTGTATTTCCCCTTCGGGGTAGCACCGGCATTTCACAGCGTCGACACAGCAACCGCGAGGGAACAACGCCGTTTCAGCACCGCTGTTGCCTTCGTCGGTACCTGCTACCCGGAACGTTGCGAACTGCTGCGCTATCTGAACACCCGGCTGGCAGCGCCGGTAGCCGTCTGGGGACGCGGCTGGCGCCACTGCCGCGGCGTGCGGGGACGCGGCGCACTGTCATTGCGGGAGAGCCAGCTGGTGCACGCCTGCTCACAAATCTCCCTCAACCTGCACCATGCCGGCAGCGACGACGGCGGCAACATGAAATTCTGGGAAATCCCTGCTGCAGGCGGTTTCCAGATCTGTGACTGGCAGCCCTCACTCGCAGCCGCCGCGCACGGCAAGCACACCATCTTCTGCCGTTCTCTGCCCGAGTTTGCGGAAAGGATCCAGTACCATCTGGCACATGCCGATGAACGCCGGCAACTTGGTCACGCGGCCCGCGAGGCCGTCCTGGAAACGGCCGGCTATACCCCTCGCCTGGCCAAGTTGCTGCAGGATCTCGACTGAGCAACGCAAGGTCCAGCCGGCCGCGCCCCTGGCCAGTTATGCCTTGACAGCCCTCAACGGCGGACTTAGAGTCAGAACAGCTTAGTTTCAGGTGTCCCGAAAACTTTCGTTCAAGGGATGAAACGGGAAGCCGGTGCGTCAACCTGACAATTCCGGCGCTGCCCCCGCAACGGTAAGCGAGTCAAGGTGAACCAGTATGCCACTGCGCACAGCGCGGGAAGGCGGTTCACCGGGAGTCATTCCGCTCGCAAGCCCGGAGACCGGCCTGAAATTTTGACTTGGACGTATCGCGGGGGGCGATGCAGACAGACGCATTAATTTCCACCCTGTCTCTCTTCCTCTGCGCACGATAACCGGCGGCGCGGGTGTGCGCTGCATATACGAGGAAGACATCATGCCAGCAGACCTAATGCCCGGCGCATTCATCCTGGCCGCCCTGGTCGTTCCCGCACTGGCCGTCGCAGCTGCCGGGGATGGACAGGACAACATCATCGTCACCGCGACCCGAATTCCGACGCCTTCCAGCCGCATCGGCAGCAGCGTCACCGTGATCACGGCAGAGGATATCGCGAACCACCAGTATCGTTCCGCAACCGAGGCCCTGCAGTCCGTTCCCTCCCTCAGCATTATCCGCAATGGCGGCCCGGGGAAACTGACCTCCATTTTCAGCCGCGGCACCAATGCCAACCACACGCTGGTGATGATTGACGGTATCGAGATCAACGATCCCGGCAATACCGACGGGCGCATCGACCTGTCCCACCTGTACATCGGCGATGTCGAAAGGATCGAAGTCCTGCATGGCCCGCAAAGCACCCTGTACGGCTCGGATGCCATCGGTGCAGTCATCCAGATTTTCACCAAAAAGGGCAGCGGGAAAACGACGCTGAGCGGCACGCTGGAAGGTGGATCATTCGACACCTTCAACGAGTATGCCTACCTCAGCGGCGCAACGCCGCAGTTGTCCTATACCTTCAATGTCCAGCACACCGATACGGATGGTGTCTCGGCGCTCTCCAGCGAGTTTCGCCAGCCCAACGGGGTGCTCGATGACGACGGCAGCGAGAGCCTGACGCTCTCCAGCCGCCTTGTATACGACTTCACGGACGTGCTCCAGTTCGACTTCAGCGGGCGCTACACGAAAACAAACAATGACCTGGATCTGAATGTCTACCCGGTGCAGGATGATTCTGACAGCGACAACACCACCGAGCAGGTGATCCTGGGATTGAATACCCGGCTGAGTCTCTTCGAAGGGCGCACGGAACACCGCGCCGGCATCAACTACACGGACATCGACCGCCGCGACCGCGACGATTACGACCCCGTCAACACAATGGATTTCCTGCGGGCGAGCAACAAGGGCAAGAAACTCAAGTTTGACCTGCAGAACGATGTCTATCTTTCCGAAGCGCACACCCTGACCCTGGGCATCGAGACCGAGGAGGACAGAATCGACGCCAGCCTGAACCAGCAAAGCGCGTTCGGACCCTACCTGTCGGACGCCGACGCCGACCAGCGCAACAACGCCGCCTACTTCCAGGACCAGTTCAATGCCAGTGAAAATCTATCCGGAACGGCAGGCGTTCGCTACGATGACAGCGAGGACTTCGACGGCAAGACCACCTGGCGGCTGGCCCTCTCCTGGAATCTGCCCGCCAGCGACACCCGTCTGAAGGGTTCCTGGGCAACCGGTTTCAAGGCGCCTACCCTGACCCAGCTGTACGGTGTATCGGTCAGCTCCTTCGGTCCGTTCACGGGCAACCCCGACCTGGACCCGGAAACCAGCCGCGGCTGGGAACTGGGATTCGAACAGGCACTGAAACGCATCCGCACGCAGTTCGGGTCGACCTATTACCGTAACGACATCGAGGACCTGATCACCTTCGATGACAGCTTCACCACCAACATCAACCGGAAAGAGGTAAAAACCTACGGCGTCGAAACCTTCCTGAAAACGGAGTTCTCCAGCCAGTTGAACAGCAATCTCAGCTACAGTTACACCCGTGCCGTGGACCAGCAGACCGACCAAAACCTGCAGCGGCGCCCCCTGCGCAAGGCCGTGCTGAACCTGGGCTACACACCGCGCGATGACCTGGGTGTATATCTGGAAAACATCCTCATCGGCAAGCGCTATGATACCGAAGCGGCGACGGGCGCCCGCATCCAGCGCGGCAGCTACTTCGTCGCCAACCTCGCGGCATCCTGGAACGTCAACCGGCGCTGGGAACTGATCGGGCGCGTGGAAAACCTGCTCGACCGGGATTACGAGGAACCCGCCGGATTCCAGCAGCCTGGCAGAGGCGTTTACGTCGGCGTCAAGGCAAGCACCCTCTAACGACGATGTACCGCCCCCGCCTCAGTCACTTTCTTGCCGTCTCGCTGGCCCTGCATGCGGTTGCCCTGGTCGTGGCACGCAACGACAGGCCACCGAGGAACTGGTTGGCGGGCCCCGTCATGGTCAGGCTGATGCCGGTACCCGAGAGCACCCGGGAAAGCCGCCCGAACCGTGTTGAAACGGCGGCACCAGCCGTGAACCCGAAACAGGCTGCTGCACCGCAGGCAGCAGCCGCAGCGGAGAAAATTCTGCCGCAACGCCTTCCGGCAAGGGTTCCGGCCGTACTGTCCACGGCGGCGGAAGAACTACCCGACACCGATGCCCGCTCCGGGCATGCACAGCGCCAGGCTGCGGAGGCCGCGACCCGCAGCGCAGAGCTTGAACAGCAACTGCTCGACAGCCTGCACACGGCATTGATGCCGCATTTCAGTTACCCGCTGCTGGCACGCCGGCGTGGCTGGGAAGGCATTGTGCGGGTCGGAATGCGCATCGAGGCCAATGGCAGCCTGACCCGGTTGCACCTGGTCGAGCCCTCGCCCTACAGCGTGCTTAACACTGCCGCCATCAACAGCCTCTCGCGGCTGGCGCGGCTTCCGAATGCAGGCATCTGGCTGCAAGGCAGACATGTTGACCTGGTGATTCCTGTTGAATACCGGCTGCTTGAGGGCTGACATGGGCAACCGCCTGACAAGGATCTATACCCGAACCGGCGACGATGGCAGCACCGGTTTGTCCGATGGCGCCCGCATCGCCAAGGACCACCCCAGAATCGAGGCGATCGGTGCAGTTGACGAGCTCAACAGCGCCATCGGGATTACCATTGCACATGCGCTGCCCACATCCCTCGACACCATACTTACCGACATCCAGCACACACTGTTTGACCTGGGCGGGGAACTCAGCATGCCGGAAACCGCCTGTGTCTCGGGGGAGCAGGTAACCCGGCTGGAACAGTGGCTGGACATACTCAACGCAGACCTGCCACCACTGAAGGAGTTCATCCTGCCCGGTGGCAGCCCCGCCGCAGCCGCCTGCCACCTGGCGCGAGCTATCTGCCGGCGCGCGGAACGCCGCCTGCACACACTGTCGCAGCGGGAGACCGTTAACCCGGCTGCGGCCGGCTACCTGAACCGCCTCTCCGATCTGCTGTTCGTGATGGCCCGGGAACTCAACCGTACGGCCGGCAAGCCGGACGTCTTCTGGCGGCATGAAAGGGTGAGAAGTGAGAAGTGAGAAGTGAGAAGTGAGAAGTGAGAAGTGAGAAGTGAGAAGTGAGAAGTGAGAAGTGAGAAGTGAGAAGTGAGAAGTGAGAAGTGAGAAGTGAGAAGTGAGAAGTGAGAA
>Ga0210064_1000637_pt1 | contig 16444 bp, 14 predicted proteins | sample Muzzi_CordC_D2_FD_185531 | JGI IMG/M metagenome (GOLD analysis project Ga0210064, IMG submission 185531) | Wetland microbial communities from San Francisco Bay, California, USA, that impact long-term carbon sequestration - Muzzi_CordC_D2 (SPAdes) | ecosystem: Environmental > Aquatic > Marine >...
AGCCAGTCGCGCGCTTCGCGCATCGCCGCGCCGCAGCCGGCCGAGTTCACCACGATCGCGTCGACCGCCGCAGCATCGAAGCTCGCCAGGTTCGCGCGAGCCAGATCGCACGCGAAGTCGCGGTCGCCCGCGTGCGCGTGCAATGCGCCGCAACAGCCCTGCTGCGACGGGATCACCACGTCGAAGCCGTTGCGGGCCAGCACCCGCACCGTCGCGGCATTGACCGCGCCGAAGAGCTCGGGCATCACGCAGCCCACGAAGAAGCCGACCCGGCCGCGTCGCTCGCCCTCGGCCGGAACGAACTCCGGCAATGCCGCGCGTTCCGCAGCCGCGGGCACGCGCGGCAACAGCTCCAGCGCGTCGCGCAATCTTCGCGGCAGCACGAGGGCGGCCGCGCGATCGAGGCGCAGCCTCTGCGCGATCGCGACCAGTCCCATCAACGCGCGCAGGCGAGCGCGGTGCGGCAGGATTCGACGCAGTCCGAATCGCTCGAGCCGCGTTCGCCAGCTGCGGCGCAGCCCCGCTCGCGCGACTTCCGCGCGTGCGAGCTCGATCAACGAGCCGACCCGCACGCCCGACGGGCACGCGGTCTCGCAAGCGCGGCAGTCGAGGCAGAGATGGACCTCGTCCGACACCGCGTCCGACCACTCGAAGCGGCCCTCGGAGACGCCGCGAAGCAGGTAGATCCGCCCGCGCGGCGAAGAGATCTCACGCCCGGTCTCCAGATAGGTCGGGCAGGCTTGCAGACACAGGCCGCAGTGCACGCAGTCGAGCGAGCGCGTGTAGATCTCGTCGAGCCCGGCGGTCGCGCGCGTTCCGATCGTCACAGCCCACCCGCGAAGAAGCCGGGATTGAGCACGCCCTGCGGGTCGAAGCCCTGCTTCAACTTCGCGAACAAGCCCAGCCGGCCGGCGACGTCGCCGAACATTTCCCGACCCGCCTTCGCCCAGACCGGTGCGCGCTCGCAGATCGCGTCTCCGCCGGCCGCCTGGGCGGCGCGCGACGCGCACGCGAATGCCGCGGATGCGGCGGCCGCAGGCTCGCCCGGCGGCAGTCGAAAGCCCGCGTATACGACGTTCAGACCCGGGTAGCCGAGCGTCTCGGCGCCGCCGGCCCGCAATTCGGCGTGGAGAGCGGGCGCGCGCGACGCCACGACCGCAATCCGGAAGCGCAGGCCGGTGTCGCCCGGAAGCTCCGCCTGGAGCTCGCGCACGCGATCGACGAGGTCCGCGGGCGCCACTTGCGCGCGCCACTCGCCGCACAGCCAGTCCGCGTCGCGATCGACGCTGCGGGCATCGCCCGCGAACTCGACCCAGACCGCCGCCTCGCCGGTGTTCGGCACGGGGAGCCGGACCGCGGCCACCGCCGCGGAATCGCGCCTCGAAGCCGCGAGCCCGGCGCGAAGCGCGACCTCCGGATCGCTCGCGCGCACTTCGAAGCAACGCCGACTCCGGGGCAGCGGCCGCAGGCGCAACCAGGCCGACTCGATGACGCCGAGCGCACCGAACGAGCCGGTGTAGAGCTTCCCCATGTCGAAGCCCGTGACGTTCTTCACGACGCGTCCGCCGCAGCGCGTGCGCTCACCGCTGGCGAGCGCGACCTCGAGGCCGAGCACCGCGCGGCGCACCGGACCGTGGCCGAGCGCGCGCGGGCCGATCGCAGCGGCTGCGATCGCTCCGCCCACGGTCGTCCGCGCGCCCGGCGGGTCGAGCGGAACCTCCCAGCCCGCCGCGTTCACGCGGGAGCGCAATTCGGCGAGTGTGGTTCCCGCGGCGACGCGGCACACGCCCTCGGCCGCTTCGAACTCCATCACCCCGGTCAGTCGATCGGTCGCGAGCAGCACGTCCGCTCCCCGCAGCGCGTTGCCGGACTCGACGCGGCCGCCGCCGCCCCGCACCAGCGCCCGCCGGCCATTCTCTGCGAGCTGCGCGAGCAGCGCCGCGAGCGCCGCGCCGTCGTTCGGCTTCAACGTCAGCTCGAACTCGGCACCGGCGAGCTCGAGCGCGGCGTGCTCGGCCACACCGTCGGCACCGAGCAGCTCGCGATAGCGGTCGAGCTCGCTCGAGGTCATCCGTCGAACGGCACGCGGTCGTAGCCCCGCGCCTTCGGATCCGACTCGACACAGAAACGCGTCGTCGGAAAGACCTTGCCCGGATTGCAGAGTCCGTCGGGGTTGAAGGCGTCGTGGAGGCGCCGCATGGCGTCGAGATCGTCGTCCGAGAACACCATTCCCATGAAATCACGCTTCTCGCTTCCGATGCCGTGTTCGCCCGTGATCACCCCGCCCGCATCGACGCAGACCTTCAGGATCTCGGCGCCCGCCGCGACGACGCGCGCGAGCTCGTCCGCATCGCGGCGGTCGAACGAGATGTTCGGGTGCAGATTGCCGTCGCCCGCGTGGAACACGTTCGAGAGCTTGAGCCCGTAGCGGTCGCCGATCGCGCAGACGGCGGCCAGGACCTCGGGCAGCGCGGAGCGCGGCACCACCGCGTCATGAACGTAGAGATCGGGTGCCAGGCGCCCCATCGCGCCGAACGAACCCTTGCGCGCGCGCCACATCCGCTGGCGCTCGGCGTCGTCCTGCGCGACTTCCACCCGCGAGGCACTCGCTCGCGCGGCGATTTCGCGGATCCGGGCGACCTGGTCGGGCAGGACCACCGCCGGGCCGTCGAGCTCGACGAGCAGCACCGCGCCCGCGTCCGTCGGAAGCCCCGCGCGATAGACGCTGGCCTCGACCGCGGCGATGGTGCGCCGGTCCATGATCTCGAGCGCGGCCGGAACCAGCCCCGACTCGATGATCTCGGCGACGCAGCGACAAGCCGCGACCACGTCCGGGAAGATCGCGAGCAGCGTCTCGACCCGCTCGGGCAGCGGAACGAGCTTCACCGTCGCTTGCGTCACGATCCCGAGCGTGCCCTCGCTCCCCACCACCGCGCCCACGAGGTCGAAGCCCGGCGCAAAGCCCGCGGTCGAGCCGAGCTCGACGACCTCGCCGCTCGGAAGTACCAGCTCGAGCGCGAGCACGTGATCGGTCGTGGTGCCGTACTTGAGCGTGTGCGGCCCGCCCGAGTTCTCCGCCACGTTCCCGCCGATGGTGCAGACCTGTTGGCTCGAAGGATCCGGCGCGTAGAAGAGCCCGACGGATGCCGTGGCCTTCGACAGGTCCGCGTTCACGACGCCGGGCTCGACGATGGCGTAGCGGTCCGCCGCGTTCACTTCGACGATGCGGTTCATCCGCGAACACTCGATCACGACGCCGCCGTCCGCGAGCGCCCCGCCCGACAGGCCGGTCCCGGCGCCGCGCGGCACGAAGGCCACGCCGTGCTCGCGACAGCTGCGAACGACCTGCTGCACCTCGTCGCGCGAGCGGGGCAGCACCACCGCGAGCGGCTCACCCGAATGCAGCGTGAGCCCGTCGCACTCGTAGACGAAGAGCTCCTCGGGGCCGCTCAGGCAAGCCTCGTCGCCCACGATGGAACGCAGTGCGGTTACGAGCGCGGACATGGAACCTTCGTATCGACGACCCGGGGTCGGCCTCAGGCGAGCCCGAGCCGCTCGAGGTCGTCTTCCGAAAGCCCGAGGTGGTGTCCGACTTCGTGGCGTAGCGTGATCTGGATCTGATCGACCAGGTCGCTGCGATCCTGGCAGACCTTCTCGAGGTTCTTCTTGAACAGGATCACGCGGGTCAGGTCCTCGGGCTGTTCGGTCACGAGTTCTTCGGTCGCCGGCACTCCCACGTAGAGGCCGAGAATCTGCGGAGACACGTTCTCGCGGCTGAGCATGTCGTCGGGCGGATAGTCCTCGACGAGAATCGGCACGTTCTCGACGTACTCGCGAATCGAGCGCGGCAGGTTGTCGAACGCCTCGGCCGCCGCCTGCTGGAAATCGACCTCGTCGATCTCGATCGGCAGCGGGTAGTGGCAGGGGTCGAGCGCGTTCGCGCGCGCGAACGCCTCGGCGGCTTCCTCGTCCGCGCCGAGGCGCTCGAGCACCAGCGCGAGGTGATAGATCGCGTGACCGGATTCGGGGTCGAGCGTCGCGGCGATCTCGAGCGACCGCCGGGCCTCGTTGAAACGGCCGAGCTCGAACAGGATCTGGCCTTCGAAGGCGCGGTAGATCGGCACCTCGCCGCCGGTCTTGAGCGCGCGGCGGACCAGGAACAGCGAGCCTTCGAGATCGTCGAGGTAGAAGGCCGATTTGGCCTTGAGGTAGTAGACCTCGGCCTCGCTGGGGCGATCGAGCCGCGGAAAGGCCGGATTGCCCGCGAGCATCTCGTCACAGAGCGAGACGGCCTTCTGGAACTCGCCCATGTCCTCGACGAGCAGCTCGACGCGATTCAGATGCGACGTGATGAACTTCGGATCGGCGTTCAGCGAGCGCTCGAACTCGTGCAACGCCTCGTCCACGCGACCCTCGTCCCAGAGGATCTCACCGCGTCCATTGTGGGCCTCCGCACCTTCCGGGTGCGCGACCAACGCTTCGTCGAGCCAGGCCAGCGCCTCGTCGGTGCGGCCGCCGTGCGAAGCCTCCATTGCCTGATCCAGACAATCCCAATAGCGATCGATATTCTTCATGGCCTCGCGCTGGAGAAACGGTGGGGGGGTGCCCCAGCCCGAAATTTTCGGCCAGCATAGCAGAAGGCCTTAGCCGGAGGTGCGCCCAAGCTCCGTCGGAGCGGGCGCGAAACCGGCTGAAAACAAACGTGTTTCAAGAAATTTATCGGACCCGGCGGAGCGCCGGAAGCGGCTCGCAGCTCCCGCTTCAAACCGGCGTTTCAGAACGATTTTCCGTATCGAGGGGAGAGCCCCCCGCAGATTGCACCATGTCGGGGTGGAGCAGGATCCGCTTGCAGCTCTCGCAGGTGATGAGCCGCTCGCCCTTGATGATCTCGAGATAGTTCTGGGCGGGGATCCCGACCCGGCAGCCCTCGCACATCTCGCCCGACACCAACGCCAACGCGGGGCGTCGCCGCGATGCGATGCGCTCGTACAGCGCGAGGATCTTCGCGTCGAGCTGCGGACCCACCGACGCGCGCTCCGCTTCGAGCGCCGTGAGCTCGGCTTCGAGCTTCTGTTGGCGCCCGTCGAGCTCGACCCGTTCGCGCTCGACACTCGCGCGCGTATCACGCTCCTTGGCTTCGGCGTCGGCGAGTGTCTGGCGGCCCGTCTCGATGGCTTCCATCTCTTCGAGAATCGCGGTCTCGCACTCCGAGATGGCTTCCTTGGCGCGGTCCATCTCGGAGAGCAGCGCGGTATAGGCCGTGTTGTCCTTCACCTGGAACTGCTGGCCCTCGAGCTTCCGCAGCAGCGCCTCCTGATCCTGGAGCGCGCTCTCGGCGCTGCGCTGCCCGAGCTCGACGGCTTGCAGGTTCTCGCGCGCGGCTTCGAGCGCCGCAGCGGCAGCCGCGAGCGACTCGTCCCCCTGCTTGCGCCGGGCGGGCAGGGCCGCCAGCACTTCCTGGCGCTTCGCGATCTCGCTGTCGAGTCGCTGCAGCTCGAGCAGGTGTTGCAGGCCTTCGAGCACCGATTTCCTCGCTGTGGGCGTCGGGGCGAACCGAGCAGGTTCGGAGAGTAACGCGGCTTCCCGTCCCCGTCGCCTGGCCCGCCTTTCCCACCCGATTTCGCTGCGGCGTCGATCGATTCACCGGTTCTTGCGATGTTGGTTGCGAAGGCCGGGTGGACCCGGCCGCTCGCTCGCGACGTGGGGTGCGCAAAGGCTGGGCAGGCGTGCCCAGGCGATCGGCAGGCTGGGGGCGGCGCTGCGCTGTTCGAGGCCGCGAGAAGGCCTCCTGAGGCTTTCAGAAGCCCCGGTAAATCGGAACGGCTCTTGCAGTTCGGCCGGGGCATGAGCATTCACGACGAATCCGGCAGTCCGCGCGACGGCCTCGACGAGACCGGGCTCGGGGAGCTCGAACGCCGGGCGCGAAACGGCATCGGCGGCCGCGCGCTGCCCCTCAAGGACTGGGTCGCGCTCGCGGAGGCCTGGCGGATCGCCCAGGCGCTGCGCGAGAGCCGCGGCAACCGCTCGGCCGCCGCCCGGGCGCTCGGCATCGGACGCCGGACCCTGTACTCGAAGATGGAGAAGCTCGGCCTCGAGCCCTCGTGGGGGCTCCCCGGCCGGCGCCTCGACTTCGTCCGCCGACCGTTGGAAGCTCGGGAAGAACGCCGCGGCTGAGCGGTCCGCCGCGGACGCGTGAGGCGGCGGGCGGCGAGTCCCCGATGCCGACAGGGCGACAGAGAAAGCAGATGGGCGCGGCGCGATTTCCTCGCGCCGCGCCCATTCTTTGCCTCAATTGCCTCAAGGAGATCGGCTCCGTCGAACGGAGCCGATCTCCGTCAAGCTGCTCGACCAGCTGATCTAGAACTCGTAGACGAGCTCCACGCCACTCGTGACCTGATTCTGGGCAATTTCACCCCGCGGTCGCGACCAGTACTCCCGGTCGTTCGGACCCGAGCCGTGCGAGGTATCCCAGCGCACTTCGCCGCGAACCATCAGGTTGTTGGTGAGCGCGTAGTCCGCGGTACCGGTGAGCGAGAACATGTCCGTCGTGTCGCCCGTGTCCGGTCCGGCATTCCAGCCCGCGTAGCCGTCTTCGTCGGCGAGCCATTCGAAGCGGGTGCTGAGGCCGAGGCGCTCGGTGACCGCGTAGCGACCCGCGACCGCGATGCCGTAGGCCTGCTGGTTGTAGCCGCCCGCATCCCGCCAGCCGTAGTCGAAGTTCAGCCAGGTCGAGAGCTTCTCGCTCGGATCCCAGGTCAGCACGAGGTCGACCAGACCGTTCGAGCGGTAGCGGCCGCGATCCCAGGTATCCTCACCCCAGATGACCGTGGTCGCGGCTCCGAAGGTCTCGCCGCTCCAACCGAGCTGTGCGATGACCGCCTTGCCCTTGTCGTAGTCCGGGTCGGCGCCGTAGTTGTTGATGCCGCTGTTCGCGACGCCCAACGCACTCGTGAAGCCCGACTCACCCCATTCGGTGTCGAAGAGCACGCCGACGTGATCAACGGGCTGCATCACGCTGAACAGAATGCCGCGGGTGACGTTGAAGTTCGCGGTCGTGTTCGCGACTTCGGCGCCCACCAGCGTGGCGAACTTGCCGGCCTTCATCCGGATGCCGTTCGACGTCATCGGGATCAGGTACTGGATGTAGGCCTGGTGGACGTAATTGGAACTCGTGCAATCGCCGGCCCAGCCGCAGCGTCCACCGAAGTCACCATCGACGTTGGCATTGCCGAAGTTGGACGCGGTGGTGCCGAAGACGAGGTCGAAGCGGAAGCCCGCGCGGTTCTCCTCGTCGATCGGGTGCTCGAGTCCGAACCAGGCCTGGTCGAGCTGGAAGGAGTTGTGCGAGCCGTGGTACGGATAGATGTTCCGGTTCTGGCCCTGGTTCGCGTAGGGATTCTGCGAGCTGTCACGCCGGTCCCCATCTTCGATACTCGGGTTGTTGAAGTTCCAGAAGTACGATGCCGCGACGTGGCCGTCGACTTCCAGCCGCTGCAGGAACGCCATGATCCCCGAAGCGCCGAAGCGCGAGTCGTCCTCGCGCGACTGGGTGAGACGAGCCTCGCGGATCACCTCGCCCTGGTGCTCGATCTGCTCGGACTGTGCTTCGACCTGGCCCTGCAGCTGCTCGACCATCGCCCGCATCTCGGCGATCTCATCACTCGATTGATCGGCGACCGCCAGCGGTGCTCCCATCAACAGCATGCATGCCGACATGGCAAACAATTTTGTGATCGTTCTCATTCCTTCTCCTTCATCGTGTTCGACTGCCGAGCAGCTGAACCTGGTTTGCCGACCTCCACTCGGCGCGCGAGCGCGCATCGAGACCCCCGTGTCGACCCCGGTTGCATAGCAACCTGTGTGCCGGTTGCAATTTCGTGCGCCAAAGAATTATTTCGAGTCGACTTCCGCACGGTCGGGCCGGAGCCCTCCCAGCGCCCCGCCGACCTGCCGTGCAGCCGCTGCACAGCAAGTCGGCAGCGATGAATCGAGTGCAAATCCCCCCGCTTTCTCGATTGCCCAGGAATCAGGCACGAGTGCTCCGTAGACGGGCGCTTCATCCGGTTCGCTGGAGTCGATTCGAGCCGAACTGGGTCGAATTCAACACACTCACGATCTCGAAGCGCGCGAGAGGCGGTTTCACGACTTGGCACGTTCATTGAAATGGTCGCCCCGTGCGTCGCGCCGTGGCCCAGGGGAGCGCGGATCGGCGCAGCCGGGCAGGCGGCCCGGCGGAGAAAGTCTCGATCCCCCGTTAGAAGAGGACGATCCAATGAAACGCATTCGACCCATTTTGGTTGTCGCCGGGGCGCTGCTGATTCCCAGCCTCGCCCTGGCCGAGGACGGAGTCACGGCCGGCCAGTTCACCGCCAACAACGTCTGGATGATGTTGTGCGCGGGTCTGGTGTTCATCATGCACCTCGGCTTCGCGACCCTCGAGTCCGGACTCACGCGCGCCAAGAACACCACCAACATCCTGTTCAAGAACACCTTCATCGTCGCGGCCGGCGTTCTCACCTACGCGCTGATGGGCTTCAACCTGATGTACCCGGGTGACTTCAGCATCGGCTCCGTGTTCGGCTTCGCGGGCTTCGGCATCGCGACCGACGCGGCCGGCAACACGCCCGCGTACGCGGACGGCGGCTACACCTATTGGACCGACTTCCTCTTCCAGGCGATGTTCGCCGCGACCTGCGCGACGATCGTGTCGGGCGCGGTGGCGGAGCGCATCAAGCTCTCGGCGTTCATGATCTTCGCGGTCCCGTTCGTGATGCTCGTCTACCCGATTCTCGGCTCGTGGAAGTGGGGCGGCGGCTGGCTCGACCAGATGGGCTTCTACGACTTCGCGGGCTCGACGCTGGTTCACTCGGTCGGCGGCTGGGGCGCACTCGTCGGCGCCTGGATGCTCGGTCCGCGCCTCGGCAAGTACGTGAAGGGCCGGCTGAACCCGATCCCGGGCAGCAACATGCCGATGGCCGCGATCGGCGTCTTCCTGCTGTGGCTCGGCTGGTTCGGGTTCAACGGCGGCTCGGTGCTCTCGGCCGATCCGGCGGCGACCTCGTACACGCTCGTCACCACCTGCCTCGCCGCATCGGCGGGCGCGATCGCGGCGATGTTCACCTCCTGGTTCGCCTTCGGGAAGCCCGACCTGTCGATGGCGCTGAACGGGATCCTCGCGGGCCTCGTCGGCATCACCGCGGGGGCCGACACCGTCGGCATCGCGAGCTCGGTCCTGATCGGCGCGATCGCGGGTACGATCGTGGTCGGTTCGGTGATCTTCTTCGATCGGATCAAGATCGACGACCCGGTCGGCGCGGTCTCGGTCCACCTGGTCTGCGGCGTCTGGGGAACGCTCGCGGTCGGCATCTTCTCGACCAACCCCGACCACTCGTTCGTGACCCAGCTGATCGGCGTCGTGGCCTACGGCGCGGCCGCACTCGCTGCGTCGCTCGCGATCTTCGGCACGCTGAAGGTGACGATGGGCATCCGGGTCGAAGAAGGCGAAGAGCTCGAGGGCCTCGACCTCGCCGAGCACGGCGCTCACGCCTACGACCTCGCTGGACCGACCAGCATTCTCGAAACCGTCACGGGCAATTCCATGACGCGCTCACAGCCCGCGACCGCACTCGCCGAAGAACGGGCCTGATGGCCGGTCGAACCCAGGAGAACATGTCATGAAGAAAATCGAAGCGATCATCAAGCCCTTCAAGCTGGACGACGTCAAGCAGGCGCTCGGCGAAATCGGCATCGAAGGCATGACGGTGAGTGAGGTTCGCGGCTTCGGTCGCCAGAAGGGACACAGCGAGCTCTATCGCGGCGCGGAATACGTCGTGGAGTTCCACCCGAAGGTGAAGCTGGAGCTGCTCGTCACCGACGACCAGGCCGAGAAGGTCACCCGGGCGCTGTGCGATGCAGCCGGTACCGGAAAGATCGGAGACGGGAAGATCTTCATCTTGCCCGCCGACGATGTGATCCGCATCCGGACCGGGGAACGCGGAGAAGCCGCGCTGTCCTGATCGTTCCGGATCGTCCTCGAGTTCGAGTGCCCGGGAACCCCACGGTTTCCGGGCACTCCTGCGTCCGGGCGCAGCGTCGCATTCGGGGCGCGGCGTCGCGCTCGACGACGGCTCGAGGCCGGGCGCGCTCAGGCGTCGAGCTTCGGACGCCCGCTCGACCAGTCGATCCTGCGCAGCGGCCTCGCGATTCCGTCCCACTCCTTCGAGGCGCGCTCGATGGCGTCGAACAGCTCCGTCATCAGATCGATCTGCGCCATCAGCTGCACCATCACACCGGGTCGCTCGACGGAGTCGATGTACGCGTGGGCGTCGCCGAAGCGTTGCCGAACCCGGTATTCGTGTCCCCCGGCCTCGAGTCGCGCGAGTGTCGCGGAAATATCGTCGACCCAGACCGCGAGATGCTGCAGCCCGCCGGTCGGATGCCCCATCAGGAAGTCGCGATAGACCGTGTCCGTGTCGTCGTGCTGCTGGATCACCTCGATCTGCTGGTCGCCCGAGAACGCGAATGCGGCCGACAGGTCGGGCTGGATCGCGCGACCGTCGTACTCGCCGGGCGGGCGGATGTGCTCTTCGATGAAGAAGGGCCCGACACCGCGCGCGACCCAATGCGAGATGGCGCGATCGATGTCCGGAACCACGTAACCCTGCTGGATGAAGGGGCCGAACAAGACGCTCATGGCCTGCTCCTCGCGAATGGAGCGCGAAGATAGCCGCGAAGCGGCGAAGCGACCTGCAGCGAGCGCACGACCCCGAACGCAGCCTACAATCGTCGGTCCCCAGACACTGGACTCGGGGATCGCGGACACGGGCGACTCGACCGACCCGAGCCGGAGGCGCTCCGATCACGGGGCGCATCGGGAGGTGACGAAGGATGGCGGACGGCGGGCAGCTGGACGAGCGCAAGCGGGACCGCGAAGTCGACGTCGCGGTGATCGGCTCCGGCATCGGCGGCCTCTGCGCCGCGGCGCTGCTGGCGAAGAACGGCAACGAAGTCGTGGTTTGCGAGAGCCACGTCACGCCCGGCGGCGCCGCCCACGGCTTCGAGCGCGACGGCTTCCACTTCGAGTCCGGCCCGTCGTTCTTCACCGGTTTCTCGGTCGAGAAGAGCAACAACCCGATGCGCCTGGTGCTCGACCAGATCGGCGAATCCGTCGAGGCGGTCCCCTACGACCACTGGAACTTCCACTTCCCCAGCGGCTTGTTCGTCTCCTCCACCAACGAAGAACGCTTCCACGCCGAAATCGCGAAGTTCACTTCCGAAGAAGGGCTGGCGGAGTGGCGACGCCTCGAAGCGAGGATGAAGCAACCGCAGGCCCCCGAAGATCTGGGCAAGAGCTTCGCATCGCTCGTCGACCAGGAGATCAGCGACCCGTTCCTGCGGCACCTGTGCGACTTCGATGCGTTCAGTCTGAGCGGCATGGACGCGGGGGGAACCCCGCTCGCCGAGATGCACTTCATGTTCTGCGAGCGCTTCCAGGCCTCGGTCGACTACCCGATCGGCGGCAGCCAGGCGATCGTCTCGGCGCTGATCCGCGGACTCGAGAAGTTCGGCGGCCGCTTGCTCCTCGGCGCGCACGTCGATTCGGTGATCGTCGAAGACGGGCGCGCTGCGGGAATCCGGCTGCGCCGCGGCGGCGTGATCCGCGCCCGCCACGCCGTCGTCTCGAATGCGTCGGTGTGGGACACTCCGAAGCTCGTCCCCGAAGGCGCGCTTCCCGACGACTATCGCCGCGAATCCGCCGAGGCCCCGCAGTGCGAGAGCATCCTCCACCTCCACCTCGGAATCGACGCGACCGGTCTGCCCGACGATCTTCCCATCCATCACGTCGTGATCCGGGACTGGGACATCACCGCGCCGCGGAATGTCTGCAATATCTGCATCCCGTCGACCCTCGATCCCGGCCTCGCGCCCGCGGGCCATCACGTGGTGCACGCCTACACGGCCGCCAACGAGCCCTATTCGGAGTGGGAGGGGCTGCACCACAAGTCGGAGGAGTACGAGGCGCTGAAGCAGGAGCGCGCCGAGGTGCTCTGGCGCGCGCTCGAGAAAGTGATCCCGGACGTCCGCGAGCGCGCGAAGATCGCGTTGATCGGCACGCCGCTCACCCACGAGCGCTTCCTGCGCCGACATCGCGGCAGCTACGGCGCCGCCTATCGCGCCGACGAGGGGCGCGTGTTCCCGGGCGCCACGACCCCGCTGCCCGGATTGTTCCACTGCGGCGACTCGACCAACCCCGGGGTCGGCGTTCCGGCCGTCGCGGTCAGCGGGATGATCGCGGCGGGCGCCGTCGGCCCCCCCTCGCAGACCTGACGGCCGTCTTCCGCCCGAGGGCCGTGCTCCGCCGCCGTTCGCGGATCGTAGACGAACGGCCGCTCCCGCTGGTACGGATCGGTGGATCCGATTAGCGTACGCGACGCATCCTGAATTCCGTTCGGCAGCTTCGAGGGGCCCGATGTCCGATCCGAGCGACGCCCGATTCGTTCCGCGCAGCGGCGAGAGCTGGCGCGACCCCTTCAGGATGTACCGGGCCCTGCGCGACCACGACCCCGTCCACGAAGTGAAGTCCGAGGAAGGCGACTACTGGGTGCTGTCGCGCTTCGACGATGTGATGGCCGCAGCCATCGATGCGGGCACCTTCTCCTCCGCCCAGGGCCTCACCTTCACCTACGGCGAGATGGAGAAGCTCGGGGTGGAGGCGCCGATCGTGATGATGGATCCACCCGATCACACCAAGCTGCGCAAGCTCGCGACCAAGCGCTTCACACCCAAGCAGGTGAAGGACGTCGAGCCGTTGATCCGTGAATTCGTGCTCGAGCGCGTCTTGCGACTACGCGAAATGGGCGAGGGCGACATCATCAAGGAGTTGCTGAAGCCGCTCCCGAGCCTCGTCGTCGCCCACTCGCTCGGCGTCCCGCAGAGAGACCGCGACCGCTTCGACGGCTGGTCCGATGCGATCGTTTCGGCGAACGCCACCGGCAACGTCCTCAGCGCCGCCGAAGCGGTCGGCGAGCTGTTCGCGTACTTCAACGCGTTGATCGAACGTCGCCGGAGCGACCCCGGTGACGACATGATCTCGACGCTCGTTCAGGCGAAGCTCGACGGTGGAGACGTACCGCTCGCAAAGCTGCTCGGCATGGCGTTCACGATGGTGACCGGCGGCAACGACACCACGACAGGGCTCCTCGGAGTCGCGTGCGTGCTGCTCTCGAGCCACCGGGACCAGCGGAAGCTGCTGCTCGACGATCGTTCGCGGATCGGGAATGCGGTCGAGGAATTCCTGCGGCTGGCTTCGCCCGTACAAGGCCTCGCCCGGATGACGACGCGCGACGTCGAGATCCGCGGCCGGCGCATTCCCGAGGGCCGCAAGGTGATGCTGCTGTACGCCTCGGGCAACCGCGACGAACGCGAGTGGGGGGCGAACGCGGGCGAATGCGACGTCCTGCGCCGGATCCGACGCCACCTGAGCTTCAGCTACGGCCCGCACCACTGCATCGGCGCCGCGATCGCGCGGCTCCAGGCCGGCATCGCAATCGAAACACTGCTCGAACACTGCCCCGACTTCGAAGTCGACGAGGCAGCCGCGCGTTTCGCGCCGGGCCATTTCGTGCGGCGCTACGAGTCGCTGCCGTTCACGGCCGTGTCGGGCTGAACGCGCGAACCGTCGCGCCCGCGCGGCGCGCCGACGCAAGCGACCGATTTCGCCGCCTCAACGGCGACGCGCGACCAGCCAGCGCAGGTAGGCGCGCCGCAACGCGATCGCGGCGCGGCGCAGACCGCGGTCGAGCAACGGCAGACGGCGCGCTTCGTCGGGCCGTCCCGGGCGCCGCAGCGTGACCCGGTCGCCCTCGATGATGTGCTCTTCGCCTCCGGGCAGCAGCACGCGCTGCGGCCGATCCGGATCCATCACGCTCTCGGAGTCCGCAATCCGGACCGGCAGGGATTCCCGCCAGAGGTCCGCGATCGCCTGCAAGCGCGGCGAAGCATCGAAAGCGCCGCGCCGGGCTTCGTGTACGAAGAGGCTCGGCGTCTCGCCGGCGGTCGCGAGCGACAGCACCGCGCCGAGACGGTCGGGGCGATCGCTCTCCTCGAGCGATCCACTGAGCCACAAGCAGCGATAGCCGCGGCAGATTTCGGGGCGGCGCGCGTGGATCCCGCATCCGCCTGCGGGGTTGCCGACGAGTTGATGACGACACGGAGTCCCGCCGAGCTTTGCGAGCGCATCGACACGCAGCAGCGTGCAGCAGAGCGAACAGCTGCCGCAGACTCGTTCGGGCTCCCCGGGCGCTTCGATCCCGTCGGGCGGCTCGGCCATGCCGGGATTCTACCCGCACGAAGTCCGCCGCTGCGGATGCAATCGCAGCGGCGAATCGGCGGTCGCGCGATGATCCGCTGCGAGCGCGTCTCCGCTGCCTGGAGGCGCCGAGGCGGCAACGATTCGCAGGGCATTGCTGAAACGAGCCCGGATCGGCGATGATTCGAACGGGCGCCGGACGCGCCACGTCGCCGGCGGGCCGATCGGGAGTCGCAGGAGTCGCAGGAGTCGCGTATGGATCTCCAGGAGCTGACGATTCACGGCCGTCGCGTGGCCTACCGAACCGCGGGCCACGGTCCCGTCGTGTTGCTGATCCACGGGATGGCGGGCAGCTCCACCACCTGGAAGCACGTGATGCCGGCGCTCAGCAGGGAATTCACCGTCGTGGCCCCCGACCTCCTCGGCCACGGGCGCTCCGACAAGGAGCCCGGCGACTACTCGCTCGGCGCCTTCGCGAGCATGCTGCGCGACCTGCTGATTGCGCTCGGCCACGAACGCGCGACCGTCATCGGCCAATCGCTCGGCGGCGGCATCGCGATGCAGCTCGCGTATCAGTATCCCGAACGCTGCGAGCGGCTCGTGCTCGTGGGCAGCGGCGGCCTCGGCCGCGAGGTCAACCCGGTGCTGCGCCTGCTCACCTTCCCGGGCGCCGACTCGCTGTTGCGAGTCGTGAGCGCGGCGCCGGTCCGCAGCCTGGCACTCGGCCTCAGCGCGCTGTTCGGGCGCGCGGGAATGCAACCCACGCCCGCGACCGACGAGTTCTGGCGAAGCTACGAATCACTCGCCGACTCCGCGACCCGCAAGGCGTTCCTCCGCACCCTGCGCGCCGTGATCGACCCCAAGGGCCAGGCGGTCAGCGCCGAGAATCGCCTCCACCTCGCAGCCGACATGCCGACCCTGATCATCTGGGGCGACTCCGACCCCATCATCCCGGTCAGTCACGCCCTTGCCGCGCACGACGGCATCACGGGCAGTCGCCTCGAGATCGTCGAGGGCGTCGGCCACTACCCGCACTGCGAGGCGCCGGCGCGGTTCGTCGAAGTCGTGACCGACTTCATCGAGTCGACCATCCCCGCGCAGATCGCGCTCTCCCAGGAACACGTGCTCCGCTCGTCCGAAAAATGACTTCCGGACGAGGTTCTACCGGCGCGGGGCGCCGCGTCGACGAGCTGCACAGGTCCGACGACTAGGCGAGCATCACGCCGGTGTAGACGAAGTGGGCATCGATCGCGATGCGGCCCTCGAAGCGACGGGCACCCGCTGCCGACGGCAGCGTCTCGCGTGTGAGTCGAGCCGTATAGCGGCCTCCGGAGCCCAGCCGGATCTCCAGATCGCGGTGCTCCAGCAACGTCCGGGCGATGGGGTAGTAACACTTGTAGACGCTTTCCCGCGCGCTGAAGATCGCGAGGGCGGCGAGCTCGCCCGCGAGCTGCGGGCCCTCGGCCGCGGCTCGCAGCTCGGCGTCGGTGCAGATGCGTCGCACCAGCGCCGCGTCGACGCGCCGCTGCCGCTCGACGTCGATGCCCAGGCTGCGCGCGTCTTCGCAGCGCGCAACCGCGGCTGCGCAGTAGCCGTCGCAGTGCGAAAGGCTGCCGACGAACCCGGGCGGCCAGACGGGCACCCGATCCGTGTCCGGCACGAGGGGGAAGTCCTCGACTCCGAAACGCGCCAGCGCGGTCCGCGCGCACGACCTCCCTGCGGTGAACTCGCGCCGTCGCTTTGGAACCGCACGCTCGATGCACGCCGATTCATCGGGATGCAGAGGCCCGCCGGCGAGCGGATCGGCGCCTTCCACCACCTCGACCTGTAAAGGAAACAGCGTTCTGATCATTCCTGGTCTCGCAGCGGATCCGGGCCCCGCTCGTCGCTCGGGCGCGTCGCAATCGACACGCGGGCGCGACTAGCGTAGCGGCGCCTCCTGGCTGATGGCGTCGGGCCCTCGTGAAGCACCCCCGGACGGCGAGGAGCTGCCGTTCCATCAGATCCTCCTGCATCACCCACGCTGCCTTCCGGCCGACGCGCGCCGCACGAGCGGCATCGAAGCCCGCAATGCGGGATGGGGTCGGAGATCGAGTTACCCTCCGATCTGCATTCGCCAACCACGGAGTCGAGACT
>Ga0210064_1000638_pt1 | contig 16415 bp, 11 predicted proteins | sample Muzzi_CordC_D2_FD_185531 | JGI IMG/M metagenome (GOLD analysis project Ga0210064, IMG submission 185531) | Wetland microbial communities from San Francisco Bay, California, USA, that impact long-term carbon sequestration - Muzzi_CordC_D2 (SPAdes) | ecosystem: Environmental > Aquatic > Marine >...
CGCCACGGATTCGCCCAGATAATCGAGGGGTTTGGCGCTGCGCACCTGGAACGGCAGCACCCCGATCGCCGGCACGTCGGAGCGCGCCTGCGCGACCGCCGGCGCCGGCCCGAAGAGCCCGAGCAATGCGACCAGGATCGGCCACGCGGACACGCGAAGCAGTGCGCGGGAGTGTCTCACGACGTCCGGCTTGGACGCACTTTCCGCGTTCAAACGTTCGCTCCCCCGTCCTAGCGCGGTCTTGCGTCGTTGAGGGTGATGGGAGCCCGCGGTCGTCCCGCGCCCCCGATTCGAAGTTGGCTGATACTACTATGCGGAGGCTCGCGGCGCCAAACTTCAATTTTGGCGTTTCATTTGTTTTTTCAGTAGGTTAAGCACCTTTCGGATGGCCTGCGAGGCGTCGATCGTCCGACTCTTCGAACCTCGCGGAAGCGAGGACCGATCACAGACCGCGAACGGAGCCGACCGACCTCTGGCTGCGCAGCCGCTGCGGGAGAGAACCTGCTTGAGACGATCGATGCGAATACACGGGGCGCTGACCGCACTCGCGATCCTGTGCATGGCCGTGGCCGCACACGCACAACCCGGGATCACGTTGCAAGCGGGCGACATCATCGTCCTCGACATCACCAACGATTCGGTCGAACACATCGACCCGGACACGGGCGTGAAGACCACGCTCGCGAGCGGCAACGATGTCCGGAGCGCACGCGGCGTCGCGTTCTCGCCCGAGGGAATGCTCTTCGTGGCCGACACCGGCAACGAGTGGGTCCTCCGCATCGACCCGGACAGCGGTGACACCACCTTCGTGGCGTTCGTCCCTGCGAACGGCATCCCCGATCCCGAGGCCATGATCGCCGACGAGGCCAGCGGCTGGGATCTACTGCTGATGGAGGCGGACACGCAGAAGATCCTGCGCATCGATCCCGCCACCGGCCTGATCACGACCGAGTTCGCGCTCACGGGTACGCGCTTTCCGGTCGGGCTCACCCGCGATCCGACCGACGGAAACCTGATCGTCGCCGACCGTTTCTCCGACATTCCCGCCGAGAATCCCGGTGTGCACCGCGTCGACGTCCCGAACAACTTCCAGGTTCCGGTATCGCTGAGTACCGCGTACGACAATCTGCGCCGCGTCGGAGTGCAGTCCGACGGCGACATCATCGTGAGCGACCACAACAACTCCACGGTCTGGCGGATTCCGGCCGGCTCGAACGTGCCGGAGGTGTTCGGGAGCTGCGGCTCGATCTTCAGCGGGCCGCAGGGCATCGCGGTCGACACCGACGACAGCGTGCTCGTGACCGACCGACTCGACGACACCCTCTACCGGCTCAGCGACGACGGCGAAACCTGTGATCTGATCGACGACAGCTTCGCCGGCCCGTGGGAAGTCGCGATCGTGCCGACGCTGGCTCCTCGAAACCACGACGAATTCCTGATCTCGGACGCGGTGATGCAGCAGATCTACATCGCCGATTCCGCCGCCGACTCGCGCAGCGCGATCAGCGACGGTTCGCTGTTCACACAACCGGTGGCGATGGCGTGGACCGACCCCGATGCGTCGCTCGCCGGCTGTAAAGTCCCGCCGACGCTGGAATGCAACGCCGAGATCTACGTGATCGACGGGCCCGCGAGCATCGTGCGTCGAAACCTCGCGACCGGCGTCGAGACCCCGATCGCGAGCGGCGGCGACTTCGACGTCCTGAGCGACATCGCGGTCGACTTCGACGGCGACATCCTCGTCACCGACGCATCCGACGGACAGGTGATCCGGGTCGACCCGGCCGGCGCCCCGAACGGCGTCCAGACCGTGCTGACGAGCGAGCTCGGACAGCCGACGTCCCTCGTCATCGACAGCGACGGCACCCTGATCGTCACCGACCGCGCACCGGTCGACGACGTCGCGGCGACGGAAGCCGACTCGGGGCTCTTCCGGGTGAACGCGCTGAACGGTGACGTCGAGCAGTTCAGCGTATTCGCCGGCAGCAGCGTGATCGAGTTCAACGAGCCGATCGCACTGGCACGCGATCCGCGGATCGGCCTGCTGCTGCTCGACCACGGCGACGGCGACGGCACCGACCACTACGACGATCCGCTCGGCGACGACGCGGACAAGATCAAGCCCGCGCGGTTGTTCCGTATCCTCGGCGCGCAGAACCCGGTTGCGAGCGTCAATGCGTTCGCGCTCGCGACCAGCGTCGACGGCGCGCTCGAAAGCGCCACCGCGCTCGCGATCGACGGCGACCGCGACCCGATCGTCGCCTTCGCAACGGCGGAACCGGTGCGCATCGAACCCCTGACCGGCAACGGGACGACGCTCACGGTCGGCGGCCCCTTCGCCGGAGTGTCGGACCTGCTGATCGAAGGAATGGCCGCGCCCGGCGAGGTGGTGGACGACGACGACGACGGGATCCCGAATGGCTTCGACAACTGCCCCGACGTGGCCAACCCGGACCAGCACGACTCGAACCTCGACGGCCAGGGCGACGTCTGCCAACTGAACGACGTGGACCTGGACGGCTTTCCCGACGACCAGGACACCTGCCTGTTCCACTCGAACCCGGAGCGCGCCTGCAACGTGGGACTCGTCGGCGCGAGCTGTCTCGTCGACCTCGATTGCGTCGACCCGGGAACCGGTCTGTGCGAGAGCGATGTCTGCACCGCCGGCCGGATCGGCCAGAGCTGCGCGACCGACCCCGATTGCGACAACCCGGGCTCCGGACTCTGCGAGAGCGATGTCTGCACCGCCGGCGTGATGGGACTGGCCTGCAGCGTCGACGCGGATTGCGACGACTTCGACCGTCCCGGGTTCTGCGGCCCCACGCAGTTCGACAGCGACGGCGATGGCGTCGGCGCGGCCTGCGACAACTGTCCGGAAACCGCGAATCCCGACCAGACGGACTTCGACGGCAACGGCATCGGCGACGTCTGCGACGATTCGGACGGCGACGGCAGCACCGGCTTCGACGACAGCGACAACTGCCCGGGAGTCCCGAACGGCCCGTTGGGCGGCACCTGCTTCGAGGGGCTCGCCGGCAGTCCCTGCCTGGTGGATGCCGACTGCGACGACGGCCCGACGCCGGGCGTGTGCAACGCCGCGTCCGAGGACGGTGACGGCGACGGCGTGGGCGACGTCTGCGACGTCTGCCCGGAAGACTCCGACCCGTTCCAGGGCGACGCCAACGGCGACGGCATCGGCGATGCCTGCCAGCCCGACGACGGCGACGGCGACGGCTGGCCCGACGCCGAGGACAACTGCCCGAACGACTTCAACCCGGGCCAGGAAAACGGCAACGCCGCCAACGAGCCGGGCGCCGAAGACGGTGACGTCTGCGAGACCGGCGACGGCGACGGCGACGGCTGGCCCGACGCCGAGGACAACTGCCCGAACATCGCCAACCCGACCCAGTACGACTCCAACGGTGACGGTTACGGCGACCCCTGCCAGGACGACGCGCCGGGCGACACCGACAGCGACAACGACGGTTGGCCCGATCTCGAGGACAACTGCCCCGACACCTACAACCCGTCGTTCGATGCCGACGGCGACGGCGTGGACGACGGCCAGAGCGACGTGAACGGAGACGGCCAGGGCGATGCCTGCCAGGCCGACGACCTCGACAACGACGGCTGGCCCGACGCCGAGGACAACTGCCCGAACAGCTTCAATCCGAGCCAGAGCGATCGGAACGGCGACGCCGTTCCCGGCGTGGGAGGCGGCGACGCCTGCCAGCTCGGCGACTCCGACCGCGACGGTTGGCCGGACGACGAGGACAACTGCCCCTACTACCCGAACCCCGAGCAGGACGACTGGAACGGCGACGGCATCGGCGACCTGTGCCAGAACAGCGACGGCGAGGGCTTCATCGATTTCTTCGACAACTGCCCGGGCGACCCGAACCCCAACCACGACGACGAGGATGAAGACTTCGTCGGGGACATCTGCGACAACTGCCCGTCGACCCCGAACGGCCCCGATCTCGGCACCTGCTTCGAAGGGCTGGTCGGCGCGACCTGCCGTTCGGACGCCGAATGCGACGACCCGCCGACGCCGGGATTCTGCCAGATGGACCAGGAAGACCAGGACTTGGACACCATCGGCGACGTCTGCGATCCGACGCCGATCCCGGAACCCGGCGGCACGCTGATGCTGTTGTCGGGCCTGGGAGCGCTCGCGCTGCTCGCCCGCCGACGCGGTCGCCACGCCCGACGGACGGCGGCGCGCGCGTAGCGGCGAGGCCCGCTACTCCGAGACCGTCAGGCGGCCCTCTTCGAGAACGGCCGTGCGCCCGAGGCGCTCGGCCAGCTGCGGGCTGTGCGTCACCACCACCAGCGCGGTGCCGTGCGTGCGATTGATTTCGAGCAGCAGATCGAGCACGTGCGCCCCCGACTTCGGGTCGAGATTGCCGGTGGGTTCGTCGGCGAGCAGCAGCGCCGGTTCGAGCACCAGCGCGCGCGCGACGGCCACGCGTTGACGCTCGCCGCCCGACAGCTTCCCGACCGGGTGCTCGATGCGATGCGCGAGTTCGACCTCCGCGAGCAGTCGCTCGGCACGCGGGCGCATCTCGGCGAACGATTCGCCGCGAATCAATCCGGGCATCATCACGTTCTCGACCGCATCGAACTCCGGCAACAGGTGATGGAACTGGAAGATGAATCCGAGGCTGCGGCCGCGGAACTGCGCCAGCGCGTCGGCGTCCTTCTCGAACAGATCCTCGCCGCGAAACTCGACGCTGCCCGCGGTCGGATGGTCGAGGGCGCCGAGGATGTAGAGCAGCGTGGACTTGCCGACGCCGGACGCACCCACGATCGCAAGCCGCTCGCCGGACCGTACATCGAAGTCGATGCCGTGCAGGACGTCGATGGTTCCATCGCCGGTCTCGAACGACTTCGACAGACCGCGCACGCGGACCAGCGCGTCACTCATATCGCAGCGCCTCGACCGGGTCGATCCGGGCCCCCTGCCGACTCGGCAACAGCGTCGCACCGAGGGAGAGCACCATGGCGAGCCCGACCGCGATCGCGATCTGGCCGGCGTCGAGCCGAGAGGGCAGCGTGGACACCTGGTACACGCTCGCGGGCAGTGCGTCGAATCCGAGCAGGCCTTCGATCTGCTGCTGCACCCAGCCGATTCGCGCGGTGACCGAGATTCCCGCGAGCACACCGATCGCGGTGCCGACCAGTCCGATCAGGGTGCCCTCGATGGCGAAGATCCGCTCGATGCTCGCGTCGTCGGCCCCCATCGCCTTCAAGATCGCGATGTCGCTCGACTTCTCCATGATCATCATCACCAGCGTCGACACGATCGAAAATGCGGCCACGACCATGATCATCGTGAGCAACATGAACATCATCACCCGCTCGCTCTTGAGCGCCTGGAAGAACGAGGGGAAGAACTCCTTCCAATCGCGCGAGTAGAACGGAAAGCCGAGCGCCTGCTCGACCTGCTCGCCGGCCGCGCGCGAACGGTAGTAGTCCGTGGTGCGCGCCTCGATGCCGTCGACGACGTTCGGATCGCGACGAAATTCCTGTGCGGCCGCGAGGTTGACGTAGGTATAGACCTCGTCGTACTGGAAGAAGCTCGACTCGAAGATGCCCGCGACCGTGAACTTCTGGAGTCGCGGCGCCGGGCCGAGGGGCGTCTGGGGCCCTCCGAACGGCGACACCAGCAACAGCGAATCGCCGAGAACGACCCCGATGGTGCGCGCGAGTCGGCTGCCGACCAGGATCGCGGGCGGCGCGCCAGCGGGGGTCGCGCCCGGCAGCAGCGCATCGACGGAGCCCGCGATCACGTCTTCTCGGAGGTCGGTCACCGAAGCGATCCGGGACGGATCGATGCCGCGCAGGCGCACGGCCATGATTTCACCCGCCGGTCCGCGCACCATGCCGTCGGCGTCGATGAACGGCGAGGCCGCCACGACGTCGGGCTGGGCCTCGACGGTCGCGAGCACTTCCTCGTAGTCGCCGAACGGCCCGAGCCGACTGTGCACCGTAAAGTGCGCGCGATTGCCGATGATCTCCTCGCGCCATGTCTGCTCGAAGCCGTTCATCACCGACAACACGGTGATGATCAGCCACACGCCCGCCGCGATGCCGACCACGCAGATGCCGGTGATGATCGAGATGAAGGTCTGGCGGCGCTTCGCCATCAGATAGCGGATCGCGATGAACCACTCGACGCTGCCGCGTGAGTCGATCAGACCGGCTGCGGCCGTCGGCAGCAGACCGAGCAGCACGAGCAGGCCGTAACCCGCGAGCAACGCGCCGCCGGCCGCGGCGACCTGCGGCTGCGGTGCGGCGATCGCCGGGGCCACGAAGACGCCCAGGCAGAGCGCGGCCGCGAGCGACCGCAGCAGCTGTTCGGCCCGGGACGGCACCGGAGTCGCGCCGTTCGCGCGGCGGCGGCGCAGCATCAGCACGCCCGCGAGCAGCACGACGACCGCCAGCGGCGCGAACGCGTAGAGCAGACGTCCCGTGGCTCCGACCACGAGCGAAAATCCGAGACCGAGCCAGACCATGCTGACCACCGCCAGCGTCTGCGGGGCGATGCGCCGCAACGCGATGGCGACCAGCGCAATAGCGACGGCGACGACGACCGCGGACCCCGCAGAAGCCTGCAGCAGCCCCGCGACGAGCTGCGAACCGCCCTCGGCCACGAGTTCGGGGGCCGAGGTCTGCACGACCGCATAGCCGCCGCAGAGCGACCACAAGAGCGCGCAACCGAGCAGGCTGCTCCAGCGCCGATTCGCGCGCGCGAACTGCTCGAGCGCAACCACCGCCGACCCGACGAAGAGCAGCGTGAGCCCGCTGATTCCGACCGCGATCGCCACGATCAGCGTCAATGCGAGCGTGCTTCCGGCGGCAGTCAGCGCATCCCATGCCAGCGCACCCAGGGCTTCCATCCTACGACTCCGGTCGCAGATGCGGGAACAGGATGACCTCGCGCAGGTTCGGTGCGTCGGCGAGGATCATCACGAGTCGGTCCACCCCGACACCGAGACCGCCGGTCGGCGGCATTCCGTGCTCGAGCGCGCGCAGGTAGTCCTCGTCGAGCGGGTGCGCCTCGTCGTCGCCATCGTCGCGCGCGATCGACTGCGCTTCGAGACGACGGCGCTGATCGTCGGGATCGTTGAGCTCGCTGAAGGCGTTGCCGATCTCCATGCCCGCGATGAAGATCTCGAACCGCTCGACCAGATTCGGATCGTCGGACGATCGCTTCGCGAGGGGTGACAACTCGACCGGGTAATCGGTGATGAAGATCGGCTGGACGAGCTTCGGCTCGACATACTCGCTGAAGAGATCGTCGACGAGATTGCCCCAGTTGGGCGCGTCGCCGTGCGAGAGGCCCGCCTCGTCCGCCGCCTTCAGAAGAGACGGGAGATCGGCATTGGCCCCGATGTCGATGCCCGTTCCTTCGAGCAGCTTGTCGCGCAGCGTGACTCGAGGCCAGGGTCCCGCGAAATCGATCAGGCCGCCCTGATACGGCACCTGTTCGCCGCCGCAGACCGTGTTCGCGATGTCACGGAGCATCGCCTCGCTGAGATCCATCATGTCGCGGTAGTCCGCGAACGCCTGGTAGCACTCCATCATCGTGAACTCGGGGTTGTGCTTGCGCGAGACGCCCTCGTTCCGGAAGTTGTGCGCGATCTCGTAGACCCGCTCGAGCCCGCCGACCACCAATCGCTTCAGGTAGAGCTCGTCCGAGATCCGCAGATACAAGCGCTGGTCGTAGGTGTTGTGGTGGGTATCGAACGGGCGTGCCGCGGCGCCGCCGTAGAGGGGCTGCAGGGCCGGCGTCTCGACCTCGAGAAAGCCCCGCGAATCGAGATGGTCTCGCATCGCACGCAGCGTGCGGCTGCGGAGCAGGGCGATCCGTCGCGCGTCCTCGTTCACGAGAAGATCCAGATAGCGCTGCCGAAAGCGCGCTTCCACATCCTGCAGGCCGTGCCACTTCTCCGGCAACGGACGCAATGCCTTCGCGAGCAACTGCGCGTCTTCGGTGTCGACCGTCAGCTCACCGGTGCGAGTGCGCCAGATCAGCCCCTCGACGCGCACGAAGTCGGCGACGTCCAGGCCCTTCAGGAATCCGAACAGCTCCGGTGTGAGCTGCGCCTTCTTCGCGCTGACCTGGATTCGCTCGCCGTCTTCGACGAGAGTCAGGAACAGCAGCTTTCCGAACGAACGGCTCGCGATCACGCGGCCGACGACCGCCGTGCGCTCCGCCATCTTCTCGAGGGCCTCCGTGTCGAAGCCGTCGAAGCGGGCCCGGATGTCCGCTATCGGCGTCCACGACCCGACCCTGGCCGGGAACGGGTCGCAACCGGCCTCCCGCAGCGACTCGAGCCTGTCTCTGCGCGCCGCCCTCTCCTGCTCGCTCACGACGCCTCCTTCATGCCGCCCGCCCGCTGCAACAACATCGCGCGAATGAACGGGTCGATCTCTCCGTCGAGCACTGCGTCGACATTGCCGGATTCCACGTTGGTCCGGTGATCCTTGACGCGTTGCTGCGGGTGCAGCGTATACGAACGGATCTGGCTGCCAAAATCGATCTGGCGCTGTTCTTCGCGCGTGGCCTCCTGGGCGGCTTCGCGCTGCTTCTTCTCGTGCTCGAACAGGCGCGCGCGCAACAGCTTCATCGCGGTCGCACGGTTCTTGTGCTGCGAACGCTCGTTCTGGCACTGCACCACGATCCCGGTCGGAAAGTGGGTCATTCGCACCGCGGAGTCGGTCTTGTTCACGTGCTGGCCGCCGGCACCACTCGAACGATAGGTGTCCACGCGCAGATCCTTTTCGTCGATCTCGATCTCGATGGCATCGTCGATCTCCGGCAGGATCGTGACGCTCGCAAAAGCGGTGTGACGCCGCGCCTGGGAGTCGAAGGGCGAGATCCGGACCAGCCGGTGAACGCCCTCCTCGGCGTTCAGGTAGCCGTAGGCGTAATCGCCCGTCACGGTGAACGTCGCGCTGCGAAGGCCGGCCTCGTCGCCCGACTGGACGTCGAGCACCTCGGTCTTGTAGCCGTTGCGTTCCGCCCAACGCAGGTACATCCGCATCAGGATCTCGGCCCAGTCGCAGGCATCGGTTCCACCCGCGCCCGAATTGATCGATACGATCGCGTTCGAGGCGTCGTGCTCGCCGGCGAGCATGCAGCGCAGCTCCGCGTCGGCGAGATCGCGATCGGCCTCGGCGACCTTCTCGGCGACCTCCGCGCGCGTCTCCTCGTCGTCGGCCTCGAGCGCGAGCTGCAACAGCACCTCGGCGTCCTCCAATCCGGAGGCGATGACGTCATAGACGTGAACGTCGCGCTCGACCCGGCTCTTCTCGCGCAGGATGCTCTCGGCCTGCTCCCGATCCTCCCACAGGTCGGGACGGGCGGTTTCCTGTTCCAGCGCCTCTAGGCGAGCGCGCAAGCTGTCGAGGTCAAAGACGCCCCCGGAACTCACCCAGGCGCCCACGCAGTCGGCGCAGGCGTTCGGTGAGCTCGTTGCCGTCCGGTATCGAAGGTTTGCCTTCAGTCACTTCCGATCCCTCTCAGCTCGTCTCGCGGTATCCGGCGAGAACGTACCAGCCCGAGCAGCGCAATCCCCCCGAATCCCGCCCAGCAGGCCGTGGCGAAGACGTCGCCGTAGCGCGCATAGAACGAACCCCCGTGCGGAGCCGGGCGCAGCGGCACTTCCGCCAGCAGCAGGCCTCGCTCGAAGATCCGGGTACGCTCGCGAACGCGCCCCCGGGAATCGATGATTGCGGACACCCCCGTATTCGCAGCCCGCGCCGTCCAGACCCGCAGCTCCGCCGATCGCAGCGCGGTCATTGCGAGGAACTGGTAGGGCGCCCCGGTGCGCCCGTACCACGCATCGTTGGTGAGCGCGAGCAGTACCTCCGCACCGTCACCCACCATCCGCCGGACGAGATCCGGAAAGATCAGTTCATAGCAGATCGGCACTCCGACGGTCAGCGTGGTATCCGACCCGGGCGGAGCCGGTAATTCGAGCGCGCGCGGACCGGGTCCTTCCGTGACGTTGTCGGGCGCGATCCCGCGTGCGATGGCCTCGAGAACCAAGCCGAGCAACGGGCGCAGCGGGACGTACTCGCCGAATGGCACCAGGTGAGCCTTGTCGTAGCGCGCGCCGAAACCCGCGTGCGGGTCGAGTATCACCGCGCTGTCGTAGAAGTTCGGGCGGTCGGCAGCAGTGGCTTGCCGCAACCCCACCGCGCCGAGCACGTGGATCGCACCGGTCTCGCGCGCGAGGTCCTTGAGTCGGCGGCGGAGCTCCGGATCGATGTCGACCAACCCCGGCACCGACGACTCCGGCCAGACGATCCATTCCGCCCCCCGCTCGGCCGCCTCGCGAGCGAGGTCCTCATAGTTCGCGAGGATCCGATCGCTCCAGGCCTGGCTCCACTTCACGCCTTGATCGACGTTTCCCTGGAGCACCGCGATCCGAACCCGGACGAGCCCGGCTCCGTCGTCAGGACCCGAAGAGACGGCGCCCACCAGCAGCACTGCGGCAATCGCGACGACCGCGAGCCCGGCTCCCGGCGACGGGAGGCGCCGCGGCCACGCGCGCACGAACTCGGCCATCGCGGCGCCGCCGAGCGCGCTCACGAACGAAAGCCCGTAGACACCGGTAAAGGGCGCGAGCGAGAGCAGCGCGACGTTCTCGTGCTGGGCGTAGCCGAGTGTCGCCCACGGAAAGCCCGAGAGTGCGAACGAGCGCAGATGGTCGAGCGCGGTCCATGCGAGCGCGGCGGTCCAGACGGAGTCGAGGCCCGGCTTTGCGAAAGCCGCCATGCATGCGGCGAAGATCGCGGTCGAGGCCGCGATGTAGGTCGCGACCCCGAACGGGGCCAGCAGGCCGACCACCGCGGGCGCGTGCCCGTACGTGACGGTGACGACATAGAACCAGTGCAGCACCGCGGCGTGGGCGAACAAGCTCGCGACGAACGCGAACCGGGCCGCGCGCCGCGGCGACAACCCTGTGAGTCCGAGCAGCAACAGCGCCGGTCCGAACCAGGCGAAGACGCTGCCGAAGTCGATGACGCGGTCGCCCAGCGGGTGCGGGAAGCTGAAGAACGTGGCGACCGCGTAGCCCGCGAGCAGCAAGCAGCGCTTCCTGGTCGAGATTGCGGAATTCACGCGTCGATCGCGCGACGCAAGCGCCGCTCCAGCCGTTGCATGACGCGTGCTTCATCGTCCTGCTCGTGATCGTGGCCGATCAGGTGGAGAATGCCGTGAACCAGCAGCTGGGCGACTTCCGAGTCGAGGCCGCGGTGCGCCTGTCGCGCCTGGCGCGCAGCCGTCTCGAGGCTGATCACGACATCGCCGAGCAGGTTGCCGGCGAGTCCGGCGCGCTCGCCCTCGTGCTGCGAAAAAGACAGAACGTCGGTAGGCCCCGCCTTGTTGCGGTACTTCCGATTCAGCTCCGCAATCGTCGCATCGTCGACGAGTGCGATCGAAAGCTCCGCCCCGGAGCGTTCGAGTTCACGCAACACCCGCTGTGCCCGCGAGCGCAGCAGGCGACGATCGACGTCGCGCAGCGGAGCGCCCGGCTCCGGCCCGGCGATCAGAACGGTCACTGCCGAGAGTTCTCGTCGTCTCCGTCTGGTGCGCGGTCGCCCGTGCGGGCAGTCCGCCGCTCGTAGGCCCGTATGATGGCCTGCACCAGTGGATGGCGCACGACGTCGGCATCGGTGAACTCCATGAAGGCGATGCCGTCGATCCCCCGCAACACCTCCGCCGCCTCGATCAGACCGCTGCGTTTCGGAGACGGGAGGTCGACCTGCGTGACGTCACCCGTCACGACCGCCTTCGAGTCGAAACCGAGTCGAGTCAGGAACATCTTCATCTGCTCGCTGGTGGTATTCTGGGCCTCGTCGAGAATCACGAACGCGTCGTTGAGTGTCCGCCCACGCATGAAGGCCAGCGGCGCCACCTCGATCACTCCTCGCTCCATCAACTGGCTCGCCTTCTCGAACGGCATCATGTCGGAGAGCGCATCGTAGAGCGGGCGCAGGTAGGGGTCGACCTTGTCCGCCATGGTTCCGGGGAGGAAGCCCAGCCGTTCACCCGCCTCGACTGCAGGGCGAGTCAACACGACGCGAGACACCTCGTGCCGGTTCAGGGCCGCGATGGCGAGCGCCATCGCGAGGTAGGTCTTCCCGGTGCCGGCGGGGCCGAGCGCGAAGACCAGGTCGGACGAGTTGATCTTCTCGATGTAGCGCCGCTGCGACAGGTTCTTCGCCGCAATGCGCCGCCGCGACCCCACCGCGGCAAGCACGTTCTCGTACACGTCGTCGAAATCGACATCGGGCTTCTGGATCACCGTACGAACCGCCTGACGCACGTCGCGCTCACGCAGACGGCTTCCGCCTCGGACCTGGGCGTACAACGCTTCGAGGATCTTGCGCGCGTGACCGACGTTTTCGGATGAGCCCACCAGGCGCACTTCGTTGCCGCGCGCGCGCGCATCGATCCCGAGCTCCCGCTCGAGGATGCGCAGGGTCTGGTCACCGTCTCCGTACAGAACGGACGCCGTGTGGTTGTCGTCGAAGACGAGGGTCTGACGGGTGGTGGATTCGTTCCGGGCCAGGGGAAACCTTTCGCAAGAGGTCTCGCAAGAACTCTCGCACGAGCGAATCGCTCCGGAGACCTCGAGGTGCTGTGGCCGCGCGCGGTCGAATCAGCGTTCGGGCGCCAGCAGCACCGCCCCGTCCACGCGCTTGGCGTAATAGTAGGGGCGCCCCTGTTCCGACGCCAATTGCTCGGGCGGCAGGATCCCCCGGTCGGAGAGCTCGAAGAGTCGATCGGGCCAACTTCCCGCACCGAAGCGGTACGCCTCGAGCGCGTGGTTGACGCGTAGAGTCGCGTAGTTGTCGCGCACCAGGTCGAGCACCGACGCGGAGATCTCGACCGCAGCCGGACGAACCGTCTTCACGCTCCGCGAGTGAGCGGCAAACGCCACGAATCCGAGCAGCAGCAGGGGAATCAACGTCGCGGCCCAGCCGCGCGCGTCCGCGCGCGGCAGGACTTTCGGCCGCATCCGCCGGCTCTTCTGCTGGCTTCCGGGATCGGAAGGAGCGATCACGCCCGCCTCGCACAACCCCGCCAGGGCGCGCGTCGCGTCGAAGCTCCCGAGACGCGAGAGGTCGATCACGCGGCGAACCTTGAGACGCCCGTCGACCAGACCGTAGACGCGCTTGGCATACTCGAGGCGTCGACCCATCGGGGCGTCGGGCCGATCGCGGAAGGTCTCGAAGCCCTCGACACGCTCGAACACGACGTCCTCCGAGGGAACGAAGTCGGCGAACGTCTGCCACTCGTCGACCATGCGCAAGCCGTCCATCAGGATCTGCTCGGCACCGAGCAGGGTCTCCAACGGGCGATCGTGGAATACCTGCTGGTTGCGGAAGTCGAACGAACCATCCGACCAACGCAGGATTTCGAAAATGGTCTCGAGAGTGAGCAGGTCCTCGATCTGTCCGATCTCGCCCTCTTCGATCCAGCCGCGCGCGACCGCGAGGCGCGGAAGGCTCTGACCGGACGGCTCGCATTCGGCGTGCAGCGTGTCGACCTGGTCGCGTGTCAGACAACCGCACCGCACCAGCATGTCACCCAGCGACTCGTGGGCACGCGAATCGGCGTGCGCCGCCGAGACCACCGCACCTCGGTCGAAGCGGAGCTGCACGCGGCCGCCATCCGCCCCGGCGAATTCCAACACGCCGGTCTTTCGCTGTTGGCCGATCAATTGGAAGATTTCGGCAATCCCGAAATCCTGAAGGTTTCCGCGCAGCGCAACCGACATCGTCAGGCGTTCCTCCGGGTCGCCAGCGACAGCAGCACGACGACGAAATAGCCCAGCAAAGAAAGCGCTGCGATCAGGATCGCCGCGAGAGGTGCGGTCGCGCCGGCCACCATCGGGTCGGGCACCACACCGTTCCTGAAGATCAGTACGATCAGCGCGAGCACCGCGAAGATGCTGCCGAACAGGCAGCGCAGGGGTCGCTTCGCCAGCAGACCCGCCGCCCCCGGAATCATGAACGCGGCCGCGACCGCCCAACGTTCGATGCGTTCTTCGCGAGTGCGGAGTTCGGCGATCCGCGCGAGCCGAAGCTCGCGGTCGCTCGTCTCGCTCGGTTGGAACAGCTGCTTGCATCGCGCGCAATGGTTGCGGTCGCGATTCTCGGGGTCGCAGCGCGCGCACACCGTACTGCCACAGCGGGTGCATCGATGGGATCGTGAAACTCTCGATCCGAGTGCACCGAATACGACGAGGATCGCGACGAACAGGCCCACCGCGAAGGCGCTGTCGGAACCGAGCCGTCCGGGTGCGAACAACGTGCGGATCTCCTTCGCAATCCGGTCGCTGTGGATCGGACGCAGAATGCGCTCCCATACGAGTGTGGTGCCGAGCGGCTGGTCTACGACGAACCCGACCGGCTCGGCTCCCTGGAGCGCGGTCAACTCGGCGACCAACGCGCCGTCGAGGCGCTGGGCCTCCGCGAGTGCGTTGGACAGCTCGTCCATCTGGAAGGCGCGGCCGTGAGCCTGGGACAGGTTGAAGAGGACGACCGGATCCGGCCGCAGTTCGACGGAGTGCCGATAGAGCGCGAGCGCGGACTCCATGTGGCCGAGGTTGAGCCGAACATTGGCGGCGTTGTTCGCGATGACCGGATCATCCGGTTCCTCCTGGAGCAGCTTCTGGTAGTGGGCATCCGCCTCTCCGAGCGTGCCGGCGCGGCGAGCACGCATCGCCAACGCGCGGGCGGCCAACGGATCGGAAGCGGCGGCGGCCTCGAGGCGCACCTGATCGACCGGATGCGTGAACCCCTGCTCGGTCGAAATCGCAGCCTCCGCGATGGGATCTGCGAAGAAGGACTCGAGCGTACCGCCGGCGAGTTGCAGCACCGGATACGCGCCGAAGATGAACAGCGATGCGGCGAGGAATACCGTCAGGCGCTGGCGAACGTCACCGTAGAAGCAACCGATCGCACTGAGCGCGACGCAGAGACCGAGCAGTCCCTCCCCGAGAGCCATCGGCGCGAGCAGCAATGATACGAGCATCGCCAGGCGCGCGAAGCGCGGCGCCTTTCCGGGCAGGAGATCGCCGAGATCGTGAGCCGCGTGGGGAAGTGCGGCACCGCCGACCAGCACGATGCACCAGAGACCCGCGAGCATGAAGCAAAGCCCCAGGATGAACAGCAGCGAACCGCCGAACCACAGCGACGCCTCGAGGTGTCTCGGGATCGCGGTGAGCGCGGCTAGCGCGGCGCGCAGCGCGACCATCGGAGCATCGCCCTGGAGCCAGAGCGCTCGTGCAAGCTCGATGCGCCCCGCGGGGAGATCCGGTGCGAGCCGAACCGCCACACGAGCGTTTTCGAGACGATCGCCGCCCAGCGAGCCGGACAAGACCGAGCGCGCCGCGGCGTCGAGATTCCAGATGCCGAGCTCCAACGAGGCCCGACGGGTCAGGGTCACGCGTTCGTCCAGCGAGCCGGTCGGCGCCCTCCAGGCTCTTTCGATGCGCTCGAAGCCGCTCTCGTGGACGGGACGGGTGTCGGCCGCCACGGCCCCCTCCTCGGGGCCGTGGCCGGAGCGACGCTCGGGCGTCGAGACGACCTCTCCGGGAATCTGGCCCGCTTCCGCGAGCGCTGCATCGACGTACTCGGAGCCGTCCACTGCCGCGGCGGGGGGCGAAGCCGCCGCCAGGAGCAGCACGAACAGAGCGATCGACCACGAGCACCTGGGAGTCACACGAATCCCCTCCAAATCACACGGACGCCCCCTCTCCATCGGCCGTTCTCGAGGTCGCCTGAACCTCGGATACCGCGATCGGGTGGTCGACACGGACGGCCGCGCCGAGTATGCTCCGCCGCCCGATCGAACCGGAGGAGTCTCTTGGCTCAGCACAAATCAGCAAAGAAGCGCGCGCGCCAGTCCCTCAAGCGGCGAGCTCGAAATCGCGGCGTCCGGGGCGCCGTCCGCACCCGCGTCAAGGCGTTCCGAGCCAGCATCGGTGAAGCCGGAGACACCACGGCATCGCTGCGGTCGGCCGAAGGCGTGATCCGCCGCGCGGCGAGCAAGGGCGTGATCCCGAAGAAGCGCGCCTCGCGCCAGATCTCGCGCCTGGCGAAGCAGGCCAACCGAGTCGCGGGCGCCTAGGCGCAGCCGGCGCGCTCGCGTCGCCGCGGCTCGAGCGTCGATCTAGACGCTCAAGCCGATTACGAGCCGTTCGAGCGCGTTGTCGGGACTGAGTGCGCCGGCACCTTTGAGCGCGATGTCGGTTTCGTGGATCGCGTCCAGGCAGAACCGCAGTCGGCGCGGAGCGTAACGTCCCGCCTGCCGCTCGAGTTTCTTCACGACGAACGGCGGTCCGGGCGCGCTGCCCCCGGTACGCACCCGCAGCAGTTTGCGAAAG
>Ga0210064_1000639_pt1 | contig 16390 bp, 22 predicted proteins | sample Muzzi_CordC_D2_FD_185531 | JGI IMG/M metagenome (GOLD analysis project Ga0210064, IMG submission 185531) | Wetland microbial communities from San Francisco Bay, California, USA, that impact long-term carbon sequestration - Muzzi_CordC_D2 (SPAdes) | ecosystem: Environmental > Aquatic > Marine >...
TACGATGCAGCAGGGCAGGTCGAGCGGCTGGAGCTGACCGCCGGCGGCAGCACCACGGTGCTGGCGAGCGGTATCCAGTACGAGCCCTTCGGTCCGGTCAGCAACCTCACCTACGGCAACGGCCTCACCCTGAACCAGAGCCTGGATACGGCCTACCGGCTCACGGACCTGACTGCCGGAAGTGCGCTGAGCCTGACCGGCGCCCAGTACGACGCGCTCGGCAACCTGCTCCAGCGCACTGATGACGGTACGCTGACCAGCTGGGGCTACGATGCCCTGAGCCGTCTGGATGTGGCCAGCGGCCTGTTCGGCAGCCGAGACTATGACTACGACAAGAACGGCAACCGCAAGGTGCTTGGTGTCGATGGACAGACGGTTGCTACCTACGATTACGAACCAGCCAGCAACCGCCTGGCGAGCGAAACCGACTGGACGTACACGCGCGATGCCAACGGCAATACGACTGAGCAGCTGGCGAGCGATGGCACCGGGCGGCTGTGCGGCTACAACAGCCATAACCGGCTGATCACCGCTACCGATCGAGCCATCACGCTCGAAGGCAAGGGCAAGAACAAGACCGAGGTGATCACCGACACGCTGCTGGCCACGTACAGCTACAACGGCTTGGGGCAGCGTGTGAGCAAGGACGTCGGCGGCACAGTCACCCAATACGTCTACGGCACCAGCGGGGAACTGCTCGCCGAACTGGATGCCGCCGGCGAGGCGCAGGTGGAGTATGTCTACCTCAACGGCCAGCTGCTGGCGACGGTGGCGGTGACTACCACGGTCCCGAGCGGTAATGGGGGGGATATCACGGTGGACAACGGCGAGGCCGGTACCAGCAGTACCGGCAGCTGGACCGTTACCACCGACCGCAAGAACAAACAGGTCGGCGCGGATTACCTGGTCGCCGCAGGCGGTACCGGCAGCACGTACCGCTGGACGCCGACCCTGACCGCGGGCAGCTATGAAGTCTTTGCCTGGTGGGTGGCCGACCGTCAGGGGACGACCAACGTGCCGTTCACGGTGGTGCACAACGGTGCCACCAGCACGGTTACGAGGGACCAGACGAGCAGCAGTGCGCAGTGGGTGTCGCTGGGCACCTATGACTTCGACGGCAGTGGGGCAGAGTACATCGAAGTCTCCGATGCCAATGGCCAGGCGATTGCCGACGCTGTGCGGCTGGTCGAGCAGGTCGATCCCACGCCGCAGGTGAGCACCGACATCTACTACGTGCACAACGACCATCTGGGGACGCCGAGGGCGCTGACGGATGACACGGGGACCGAGGTGTGGTCAGCGACCCATGATCCGTTCGGAGCGGCGACGGTCGATGGGGATCCGGATGGAAATGGGACCGCGGTCACGTTCAATGCGCGGTTCCCGGGCCAGTATTACGATCAGGAGACGGGGGTGCATTACAACTACTTCCGGTACTATGATCCGCAGACAGGCAGGTATATCACCTCGGATCCGATCGGGCTACGTGGCGGACTTAATAGCTATGCCTATTCGTAAGGTAATTCAATTCTGTTTACTGATCCGCTAGGGTTGACTTTTAGAATAGAAGGGTGGGAACACTTGGTTTATCCGCCAAGTTACAATTCACAGCCACCATATTGCAATGGGGAATGGGATCAGATTAATAGTGTTCCACACCCGTTATGGCCGCGTCTCGACTGTAAATGTCTCTGGGTGTGCAACAACTGCAACGGTGTATCCCAGGGCGTTGTTTATGAAACAGACGGCGCACCGAGTGGAATGGGTGGATATGATGGAGATTGGGAAGGACGAGGCGGCAGGGCTAAACCTCGGTACGGAATACTGCCGAGTTATTGTAATTGTCCTCAGCCTGGCGAAAGTAGAGGGTGTGAACCGTGCGAAAAATAACTGTTAGTTTATTGTTGTTATCAACATTCATCATAACTATTGGTTGCTCAGAGAGCGAACAGGAAACGTATTTTCTAGAGCTTCCTAGTAGTGCGGCAGAAGTGCAATTCGTAGGTAGCGTAGACGGTTTGACAAGCGAGTTAGTTTTCAAAGTTGATGCAGACCGGCATGATAATAGTAGTGGGCAGATGATGTTTAACCAACTAAAGGAACAGCCGTTCACTTCATGCGCAAAAAACAGCGATAAATGGGCAAGGGCGTCAAGTATGGAGAGAAGTGAAGCAGAAACGCATCATAAATTCGTATGGTTTCTTAAGTCTACTGATGCCCCTGTCCTCGCAACCATCGCGATTAATCAAGCATGTTTCGATGGAAAGCAGATGTGTAAACAGGTGGTTTCGACGCGATTCACTCGTTACCCTTGGTGGGTGTTGACGCGCCGCAGCCATATCAGCAGTGTGTGTGGCTAAGGATATGTGATTTCCGGGAGTATTATGATCAGGAGACGGGGCTGCATTACAATTACCTTAGATATTACGATCCGGCCACCGGCAGATATATCACTAGCGATCCGATTGGGTTGTTGGGCGGTATAAATACATACGGATATGTTGGGGGGAATCCTTTACGTTACATTGATCCGACAGGCCTGTGTCTTGCTTCTCACCTAATTCATCTTTGTGAAGCACCAATGTCTATCATGGGACAAATAGTTCCACGACTTTTAGGTCATCCCTATGTGCAGGGGGGTCTACTTAGTTTTGGGGCTGGTCTTGGGGCGGGTACGGCCTTAAACGACTACGTGATAGAGCGCTATATTTTTAACGGCCGGAATTCACTTGGCGGGTGGATCTGGGACCAGACGCATCAGGACAGTAGTCCGCCCGACTCCAACGATGAGACGACCGAACCGCTGAATACTCCCGATTTCCCGGATTTTGGCGGCCCTGATCCAGTGGACGAAGATACGCAGAATGAGTTTTGCCGACAAAATCCTAATGCACCGAATTGTCAAAACAAATGTGAGTAAGGCCAAAAAATATGGTGAAAAATCCTAATTCATATATTTGTAAAACAAGGCAACACTGGAAGGTTAACCCCTTAATTCAAAGTGGTATCACTATCGTTTCAGCTCTATTCATTTTTGCGCCTTGGTTCTTTGAAGCTTTAACAACGTGGCAGGTGATCACCTATGTTTCTATAGGTGCCGGTATTGCACTTGTTGGATTGATAATTCGGTTCTCCGTACGTTGTCCTATTTGTAAATCGTATTGGTATTTAAGGTCTACCAAATCTCTTTCATTCGGCAACATAGATACTTGGTTAGATGAACAGGAGAAATGTCCAGTATGTGGAACGTCTGAAGGTGAGAGCGTGGCATGCGAAAAAAATACGAAGTTATAGTCAACGGAACAAACTATTTGCTGAAAAAAAACGGAAAAACTGGGATCGGAACACAGAAAAGGGGTCAGTACCCTTTAACCCCAGTAAAGGGGTCAGTACCCTTTAAATCCTGCTCTGCAAATCTGAAAACCGCATCAGGGGTTTTTACCTGGGATAGGCAGTTGCACCAGGGAAAACTCGTCCGTCAAGGACAGATTCCGGAATAGCTCTATCGATGTGGGTATCTGCGACTGAAAGTGATATTGGCATGTAAGGGCAATACTTCATGCAATTGCCGAACCGATACGTGTCAACAGTTGGTGGACAAGATTTATATGAAGCTGTCTTGCATCGAGGCCCAGCAAGAACTGACGTTGAAATGCTTTCCCAATGACCCCACGCACATACAGCGGTTATCTGATCAGATAAAAGGGATCAAAAAATGCGTGCGTTGCCTTAAGGCAAAAGGGTGTTCAACCTGCTTGTAGATGGTGTAATGGAAAAGCATGAACGCGAGTCCTTGCTAAGGACTATTCGAAACGCCTTTCAGGGAATAGAGCCGCCAGGGGCGGATATGATTGCCTATCAAGGAGGATGGGAAACGGACTCAATTAACAAGGATTTCTCGGAACTTCTCGGTGGGGACGTTGATAATGAGATAATAGATGGGCATTACGACTCTCTCCCCGGGTTATCTCCAAAGGCTTTCCAATACTTCCTGCCACACTATTTGCAGTACAGTATTCAACACCCGGACTCACGGGTGGCGGAATTTGTCGTCTATCATTTGCAGGCCAGGCCTCGTGCGGACGCATACTGGAAAGAAAGAAAAGCGCTTTTTTCTACTAGTCAAAGAGTAGCTATCTGCAAGTTCCTAGAATACATAAGAGGTGCCGAGGCTTTTTCACTTATACTTGATGTTGTCGATGACGCGATTGCGTACTGGAGTGAGGACTTCTAAAAACCGGGGTAACCAAAAAGCCGGGGTCAGAACACAGTTTACGCGAATATAGACGACCGTTCGCATTATCTTCGCTGTAATCCGACGACGCCATTTCAGCAGTTAATCTGAAAACCGCATCAGGGGGTTTTACCTGGGATACCCGGTTGCATCAGGGCAAAATCGTTCGTAAGTTCAGAATCGTCTTAGGGAAACTCGAGCGAGGTACGACGACGGGCGTCAGGGATAGTGTTCCCGGGCCAGTATTATGATGTGGAAACGGGTCTTCATTACAACGGGTTCAGATACTATGACCCACAGATAGGGAGATACTTAACCTCTGATCCTATCGGGTTAGATGCTAATACGTTGAATACTTTTGCCTACGTTGATAACAATCCAATCAACTGGTTCGATCCGAACGGTCTTGAGAAGCGTGGGCGCAACAAGCCGCGCGGTGGAGGAGCTGCAGGTAATCCGAGGAGCTTTAATTTAGGATTATGCGGCTCAACACCAATGCAACGACTGTTAATAATCGATGGGCAATTTGGCCCTGCTTGCATACAGCATGATCGTTGCTATGAATGTGGCGATTCAAAGGCTCAATGTGATTTAGAGTTTCTTCGCAAATTGAGACCAATCTGAAATAAGATGCAGGATCCACAGGCAAGAGCACGCTGTCAGAATCGAGCATCGAAATTTTTCTCAGGTGTAGACTATTTTGGTGGCGAGGCTTGGGATCGGGCACAAAGGAATAAGTCTTCATGTGGTTGCTAAACAGCATAATTAGGTGCATATGATGGAATCAGATATTGGAGCAATTCTTATATTTTTAGTGGTGGGCATTATTACAGCCGTCATATGCCACTTGAAGGTGAAGGAATATCTTGTTTCCGCTTTGATCGCTGGGGTTATTTCAACAGTGATTTATCAAGTAATTAATTATATCGTTGCCGGCTATTTAGATCCTTTTTTCATTATGGCGCTAGTTAACGGTTTTTTAGCTTACATGGTTTTGTCACTTATCATTGGGCTGCCTTTCCTAATCGCGAGACGTAAACAAATCGCCAAGGAGTAGATAAGCGAGGTTGAAGATTTATTTACAGCCCCGCACGTCAGTGCGGGGCTTTATCGTTTTATCGGTTGATGTCGTAAGGCGTCAGAGAGCATAAGGGGACAGATTTATTTTCTCCTCGCTTGATCACTCGAAAAACTGCACTGCAAATCGGAAAACCGCATCAGGGGTTTTTACTTGGGATACCCGGGTGCATCAGGTAAAAATCACTCGTAAGCTCACGACTGCACTAAGGAAAACACAGAGGGTTACGACGAAGGGCGTCAGGCATAGTGTTCCCGGGCCAGTATTATGATCAGGAGACGGGACTGCATTACAACTACTTCAGGTTCTACGATCCGAGCAGCGGACGGTATATCACCAGTGATCCGATTGGGTTGGTTGGGGGTTTGAATACGTATGGATACGTTGGTAACAATCCAATACAGCTTGTTGATCCAACAGGCACAACATGGTCTAGCAACCCGGGCTTACTCTTAGACTGGTTCACCGAGAGTGGCCCAACCAACAGATTTTACGGTTCAAATGATCCGTCAACGCGTGAGATGATGAATTCTGAAGGGGCTGACCAAATGCGACGTGAATACGTTGCAGGAGGTTGCAAAAGTGGTAACGGTTTTTACGATAGCCATAAAGCCTATTCTGAATCGGCGCGAAATCCATTAAATGGGACGCAGTTCCAAGTAGGGGGCTACGTATATCAGTACACAAATAATAACAACGGAACGGTGACGTATACGATCCAGAATCAGCTTTCGATATACTCATTCTTCTATCATATTCCTGGGTTGCCACATAAACCGCGCGGCGGCAACTTCCCCTTTATGGGAAACATCAATCAGACTTTTCAATGGAGCGAGCCGAGCCAATGCGCGTGTCAGACAAGATAATTGTGCTTACAATGGTGTTATTGGGCGTATCTGGATGTGGCTCTAAACTTGATACGTCTGATGTGGCCGGCACCTATCAAGCTGTGTTTCCCTATGGGGTTGAGACATTAACCTTGAACGCAGATGGTTCTTATGTGCAGCGTTTCACGTACAAGGATGGCAACGAGCTGAGGAATGAGGGAGCATGGCAGTTTTCGTCCGTTAAACAGAACGATATTCGATTAAGCAATGCGTTAATAGTGGATGATGGCTTTGGAAAACCAGCGACTGTAATGGACAAGAAGGAATGGGTAATAGGGGCACGGAAAAACAGTTTCAAGAGTTCACTATCCCTGCATTTTAATGACGACCTTGGAGTATGCTTTAAAAGGCAAATTGAGTAAATCCTGGAAGACTTCCGGGGCAGTATTATGATCAGGAGACCGGGCTTCATTACAACTACTTCCGGTATTACGACCCGAGCACCGGTAGATACACTACCGCGGATCCGATTGGGTTGGATGGGGGGTTGAACACATACACATATGCTCTCTCGAACCCTTTGAAATACTTCGATCCAGATGGATTAGAGGTTCGGTTTATTTGTCGTTTACTGGGTGGAGCCTTAGGTTTAACCGGTCAAAAGCATTGTTTTGTATACGTCTCATGCTCACAGGAAGGTTGGGAGCGGGTGCTTTCTTTGTTCTCGGACGGATACCCGTTTTCGACTGGTAGAAAGGTTTCTGCGACACCGGGAATACCTGGATATCCAGATAATCCGGATTCGCCAAATAATACGGACGATATTCCTGTGCCAAGTCCTAAATGCGATTCGGAGACCTGTGAATTTGAGAAACAAGTGATAGAAAGATTTTTGGACTTCCCTTCTCGTCCGGTACCGTACTTTCCGCTGGGACCAAACTCTAATGGGTTTGCAAATTATCTTGTAAATGGGGCTGGGGCTGGTGTTGGCGGCGCTCCGGGTCTGGGGGTAGGCTGGCCATGATTAGGAATGCCATCGTTCTCATACTAGCATTAGCCAGTTACTTTCTTTTTTTGGTTCTGCTATCCGACAGTATTCCGGCAGAGCAACGACTTTGGGTTAACTTTTTTGCCGTCCCTTTAGTGCTTGGCTCTGCTACTTCGTTTTCATTATCTACCCCACTTCTAAACAGCATCTTGTTAGTAGCCCTTGTGCCTATCCTTCCGATTCTTTTCTACGGCGGCGACCCGGCTAAACCTGGGATGGAGTTGCTTGTACTGGGCCCGTTAGCAGTGATGTTTGCCGTAGGGGGAGCGATAGGTGGCGCCCTACGCAGAACTCCTAAACAACATTAGGCAGCGAGAAACGGGGTCAGAGAGCAATTTCTTCTAATATTCGCGCATCTTGATCGTCCGAGATCGAGATGGTGGCTGAGTGATTTTGAAAGCGTCCGGCGTCCGGTAAGAGCGCTCCCACGTTAACGATGGAGCGCTGATTCGACCAAAATTTGGCAACATCATGACAGCATCGCCGACTAACATATTGAAACATAAGGTAAGACCGAGGGTTCGAATCCCTCCCTCTCCGCCAAAAATAAATAATATAATTATAATAAACAGTCTATTACGATAATTATAAATAACAGAGACCCCCAATTAGCCCCCCATGCGTGGAGTTGCTACCTACGTTCTAAGGGGCGTCATCTCTCACCTCGTTTCGAGTATTATTACTCTTTTCGAGGTGTCCGGTTCAATTAGACCACTTCAGAATTTCACGGGTCGGCATTTCTGGGCCCGGGGCTATTGCGTCAGTACAGTATGATTAGAGGAGCAGGTGATCCGGGAGTACATTCGGAACCAGGAGCGGGAGGAGAAGCGTCAGGAGCAGATGCGACTAACAGGGCTTTAACAATAGCCCCCTCTGGGGGCTTTCATCATACCACCCGCTCTGCGGGTGGTAGTTGATTGGGCGAATGTGGGAAGCCAACCCGACGTGGGGCTCACAGAAGATTGTCGCTGAGCTCGCGATGCTTGGAATCGACGTTGCCAAGTCAACGGTAGAAAAGTATAAGCCCAAGCGAACCGGGCCCCCATCACCTACGTGGAGAACATTCCTGGACCAGCACGTTCGAGATCTCGTATCGATCGACTTTTTCATCGTCCCGACGGCTACGTTTCGGGTGTTGTTCGTCTTCATCGTGCTGGCCCACGACCGGCGGAGAATTGTTCACTTCAACGTGACCGAACATCCAACGGCGCAGTGGACCGCACAACAGATTGTCGAAGCGTTTCCGTTTGATACTGCTCCAGGTTATCTGATTCGAGACGGCGATGGCATATACGGCGAGCGCGTTAGGCGGAGGATTGAAAGCCTGGGTATCGACGAGGTCATCACGGCACCTGCGTCGCCATGGCAAAACGCCTATGTGGAACGAATGATCGGGACGCTACGCCGAGAACTTTTCGACCATGTCATCGTGTTCAACGAGCGGCATCTCAAGCGACTTATGTCGTCGTATTTGGATTACTACCATCCGTGGCGAACACACCAGTCCTTGAACAGCGATGCGCCGGACGGTCGTCCAGTACGAGTAGCGGAATCCTGCAACGTTGTTGAATTCCCAGCCGTCCACGGCCTTCACCATGTCTATCTTCCGAAGGCTGCATGAATATTCGGGACGGACAACCAGGGCGCCGGTGGTTGCGCGGATTGGCCGCTGGAATACCGATCCGAGCCACTTGGCAGATCAGATCGACGACCGAGAGTAGGTAATTCCGACGGGCGATCTGCGAAGGCTGCCACATCGACTCCAAACCCGAGCCGCCGTCCAAGGGTGGTTTAGCGAGTTTTCGCCGACCACGGCAGATTTCGAGAAACCGGATGGTCAATTGGCGTGAGGTCGAGGCTAATTATTTCCGCCGCGGGCGCTTGCCGCCACCGCCGCGATGACCTGTTCTGAGGGGTAGCCGTCGGCAACCAGATTGCGGGCGCTTTGAAATTCTCTCAGCGCTCGGCGCGTGCCGGAGCCGAAGATGCCGTCTGGCGTACCGGTGTCGTAACCCAGCTGATTGAGCTGGGCCTGCAGTGTCATCACGGTCTGCCGGCTCAAACGCAGCCCATCCTCAGGCGGCGGCCGGGTAAGACGCCCGGCGCCGGCAATGCGATCGGCCAGCCGGCCCACCGACAATGCGTAAAATTCGGAGCGGTTCCAGCGCATGATCACGTCGAAGTTGTGATAGACGACGAATGCCGGTCCTTGAGAGCCGCCGGGAACGAGAACTGATCCCAGCAGGTCGACGTCAGGCAGTCGACCGCCAAAGGCATCGGTGACACCGGCCTGAGACCAGACTTTGAGGGGCTGTTTTATGTCGCGTGTTGCCTGCGCGTAATCGAAACCTGCCGGCAGCACAACTTCCCGACCCCAGCGCAGACCGGGTTGCCAGCCGAGCGTCGCGAGAAAATTCCCCGCCGAGGCCAATGCGTCGGGAATGCTGCCCCAGAGATCCCGGCGGCCGTCGCCGTCGTTATCCACCGCGTAGCGCAGAAAGGCCGACGGCATGAACTGCACGTGGCCCATCGCCCCAGCCCAGGAACCAACCATCGACTCCCGGCTGACGTCGCCGGCTTCGATGATGCGCATCGCTGAAATCAGCTCCGCGGTGAAGAACTTACTGCGCCGCTCATCGCAGGCCAGTGTCGCCAGCGAGTCGGGGATGGCCATCTTACCCAGGTAGTGGCCAAAGTTGGTTTCCAGACCCCAGAAAGACACCAAGTAGTGCGCCGGGACGCCGTAACGATCTCGGATCGAACGCAGCAGCTCAGCGTGTTCTTTCAGCATCTCGCGGCCCTTCTCCACCCGGGCGGCTGTCACCCGTTTGCGGTAGTAGTCGGAGAAGGTGGTGGTGAATTCCGGTTGCTGCCGGTCCAGTTCGATCACACGCTCGACCCACTGCACGTTGTCCAGCACATCGTTGCTGACGTCGGCACTGATCCCGGCTGTCTGCGCCTCCTGCTTGAGGCGCACGGCGCAGGCCGCAAAGTCGGCGTCCGACGTTTGCCCGACCACCGGGGTAGCGCTCGCAAACGGAATCACGCTGATCGCGAGTCCTAAGATCAGCCTGAAGCCTTGCCTAGCGGAGATCCATCTGCTCATGGGCGTCAGTATTACAGATATGCGACCGGCAGCGTCAACCCTCCACAAGCCAATGAGGCGGAAATAACTCACTAGTCTGCCGATTCCGCAGTCTTGTCGATCTGCATGGGACGTATTGCGGAAATGCACTTATGCAGAGCGGTAATACCCGAGCGTTTTGGACATCGGTGACTGTGTCCGTTAGATGTGCAGAAGTGCAGTAGTCGTGTGTGCACTGGAAGCGCAAACGCTACCAAGTTTCGCAGCATATTGACAGCGTGGGTAGCTAACTTATTGAAATTGTTGAAAAGACCGAGTGTTCGAATCCCTCCTCCTCCGTCATACAGTCTTGGGTTTAGAGGCGGTCTCCGTAAAGGACTGAATATCTCTGGATAATTCAGATAGATACGCCGCTTTTAGCGGCGTTTTTTATGAGTGTTCCCGAACGATTTCACGTGGAAAATCAGAGAAGCCCTTATTCTTCTCTCAGGGTCCAGCGAAAGTTTGCTCCGATGTTTGCACAGCGATCGACTCGACGATGCCGGTGTAAGTTGCCATTCACAGCGCAGATGCTTAAAGATGCTCACCTGACGGACATTGGAACATAAGGAAAGCAATCGACGCCGACAGGTGCCGCAGACGCCGAGATATGCCGAAACGCGTTGGCTACGCCGCGCGTCTCAAATCAACGATCGGCAGGTGCTTCCGGCCCCAATGATAGCGCACATCAAGGCGAATGGGAGTGCCACAGTGGCCTGCGACTGGCGCGTGCGGAGATGCGCATGGCGCGCTACGCGGCCATCGCGCGCGCGGTTCGTACCGAGGACGCTCACACGCCGGCAACAAATCATGATAGACCTCATCAGGCGTCTTGCTATTGAGTGAAGAGTGAGGGCGGCTCTGATTGTACCAGTTCGCAAAACACGTTAGTTCCTGGTGGATCGCGTCCGTACGAAGTGGCACCAGAATGATGCGCGTACAGCCGTTCTTTAGGCTCAAGATGAATCGTTCAATGAGCGCGATGCTCCCATGCTGGCCAACGGCGCCGAAGCGGGGCGTGATCCCTTGGTGATCACACCAGTCCTTGAACACGCTGCACCAGAACTGCTGGCCTTTATCGCAGATGATGTATTTCGGGGTGACACTGGCGGTGTGAATGGCGCATTCGAGCAAGTGTGAAACCGATACGGCTGTGGGATTGTTCCTGAAGGTTTCAATGCCCATCACGCGTCGAGAGTCGTGGTCGATGACCGCCGCCACCCACCAGCAAAACGGCCAGCACTGGGGCAACGCGAAAGGCAACCAGGGTGCCCAAAAGCCCGCCGATGTTGGAACGGCCGTGAGGTCGACATGCCAGACATGGTTGGGATGCTTGGCGGTCACGACGCGAGTGCTTGGTGGTTCATCAGCGGAACCGGATGGGCAATACCTCACGTCCGGGACTGTGCAGGGGGCGCCGGGTAACCGGCGTTCCTACTGCAGACATGTATGACTTACCTCTGACTGTAGACAATAACAAGACATCCATCCTGTTAGCAGGTTGGGCCAGAATTATACTGGCTGTATAATTCTTTCAGGCAGAATCCTGGGGCGCTGTATGTCTTTTCACTATGTTGTGATCTTGCTAATGCTGTTTGCTTTGCCCTTGCAAGCGGCACCTTTTGAACTGACCCCTGAACAGGTCAGGCGCGATCTCGGGTCTTCAATCAGCGAGATTACGGTCATTGAACCCCACACGCAATGCGAGAAACTTAAATGCATTGTGACCTATGTCGGGGTTCCACTCAGGACGCTTGTTGAACATTACTACCCTGAAGAATGGCGAGACTTCAGCGGAGAAATACACTTCATAGCACGGGATGGCTACCTTGGAATTGTTGCGGCAGGCAAAGCGCGTGAAAAGGATGCTTACCTCACGTTTGCGAGGGTAGACGGGAATCCATTTGTTGTTGATAACAATCAGCAGAATGAACGTAAAGTGCCGCTTGGTCCATTCTATTTAGTTTGGGACAATGTTGCAGATTCTAATTTGCAGCAAATGGGTTCCTACGGTTGGCCTTATCAGGTGGATCAAATCCAGCTAGTACCAGAATCGTTTTATTCCGGACTGATTCCGCCCGATGCACCACCTGATGCGCAGGCGGGATTCGTGCCCTTCAAGACATATTGTCTCGGTTGTCATAACATCAATGGTGTTGGTGGCAGGAAGGTGGGGGCGGATATAAAGCTGTTGGTTCATGGCAAGACCACGGGTGAACTCAGAAGGTGGATCAGCGATCCGCGCAGTGTAAGATCAGGAACTGCAATGCCGCCACTCAATGAGAACCTCGACGAGAAGGAGAGGGGGCGTGTCATTGATCAGATTGTGAAGTTCCTTGGCGTTCTCTGACGCGTGCATGTTGATTTGCCCTGTTGATGATCCTTGGACTTTACATGGTTCGCTTCCCAGCCCTTTGCCGGTTGTTTTACCCAGGAGATGACGTTATGCAACGTAGACAGAAGCCATCGGCAATCGTCCTTCATCCAATGCCAGCCACGCGGTGTCTGTAAAATCCGGGTAAGTCCGCATCGGGGTCAGCCACGGTACGATGTCCCTCCGATGGCGAGGACTCAGCCCGGTGTGACAGCCATCACGATATCCCATGTGGCGGTGAAATCGATATTAGCTGCGCCAGATTGCCTGAATTCTGTTGTCACCAGATGACGATAGGCTTCAGGTACACGCTGGTAGAGAAAGTCACCCGTGTTACGGGGATCGCCTGCAGCATAGAGCTGGGTGGTAAAGGGCTCTTCACCTGCGGGGAATACTGCAACGTGGATGTGGGGTGTTCGTCCGGGATACGGCATCGGGCGGATTGTCCGGAATCGGTACCGACCAAGCTTATCGCTGATTGTATGCCCGATGCCCTGAAATGCCGGGTCGATCGGGTGGTCACCCGAATCACGGGGATGCCGATAGCGGCCGTTGATGTCGCACTGCCAGATTTCGATGCGTAAACCACCCAGTGGCAGCCCGTTCTGATCGAGGATATGGCCATCCAGATCAGTGATCTGGCCCGATGCCATCTGTTCCTGCCCTGCAACGTGCGTCAGATCGTTGTCATCATCCAGCGGCAATTCCACCGGATAGAAGGGGCCGGCCGACTGGCGTGGGGTAGGGCTTCGCAAGGTTGCCACTACTGGTACGGTATGCATGGCCAGTAAACCAGTGGTGCCCTGAAGAAATCGCCTGCGCGTAATTTTGTACATTGCCTGACTCTGATAACCGTTATTCTTCAGACCTGTGAAACTGTCAGGGGTTCACTGGTACTTCACGGAACAGCCATAGGGTTTTTTGGTGACGGCTGTGCTGACGGGCTTGCCCGCTGCCATCTCCTGCAAGGCAACGCGTACATATTGCGTGAGTCTGATCGGGATATCCAGGAGTGGTGTGCCTGCCTCTGGCGTAGGTTAAACGGCTTGATCAGACCATGACCAGTCCGCCCTCACTCCTGGACTATAAAAGCGAGTTGTAGTGGTATTGATGAATTCCCTGATAATTCCTTGTTATGGATTCCAGACCCATTGCCAAATATGAAACAATGCTTTTTGTTACAGTAGGATACAGCCTGATTCTGGCTGAAATTTGGTAGGTAGCAGAGAAAATTTCCTGTAGATTTCCCGTCATCAGGGAATTTGGCTGAGACTGGTTCGCTGTAGACTGCCTCCACCGCCAAAAGCAAATAGAAACAATAAGTTAACTGATGAAAGATCCCTCGATACGTTTTCACCATGGAAATTAAAAACACACTAAATCAATAGGCTGCGATTTACTTCAACGCTGCTATTATCCAGTTGCTACGAATAATTGACAGCTTTGTGCCAGCAATTTTCCTGATTATAAGGAGCCGCTGTTTCATAAGCAGATGGTCGGCGACAACGGTCGTAGCGCCGCAAGGTTCGGATGATTTGGTGATCGTGGTTAATGGTGATGTGTTAATCACCATGAAAGCAATATAGGACTCGGTGAGGAATTGTACTGCTACTGCAGTTAATCAGGTTATTGTACCTGCGGTTGGTGTTTCTATTATATTTAGATTTATATTTAGATTGAATATATCAAAAACTTGGCATATATTAAGATATGCCGAGGTAATAATAAATTTAATTTAGCCAGAGATGTCAAAAAGAGAGAAGGTGATCGGCTTTATTCGGGAGCATTCGGTCGTCAGGCCGAAAGACCTGACGGATGTTGGTCTGCCCAGGGATTATCTTTATCAACTGGCGCAAGAGGGTGTGATTGAGCGCGTAGGCCGTGGACTGTATCAGTGGCCGGACAGGGATCTGGGGCGTCATCATAGCTTGGTTGAGCTCAGTAAACTGGCCCCCAAGGCGATTGTTGCACTGCTTTCAGCCCTCAATTTCCATGAGCTGACTACCCAGAATCCTTTTAAAGTATGGCTGGCTATCGACCGCAAGGCTTGGCGGCCTGAGATCTCATACCCCCCGGTGCGCTATATCACTATGTCCAGCGAGGCCCTGCATGAGGGAGTTGAGATCCACATGATCAATGGGGTGCCTGTGAAGGTATTCTGCCCGGCCAAGACGGTAGCGGATTGTTTTAAATACCGGAATAAGATCGGTCTGGATGTCGCCCTGGAGGCGCTACGGGAGGGATGGTCAGCGCGAAAGTTTACTATGGATGAACTGCTGCATTATGCCGAGATCTGCCGGGTGAAAAAGGTGATGCAACCCTATCTGGAGAGCCTGGTGACATGAAGGGAGAGATCTGATGACAAAGAACACGGCCGCGTCGGTTCGCCAGCGCCTTCTCAATCTTGCCCGCGAAAGCCATGAGGATTTTGATTATGTGCTCCGCCAGTATGTGATGCAGCGTTTGTTGTATCGCCTGAGCATCAGTCACTTTGCCGGCCAGTTTCTACTGAAGGGCGCATTACTGTTCTGGGTTTGGAATCAAGCGTTTCATCGACCAACCCGTGATATCGATCTGCTGAGTTTTGGTGATCATGATGTCCCGTATCTGGTGAAGGTGTTCCGAGAGATTATTTCAGTCCCAGTCGATGATGGTTTGGTATTAGATATCGAGGCAGTTACCGGTGTTGAGATCAAGGAGGGTGCAGACTATCCCGGAGTCAGATTGACAGGTTTTGCTCTCCTGGCTAAAGCCCGTATTCCTCTTCAGGTAGATATCGGTTACGGAGATACTGTAGTGCCTGCGGCGGAGGAGGCGGTGTTGCCTTCGTTTCTGGACCTGCCCACACCACAACTGCGGATCTACCCGGTTTATGGCGTGATTGCTGAGAAATTCCAGGCGATGGTGATGCTAGGTTTGGCAAACAGTCGAATGAAGGATTTTTTCGATATCAGGTTGATTTCATCCACCATGACACTAGACGGTGACTTCGTCTGCGAGACCTGGTCTCCCGGTGGACCCCACAGTGGTTCAGGTAGTTCTCGGCAGTGACTATAAGGTGGCCTGTCACCCAGGAAACTCTGACAAGTGTCTGGCTGTAAAGAAGTCCTTTGGAAGCATTCGCCAGTGTGAGGATGGGGACTTCTGCATCGAGGGACTCGACGGCGAGGTAATCGAGGGCTGTCAATCCGGAGCCCGTGTTGCTAGGGCAACCATAGACCTCGTCTCGGGCGGAGAGATCACGGCAGTGAACGCGCACGGCACCTCGGGAATGTCAGGAAATGACATCGATTGTCGAGTACAGCAAGTCGAGCAGGTCTTCAAAAACATGGACGGCGAGCCTGCAGCTAACGGGGTACGGAATGTGGTGACGGGTGACCTCAACCACTGACCCGGAGAGGATCCCGGGCTCCCTCGACGACAGCTTGAAGGCCTGGAATGACTACGTAGGTGGCAATCAGCCTTTTCAATGTGTCTCTGACGATACAGCCACCTTTATCGCGGAGATCCCCGGTCTCCCCATCTCTTCCCCCTCGCATTCGACCATGTCATAAGCGATACTTTCGCGGGGTCATGCTACGTGCCAGGATCCAGCGATGGATATCCGGCTGTTTAATCGAATGTCTACTTTGACCACAGGCCACAGGTCTGCATTATAGGTGACTTGCCCTCAGACCTTGTTGATATAAGTGGAACCACCAAAAC
>Ga0210064_1000641_pt1 | contig 16365 bp, 15 predicted proteins | sample Muzzi_CordC_D2_FD_185531 | JGI IMG/M metagenome (GOLD analysis project Ga0210064, IMG submission 185531) | Wetland microbial communities from San Francisco Bay, California, USA, that impact long-term carbon sequestration - Muzzi_CordC_D2 (SPAdes) | ecosystem: Environmental > Aquatic > Marine >...
CATCTTCGGCAAACTCAACAATCGCTCAACTTAGGTTTTTGTTTTTATCATCGTCGAAAATCAATGAGGCTGCTTCTTTGAGCAGTTTCAAGGATTCCAGCGCATCTTCTTCGTTAATTTTGTTGATGGCAAAACCGGCATGCACAACAACGTAATCCCCGACCTCGGGATTTTCGACCAGAAGCAGACTGGCTTCTCTTTGCACACCGTCAACGTCGATGGTGGCCACATTGTTTTCAATTTTTACGATTTTTGATGGAATTGCCAGGCACATTTTTTAAAAAACCTCAGTCTATGTCAAATTAAAGTAGCAGAAGTTTCAGCATCATTCAAGCCGGAAAGTTTGAATTTCGATATCATCGGTCTATCGCCATATATTTTCAAAAAAGGCGATATGGACCATGACATTGCAACGTGACTCAATATTTTAGGATGTAAGAAATATTTAAAATCAAATAAACAACTGAGCAACACATCCTAAATATTGAGTCACTGAGGAATATTTTGCTAAAGAATAAGCATATCGCCTTGTTGAAAACACATGGCGATGATCTTTCGCTGCTAACATCGTTTTAAAGCACGGCCATGCTATGAGTTTAAATAAAAATTTGGTGGCCAAACTTTATTTATCTGTTTTTCGCTTGAACCTTGATCCCGATGGATTTTAGTTCCGCAACCACCATGTCCACCAGCCGGCTTAAATTCCGGGCAACTTCAGGTGACAAATCGAGTCCTGTGGAAAGCTGTTTGGGCTCGATGCCGAACAGGGTAATGTTTCGGGGCAGGTTGTCGGTAATGGCGGCAAGGCCCAGAACATCGGCCAGACCGATCTGGTGGGGTGATATTTTTTTTTGGAAAAAAGCAGGAGGGTCGTCAACCCTTACAATGGTTCCCGGCTGGTTGCCGGTTTTAACGGCATCGATGATTAAAATATGACTGCGATCATCAAAGTACGACAGAAGTTCGGATCCTGATGTCCCGCCGTCGACGATTTCAACGGCGTCAGAACAATCATATCGGTTTTGCAGTTCCTCGACGGCCTTAACTCCGGCACCTTCATCGGAAAGCAGGAGATTCCCGATACCCAGTACCAGTACACTCAAAAAAGACTGCCCGGAGTCTTTTAAAGATTGATTTTGTTTAGACTCCGGGCAGTTACGATTCGATTCGGTTCGATTTGGATTCAAAACGCCCTGACTTTAACGATCTCTTTGTTGTTGGTATCCACCATGTGAATGGCACACGCCAGACACGGATCAAATGAGTGGACAGTTCTCAATACCTCAAGCGGTTTATCCGGATCAGCGATGGGATTCCCGACAAGGGAAGCTTCATAGGGCCCAAGAGCATCCTTACCGTCACGGGGACCGGCATTCCAGGTGGACGGCACCACGCACTGGTAGTTCTTTATTTTGCCGTCCTGGATGACGACCCAGTGAGAGAGCACGCCCCGGGGTGCTTCATGAAAGCCATAGCCTCTTTGCTCACCCTTGGGGAATACCGGTGGGTTAAAAGTGGTGGTGTCGCCTTTTCCGATATTATCCACCAGAAGCTGCCATTGATTGACAAGTTCATCATGCAACACTGCGGTACGGACCGCTCTGGCGGCAATACGGCCGATGGTGGAATGAAGCGAATTGATGTTGACCCTTGCCTTTGAACCCACCAGAGACAATACGGAATTGGCCGTATCGAGCATTATTTTGGTATACTTTTGAGTCGCTTTATGTCCGGAAGCGTACATACATAACACATTTGCCAGCGGACCTACCTGGGCATGCTCGCCTTCGAAGGTCGGCGACTTAACCCATGAATATTTTCCCTTTTCGTCATACTTGGAATAATCGGGAACGGTTTCTTCCTCATAGGGATGGCGGTCCCAGTCCCCTTTATACCAGGAATGCTTAATGCTTTCTTTCACATTATTTTTAAAATATTCATCGTTAAAAGAGGTGATCGGCTTAAATTTAGAAATGTCTCCGGGAATATACCCGCCCGGCAGAGCGAATTTTGTACCGCCGGGATCAAGAGGCATGGTCGGAACACTTAAATAGTTAGTTACGCCTTTTCCGTATGTTGTCCAGTCTGCATATAATGCCCCAACCGCAGCCACATCCACCATATGGACGTTGTGAATAAAATCGCCAACTTGATCGATAAGCGTTTTGATATAATAAAGTCTTTCAATGGTCAAAGTAGATTGACTGTCCGGATTAATGGGATTGGCAACGCCGCCGACTGCCAGATTTTGAATATGGGGCGTTTTACTTCCGAGAATGGCCACCACTTTATTGATATTTCTTTGATATTCCAGAGCCTGAAGGAAATGATGCGCAGCCAGCAGATTGACTTCAGGCGGAAGTTTCATGGCCGGATGCCCCCAGTACCCACTGGAGAAAACACCCAACTGGCCTGAGCCAACAAAGGTTTTAAGCCTTTCCTGAGTTGCTTTCAGCTCATTGAAACCATTGTCCGGCCAGGATGACAGCTTACTCGCGAGGCTGGCCGTGGCTTTTACGTCAGCCTTGAGGGCTGAAACGATATCCACCCAATCGAGAGCGGACAATTGATAAAAATGGACGATGTGATCCTGGACACCCTGTGCGCCTGTGATAATGTTTCGGATATACTGAGCATTTAAAGGAACCTCCAAGTTCAGTGCGTTCTCGATCGCCCGGACCGAGGTAATGGCATGAACGGTGGTTCAGACACCGCAGATCCGCTGGGTAAAAAGCCAGGCATCCCGGGGGTCGCGGCCTTGGAGGATAACTTCTATGCCGCGCCACATCTGCCCGGATGACCAGGCATTGACCACTTTGCCGTTGTTGACCTCACACTCAATTTTCAGATGACCTTCAATCCGGGTAATGGGATCGATGACGATTCGCTTAGACATATAATTTCTCCTTAATTTGTAAATGCTTCGTGCTTATAACCGACGATAGATCGGCAGCCTTTTGATAAACCAAAGAAACGCCATTATTTCCATGGACACGATTCCTAAAGATATAAAAATTTCTCCGACGGACGGAAAGTAATGCCAGCCGTTTCCGGGATCAAATCCAATGATGTAGGTATTGAACCTGAATAGTACCGTCGCAAGAACTATTGACACAGCGCAGAGAAACATAACGCGCGCGTTTTTCCGGTTGGCAGGGACAAAAAGAACGGCCATGGGAACCAGCAGCAGGATGTTTTCCAGCAAAAACATATTCCCGAGCAGATCTCCTCTAAAGGCGAGATTCAGATGACCTCGAATCACAACATCTGCAAGCCGGATCACTAAATAAATTGCAATCAGCCAGGCCATGACCCCTGAAACCTTGCCGAGCAGGTCGGTTTCATCATGGATCGGGTATCTTGAACCCGTAATGCTGGATTCGAAAACCACGATGGCATACCCCAAGAAAATACATGATATTAAAAACAGCACCGGCAACAGGCGGGTCCACCACAAGGGGCTGAGTTTGCTGCCGGCAACCACCATCACGGTTCCCAGCGACGACTGGTGCATGGTCGGCAGCAGGATTCCCAGGGCAATGAAAACGAACATGATTTTGTTAATGAAGGCCTTCGCGTTGTCCGCCCCGAATTTTGTCAGGAAAGTGGGCGAAAATTCGATCCACAGAACTGCAACATAAGCGCCCACACATAATGCCACTTCCAGTAAAACCGAATTGAGATTCATGTACCAGGGCAGAAAGATGTTATACAATTGCCAGTATCGTCCGACATCGAGAACCACCGCCACACCCGCAAGGGTGTAGCCGAACAGGCTGGTCATCAGGGCCGGCCGTACAAGGGGATGGTATTCCCCTTTGTTGAAGACATAGACCAGAAGGGCCATGGCATAACCGCCGCAGCCGAGAGCGGTTCCGATGACCACATCGAATGCGATCCATAAACCCCAGGGATAGCCGTCGCTCAAATTGGTTACGGCGCCAAGACCGTATAGGAACCGTTTGGCCATAAAAATCAGGGAAATCAGAAAAATTAAGCCACAAATCAAGAAGGTCGGTGTCAGAATCTTGCCTTCTAAGGGTTGTTCGGTTTTCATAAATCACTCCTTGAACAAGGGTCATATATGGTTAAAAACCACCATGATTTCCCGGAACGATCCGGGCGTTATTCTTTTTTCTTCTTCTCCGTTCTCTTTACCAAAAAGATCAATCCGCCAAAGGCGACGATGGGAAGAATCATCCCTTTGTAAAGGGTGTGCTGAATGTTTTCGGCTATGGCCGTGTAAGATCGATCCGGAAGCATCGGAAGGCCGAGTTTGTTAAAGGGCACGCCGGCAAGCATAAGGACCTGGGTGCCGCCGCCATCGTTTTTGCCGTAGATATTAGGGATATATTTGTTTGCTTTATGGACCTGCTTTTTAGGCGATGATATGTCGGACTCCGCAAATTCGTAGTATTTTCCGGGTGTCATATTTTGCCTCCGCTCGGCTTCTATTAAAAGATCTTTTACGGGGCCGAACAAGGAAGCTCCGGTGGGGCATGAACCACAACAGGCCGGAATCTGACCTTTAGCCAGCAAATGATTGCAGAGTTGGCATTTAACGATTTTCGGAAAAGGATTGTCCCACTCAAATTTCGGGATGTCGAAGGGGCACGCCACCTGGCAGTAGCGGCAACCGATACAGGCGTCTTTGTTATACGTAACGATTCCTGTTTTGGTATTTTTGGTCAAGGCCGTTGCCGGACAGGCGGATACACAGGCAGGATCGACACAATGCATGCAATGCCGTTTAATGAAAGCGTAACCGTCGATTTCGCGATCCTTGGTCTTAGGGGTTCCGTTTTCGTATTCTTTGATGATGTTTAGCGTCTTTGAAGAGAGATCGACAGGATTATCCCATTGCCGTTGAGCGCCTGAAAATTCTATCGGCATATTATTGGCTCTTTTGCAGGCAACCATGCAGACCTGGCATCCCACGCAAAGGGTAGAGTCATAAAGAATTCCTAATGCATCGGGAAGGCGATTTTTTTCCGAAGAAGCTGCCATGGCCGGCGGCGCCATTGCCAGCACTGCGCTTCCTGCCAATCCCTTGAGAAAATCACGCCGTTTGATTTTCATGAATTATTCTCCTTTATTTTTGTCGCCCAGGCGTTTTGCAACCACAGCGCCGGCGCCTATGGCTACTCCGGCAATGCCTCCGACCAATGCCGCAGAACCTGCGGAGATACCTGCACCTCTTTTTGTTTGAATGGGTGCATGTACGGCTGCCGGGGTTACAATTTCAACATCGGCCTCGGTAAATTGCGGAATGGTGAATCCGATCCCTTCCTCGACACATCCGAAACATGGATGACCCGTACCTACAGGCCAAGACCCTGATCCGACATCGTTGAATAAAATCGACGGACAGTTAGCGTGAGTCACCGGCCCTTTACATCCCAATTTATAAAGGCAGTAGCCCTGGCGATGCCCTTCATCTCCGAATTGCTCGGCAAAGCGGCCCGCATCAAAATGGGGCCTCCGTTCACAGTTTTCATGAATAAGGCGGCCATAAGCAAATTTGGGTCTCCCCAATTCATCCAGGGCCGGAAGTTTTTTGAATGTCAGAAAATAAAGCACCGTTGAAAGAAAATTGTATCCATTGGGCGGACAGCCGGGAATAGAAACAACAGTGGTCCCTTTTAAAAATTCAGGTATTCCGGTGGCACCGGTAGGATTGGGGGCCGACGATTGCCAACCTCCCCAGGTGGCGCAGGAACCGATGGCGATTACGGCCGCTGCTTTTGCTGCGGTCTCTTTCACGATATCCGTAATAGGTCGACCGCCGATCATACAGTAGATTCCCCCGTCTTTTACTGGAACAGATCCCTCAACGACCAGAATGAATTTTCCCGCATTCTCTTTGACGGATTTTTCAAGAGCGGCTTCAGCCTGGTGGCCTGCTCCCACATTTAAAGTTTCGTGGTAGTCGAGAGAAATAAGGTCTAAAATCAAATGCTCTATGCTGGGATGTGACGGCCACAATAAAGACTCCGTACATCCTGTGCACTCTTGACCATGCAGCCAGATCACCGGCGGGCGGCGCTTAGGGTTGGTGATGGCTTCGGCGATTTGCGTGCCGGCCCCTAAGGGCAGGCCCATGCCTACCGCCATGACCCCGCAGAATTTCATGAAATCCCGCCGTGAAACATTTTTTAATTTTTCCTTGATAGGTCCTGTAAGATTTTGATCTTTCATTTTTCGCCTCTTTACTGGAAGGTGATAGTAAATTATTTTACACGTTTTACATTTATTATCTTTGGGAAGACGTTTTTATAAAATTGAAATTTAAATTGATCTATCTGATAGGAATACGCAGGAAATCCTTTTGGAATGAAAAGCCAGTAGGCGGCGTTACAATGAAAACCGTTTTTCACACAACCTTCCTACACCAATTCAGATAAAATCATAGCTCTGAAATCGCTTATATCTAAAAATAGAACAGTTTGCTGATTGTAAATCGGATAATTTTGCGTGTTCAGCCGTTTTGCAAAAAAAAAGGGTCATCCCGAGTCGGGATGGCCCTTGGCCTAAGCATAACTCGTCAATACGCGTTTCAATTTTCGGCATCTTTTACATTATATCCGGTTGTAAAGTTAGTTGATATGATACTACAATGTAGAATGCCACAATGTATTACAAATATCACAATGATTTCAATATATTAGAGGGGTTTGCGAAAATCAAGAGTTTTTTTCGTTTTTTTAATATTATTTATTTGGTGTGGAGTTTGTTGGTACACTCGTGCACTCGGCGGGTTAGTTATAAGCGCAATCCAACTTGCATTTGCATAGCTCGTCAAAATTTTAGATAGATGCTTAAAAATGTTCTGCTTTTTGATGCTAATCGTCGTCGTCGATGATGTCAGAATCATCGTCGGAAATTTTCAATGAATACGGTAGATTCTTTATATCGCTTTTTTCATCAAAATCTTCTTCGGGAACGTCTTCATCCAGCAAATCGTCGATCCCCACCTCATCATCTTCAATCTCATCCAAGGGTAGCGGCTTTTCCACTCCTTTTGTTTTTGTCAAGAGATCAGAGTCGTCAAAAAGAAGTTCAACAGGCTGATCATCGCCGGATTCGTACATCTTTTTTACGGTAGCAGCGATTTCTTTGGCATATATGCCAAGTGGAAACAGGTTTTGAGTTCTTAAGGTCTTTATGAGCGCGTCTTGGCCTTTTTCAATGGCTGATTTTACGGTTTCGTCTTCAAACGTTTCCTCACACAGAAAAGAAAATATTTCTTTATCCAGTTCAGCGAATTCTCTGATGATGATACCGGTTTTTTCATCGTTCTTCAAAATGGCATATTTTTGTTTCATTATGTATCTCCTTTAAATACAACCTCAATTGAGCGTAAACAAAACCGAGAACTATTATAACATATTTATTTCAATTATTGTTTGATGATTCGACTGAGTTTTAATATCTCAACCATCAGTGAAAAATGGATTCTGTCATTTTATCTCGTTTTTGTTTACCCTTCGGGAAAGCCGATAATACCCCATGGCCTATGGCCTGACACCTACGGCGTCTTTGTTATCAAGGGCTCGCAGTAGACGACTACGGCTTCGCCCTTGATGCCGCGGATATGGGGCATCCTCTGCTTTCGCTCAATTGAGGTATAATCGATTCTTCATTGATTTGTCGAAAATCATAAAAAACAGGTGATGTCAACTAACAATAGAAAGATATTGACCTTGAATGCTCAAAATGTTAGTGAGTGCCTATCCATAAATGGCTATTTTGCCCAATATCTTCGCTTGCCCTGTGAAATGCGAAGCCTATTTCTCTAGGGTTATGCTCAAAAATTAACCCTCGGAATATCAACTATATGTCTGTGGTTAATTTTCTCGCATGTCCCTCCGGGACGCAGGCCCTGCGGGCCGGAGGCTGGATCTTGAACAAAATATCTCATTTCTGGATAGACACCAACTCAAAAGATTATATCGCCGGAGGGATGGCTGAGTGGTTGAAAGCGGCGGTCTTGAAAACCGTTGAGTGTAACAGCTCCGTGGGTTCGAATCCTACTCCCTCCGCCATTTTTTAAACACACGAATCGACTGCTTTACAATCATCGGTAATCGGAGAGATGGCCGAGCCGGCTGAAGGCGCTCGCCTGCTAAGCGAGTGTGGGGGGAAACTTCCACCGAGGGTTCGAATCCCTCTCTCTCCGCCATTTCAAAAGCTGAGCCCGGATTTAAAGGCCGGGCTTCATTTAATTCCGCAATAATTCGGTTAATCGGTTTGGTGTTTCTCCAAGCGATAAATACGGCCACAACAGTGGCCACGATTGTCGCTATAACCCGCCCGACGATCATGTCCTTTGTCAGCTTTTTCTGCTGACTGTTTAAAAGCCGTCACAATTTGTTACGATGACCTCAGCGTTGACATCCACAGTTTTCCGGCAGAGAAACAAGGATGATATGAAGAGATATTTTTTAAAACAGAGAAATATTTAGATCGATATTCATGTTAAATTTTTCTCATTGGAGGTGTTCCGGAGTATTTAAAAAAAAATTAAAGAATCAACCGATAAAAGCTTGACATACTGTATATTGTAGAATATTTAAATTATACCACAAAATATATTGTTTAAGGTTAAATTTTTCCCACACTGAGGGGCTGTGTGATGTTCCTAATTATTAACCATTAGGGAGGGTGCCATGGCAACTGCGAAGAAAAAAACAGCAGCAAAGAAGCCAGCAGCGAAAAAAGCAGCAAAAAAGGCAGTAACAAAAAAGGCAGCAACAAAAAAAACAACAGCAAAGAAGCCAGCAGCGAAAAAAGCAGCAAAAAAGGCAGTAACAAAAAAGGCAGCAACAAAAAAAACAACAGCAAAGAAGCCGGCAGCGAAAAAAGCAGCAGCGAAAAAGGTAGCAACAAAAAAAGCAACCGCAAAAAAGCCAGCAGCAAAAAAGACAGCAGCGAAAAAGACAGCAGCAAAAAAAAAGAAATAGACTTTTTTTTTACGCCCCTTAGTAAGAAACGGGGAGGCAAAAATATGTTTTTATAAATTGAAGCCTCCCCGTTTTCTTATTTTTATCATTCCATAATTTTAATTACATTCCAGAGTCCAATATTATGACACCCGAGCAAATCGGCCAGATTCAAAAATTGCTCATGGAGTGGTACCGTCGCCATCTTCGCCAACTTCCCTGGCGTGAAACCGATGATCCTTATCGGATATGGGTTTCCGAAGTGATGCTTCAGCAAACTCAGGTGCAAACCGTCCTGCCTTATTATCAACAATTTTTACGTGAATTTCCGAATGTCCAAATGCTGGCAAATGCCAAATTACAATCCGTGTTAAAGGTATGGGAAGGGTTGGGGTATTATGCCCGGGCGCGCAATATGCATCGTTCGGCAAGGATTATCCATGAACAACATGCCGGAATATTCCCGGATTCCTGGGATATGCTTCGGAAATTGCCCGGCATAGGGGATTATATTGCTTCCGCGGTTTTAAGCATTGCTTTTAATCAACCTTATGCTGTTTTGGACGGCAACGTCAAACGGGTTCTGGCCCGGTTCTATGAAATTCCGGAACCGGTTAACAAATCGTCTTCGTATGCGACATTTAGGAGGATTGCCGATGGCTTGCTGGATCGTCGTGATCCGGGTATATTCAATCAGGCCTTAATGGAGTTAGGCGCTTTGGTCTGCAAACCCAAAAAACCCGATTGCAATGGTTGTCCGCTCCATTCCCGGTGCCGCGCCAATCAAGCAGGGCATGTCAATCAATTCCCCAAACGAATCCGGAAGGCTAAAACCCCCATATACAATATCGCCGTCGGGGTGGTATACAAAAACAACCTTATGCTGATCACACGTCGTAAACCAGAAGGGTTGTTGGGAGGACTATGGGAATTTCCGGGCGGTAAAATCGGAAAACATGAACGTCCCGATCAGGCATGTGTCAGAGAAATCAAGGAGGAAGTGAATTTGAATGTGGCGGTTACCGGCCATATAGCACAGATCAAACACGCCTACACGCATTTTAAAATTATTATGGAAGTCTTCTCATGCCGGTATGTATCCGGTGACGTGAGACTCAACGGACCGGTGGATTTCCAATGGATTACTCTCAAAGAGATCGATCAGTATCCGTTTCCCAAGGCTAATCATAAGTTTATTCATCTTTTAAGTTAATTGGTTTCCATCCAGAAATTGCCCTTTTCTCTCCGAGCCGTAGGATCTACGAGCCAGAGGCCGCAATTTCTGCGTCAATCTGCGTAATTCCTTGTGCGGCGTACCACTTGTACGTCTCCGCGCAATTCCTTGATTTCCTTGACCTTGCGAAAAATTGCAAATTTCTGCATTGGAAACTTAATTTTTGTCTTCCTTAGATTAGTAAAGGCACGAATTAGTTAAGGGGTCGGTGAGCGTTTTTTGTAAAAATGTTTCTATCAGTCTCTGGCTCGGAGAGCGGAATGGATCATCTTTTTTGAAAATCGTGGACTGTTTGAGTGGTTTAGGGATCGTTAAAAAGAACAGACTCCTTTCCGAAATATTTCTTTAAAAGAAGGTGTTCGTTTTGAAACGAACCTATTGTTATGATATTGCAATCTGTTCTTTTTTTACGATCCATTAACCACGAGTTTCCACGGTTTTCAAAAAAGCATTATCCATGGAGCGATTCGACAAATAAGAATACTCTGCCCCTTCAATTATATAAGGATTTCGGTTCCCGATGTTCCTTTAACGGCGCTCTCAATATCCTCAATGGAAGCAATGACGGCTCTTTTGCCGGTTTTTCGAACAAACTGGACGGCGGCTTCGATTTTAGGCCCCATGGAACCAGGAGGAAAATGCCCTTGGGCTAAAAATCGGGTGGATTGCCGGGCGGTTAAAGATCTGAGGAATTCCTGATTCTTTTTTCCGTAATTCAGGGCGACGCCTTGAACATCCGTGGCAATAAGAAAAATATCCACACCCACCTCTTCCGCCAACCTGGCACTGGCCAGGTCTTTATCGATGACCGCATCCACGCCGCTAAACCGTCGTCCTTCTCGAATGACCGGTATTCCTCCTCCACCGCAGCAGATAACAATAAAATTCATGTCGATGAGTTTTTTGATTTCCCGTTTTTCCACAATGGTGACCGGCAATGGAGAAGCCACAACCCGCCGGTATCCCTTGGCGGTTTTTTTTGTGGGATAGGGAAGGGTTTGTGCTTTATCTTTTGTAAAGACAGGACCCACAGGTTTCGACGGATTTAAAAATGCCTGATCGTTTTTATCCACAACGACATAACTCAGGAGGCTTACGAAGCAATGTTCACTGTTATCCCCAAGATTCATCAATTCCGTATCCAGGGTCGATTCAATCATATAACCGATTTGCCCCTGGGTCTGAGCAACCAGAATCTCAAGCGGCAGTTTCGGAACCGCATCGCAGCTTTCCTGTTTCAGCATGAGGTTCCCCACCTGAGGACCGTTGCCATGGGTGATGATGATCCTGTATGTTCTGGTAAGTTTTGCAATCTGTCGAACGGGATTTTTTAAATTTTCGAACTGTTCGTCGACCGTTCCTTTTTGGCCTTTTCGAATCAGTGCATTGCCGCCCAGCGCCACCAGAAGGATCTGTTTGTTATTTTTCATCATTATGCCTCTTATTGAGTTTTTGAAGACATTTCAGGAGCACATCCTCCAGCAAGGGACTGCCGTGATCTTTGTATTCATATCCGATCCTGGCCATGGGTTTGTTGATGGACAGAAGCTTCGGCAAATCTACAGGCGTTGCACAAAGAACCAGATCGCAGTCGACATGGTTGATCGTTGATTCCAGATCATGAATCTGCGTTTTGCTGTAGCCCATGGCCGGAAGCACCGTGCCGACATTCGGATATTGATTATAGGTGTATTTGATGGTTCCGACGGCATGTCGTTTAGGATCGACAATCTCGGCGGCGCCATGCATTTTAGCGGCAATGACACCGGCGCCGTAAGACATGCCGCCGTGGGTCAGGGTGGGGCCGTCTTCGATCACCAGAACACGCTGTCCTTTAATCTGACCGGGATCGTCCACCAGGATAGCCGATTCCGCCAAAACAATTTCAGCATTGGGCGCATGGGTTTCGATATTTTTTCGTACCGTTTCTACCTGTTTAAGGGTTGCGCTGTCCACCTTGTTGATTACCGCTATATTCGCCATAAGCATATTGGTCTCACCGGGATAGTAGAGCAGTTCGTGGCCGGCCCGGTGCGGGTCGAAAACCACAATGTGCACGTCAGGATAATAAAATGGTGTGTCGTTGTTTCCACCGTCCCAAACAATGACATCCGCTTCTTTTTCCGCCGATTCGAGAATTCGCCCATAGTCGATGCCGGCATAGACCGCGATACCCTGGGATACCAGGGGTTCATATTCTTCTCTTTCCTCTATGGTGCACTGCTGGTTTTTTATATCGTCATAAGAAGCAAAGCGTTGAATGACCTGTTGTGTAAGATCCCCGTAAGGCATGGGATGCCGGACCGCCACGACCCGCTTACCGTGAGATTTTATTATGTTGCAAATGTGACGAGTGGTTTGAGATTTTCCGCATCCCGTTCGGACAGCGCAAACCGCCACCACGGTTCTTTTTGACTTTAACATGGTATAGGTCGCACCGATAAGGACAAAATCGGCACCGCCGGCCATGACCTTAGACGCCTTGTGCATCACGTCCGTGTGAGGTATATCGCTATAGGAAAATGCCACCAGATCCACTTTGTGTTCGCGAATCAGATCGGTGAGCTGGTTTTCGGAATAGATGGGAACGCCTTTAGGGTAAAGCTTGCCCGCAAGATCCGGTGGATAGAGACGACCCTCAATGTTCGGTATTTGAGCTGCCGTAAATCCGATCACCCTGTAGCGGCGATTATCCTTGAAGTAGACATTAAAGTTGTGAAAATCACGTCCGGCAGCGCCCATGATGATGACGTTTTCGATCATTGGCTTCTCCAAAATCAGATGGTTATCACCCCTTTAAAACCGGCTCGATCCTGTCCATCGCCCAGTTTATTTCTTCTTTGGTGATCACTAGGGGGGGAGCAAATCGGATAACGTTTTCATGGGTTTCCTTGCAAAGCAGTCCTTTTGTCTTGAGGTCTTCACAAAAACGCCGGGCGCCACCGGCTGCCGGTAGAAGTTCGACGCCGATCAACAGCCCTTTCCCTCTGATTTCTTTGATGAGAGGGTTTTGTATTGTTTTCAGTTGAGACAAAAAGTATTCTCCCATTTTTCTGGAATTGTCGATCATGTTCTCTTCGACCAAGACGCTAAGCGCCGTTCGTGCGACGGCGCATGCCAGAGGATTGCCGCCGAAAGTGCTCCCATGGTCACCGGGCATAAAGACGCCCAACACCTCCTTATTCGACAAAACCGCTGAAATGGGGTAGAACCCTCCGGAGAGCGCTTTGCCGATCACCGTGACATCGGCTTCGATATTTTCGTGCTCTTCTGCCAGAAGTTTGCCCGTCCGCCCTAATCCTGTTTGGATTTCGTCCAGAATCAAGATGATGTCGTGCTTTTCACAGCTGGCTTTGACGTCTTTAAGATATCCGGACGGCGGAATGATCACACCGGCTTCCCCTTGAATCGGCTCCAAAAGTACTCCCACCGTATGCGGTGTGATGGCCTGTTCTATGGCCGCGGCGTCCCCGAACGGGACGTTTTTAAATCCCGGAGCAAAGGGGCCGAATCCGTTTCTATATTGGTTTTCGGTGCTGAATCCGATAATGGCGATGGTCCGGCCATGGAAATTGTTCTCACAGACGATGATTTCAGCCTTGTCATGGGGAACACCTTTGACCTTATATCCCCATTTTCGAACTGCTTTGATAACGGTTTCAACGGCTTCGGCGCCGCTGTTCATAGGCAACACCTTATGAGATCGGGTCAATTCGCAAAGCTCCTTGTAAAAAAGCCCCAGTTGATCGTTGCGAAACGCCCGAGAGGTCAGTGTCAATTTTTGTGCCTGTTCGATCATGGTCTGCATGATCTTCGGGTGGCAATGTCCCTGGTTGACCGCGGAATATGCAGACAGGCAGTCCATGTACTTGTTGCCTTCTACGTCCCAGACCCACAACCGCTCTCCGCGGGATAAAACCACATCCAGCGGTTTATAATTGTGGGCACCGAACTCTTCTTCCAATTGTATGTAATATTGCTGATTCATGATTGTCCTCCAGGTGGGTCTGATAACTAACTTTGAAGCATATTGAATGCTTTTTAACTCGTCAAGGCCTTAAATTAATAGTTGACTTCGAGCAAATGATGTTTAGTTTAATTGTCAACAAACGGCGATTTTCATCAGCCGTTTGTTGACAAATAAAACTATAAAAATAAGGAGGATGACTCCAATGACTGATATGCCAAATAGAGATATTACAGGAAAATGTGATGAAGGAGAATGTCGAGATCGTGTAAAAGAAGGCGAAGATGAACGCCAGCATGATATTGGTGCTTCGGGTGTTGAATCTCCAGAATCCTATCCGGATGCAAAATGGGCGAAAACCAGAAATGAACCACCCGGTGCTTTAGGCGGCCACGTTTAAAACCGGTACCATGAGCTCATGGTATTTTAAAAAGATTCAGACATAAATACGACGAACAAAGCCTGATAAATAATACGAAATAAAAAAGGCGGCTGATTCAGCCGTCTTTTTTTGTAACTTTTAAGGTTTTTGAAACAAGCTGAAGTTAAAGGAGCCTTAGGTATGATTAAATTTTTGCTGGATCGTGGAGTTTTTAAATTTCCGCTGCATGGATAATCTTTTTTAAACCGCATGAACTCGTGGCAAGGGATCGTAAAAAAGAACAGGAAGTTATCTTTGAAAAATCAATAGGTTCGAAACACCATATTAAAATGTCTTTTAAAGATACGATTTCGGCATACGCCTGTTCTTTCTAACAATCCCTAAACCACTCAAACAGCATTCGATTTAAAAAAGGATCATCCATTCTGCTCTCCGAGGCGTAGGCTCTCCGAGCCGGAGGCTGATTTTCAAGCCTTTAGAAGAAAAACACCCCGATGGCTCAACTAATTATTGGGTATCTTTTAACTTTTTTTGGTAATTACGCAATAATTTCCACTGACATGAATTGGTGGGATTGGCGCGTGTTTTTTTTAGCAGTTTTGAGACGGCTTTCATATCAAGGCCTTTTTTCAAAAGATATGCAGTAACAAATGTGCCTGTTCTTCCGACCCCGAAGCGGCAATGAACCAAAACCTTTTTGCCTTGAAAGATACAGTTATCCACCCATGTGAGGGCATGTTCCATTGCATTCATATCCGGCGCGCATTCATCCGGAATCGGGAGAAAATAGACCTCAAATCCGGAATCCTGCTGGATTTCATACAGATCACAGTACTCGCCACAAAGATTGACGATAGCCGAGACACCTCCTTCCCGGATGGCATCTAAATCGGCGTATGACAAGGGCGCGTGCCCTACGCTAAGTTCAGGTGTGATCCATGTTAATTTGTATTTTGTCATTGGTCAATCCTTGAGACCTTTGAAAAACATCCCTTTTTGCCCAATTTCTGCGTCAGGCTCAGATTTTAATCCTTGAAATACTCAATGTATTCATGTGGTTAAAATTTTCGCCTTCCTTGAACTTGTACCCAGGTTAAATATTAATGCGGATTTAACTGGGCAGGCAAAAATGAATATTTTTTAAAGGGCTCACTTTCCAAAATGATACTTTCCGTTCACAAAATCGTCCACACACCGGTCAACCATTGAGGCATCTTTGAGATACATATCCATCAACCGGGTCGCCCCGAGCAATCGACCCAGCATATCCAATTTTTCTGCTGTGGTGTTTCGATCTGCCGAGGTAAATTCAGCATTCACAAGATCGCTTTTTCGAATGACTACAAAATCGAGAGCCTTTAAAATCCGAGTCAGAAAGTCTGCCCTTAGCATTCTTTTTGACAGATCGGCGCCGCCGCCGCTGAATCGGAATAAAATACGGTTGTTTTGGACTTGATCTCCGAAAAGTGCATCAACGATCACGAAATGATAACCGAATTTCAAGTTCAAATTTGCGTAATCATGTGAAACAATTGCATGGCTGGCGAACATGGCCGATTCAGGGCTGATAATCCCGCCGCTCAAAACGATTTTGTCGTGTTCGGCCCAGTCAAAATGTGTAAAATCGCCCCAATGAATATTCGGATGGTTTAACCCCTTCAGCACGGCGATCAGAGGGGCGCATTGAATCTCATTAATGTGCACTGATTTCTGATCTCGAGGGTTGTCATTTATTCCGCCGCCAACATCAAGCACGTAAATCTGCATCGGGATTTCAAGTTTGAGCTTCTTGGACCCTCTGATTTTTCTGATACGCCTATCGCTCATACGAAACATCTCC